>OBEQ012055672.1_pt1 | contig 11185 bp, 10 predicted proteins | sample 1670901 | NCBI WGS metagenome assembly OBEQ01 (sample SAMEA104232315, study PRJEB22302) | groundwater metagenome | biome: forest; feature: aquifer; material: groundwater | place: USA | collected 2011-08-07 | depth 5.4 m | reverse complement strand
TTGGTCCTGCAAGAAAAACAAAAGCGATGACTGGAATATTTGTAAAAGTAAAGAATCCTGTTGCTGAAGCGATAATTGTTGTTCCATCAATAATTCCTAATAATAAAATACTGCAGAGTTCTTTTATTTGTTGTAAGAGATTCATTTTAGTTCTTTTTTTAAGAAGAGAGTATTGATACAACTTTTTCTTCGAGAACCTCCAAAGTATTTATGAAGGGTAGAGGTATGTCTTTTTTAGATAAAGGATCTTTTTTAGATAAAGGATCTCTTTTAGATAATGAACTTTTTTGAGATAGTAAAAGAGGGAGATTAGTACAGCCAAGAATGATTGCTTGAGCTCCTTGATTTTGCAAGTTTCGAGATATCTGAAGAAGAGCTGATTTATCTTTTGAAAAGCATTTGTTGTTGATAATTCTGAGAATGCAATTATCTATGAATTGTTGGTTTTTTTTGTTTGGTAAAATAAGTTGTATGTTTTTTTTCTGCAATTCTTTTTCATGTAATTTTTGTGTAACTGTTTTAGTTGATCCAAGTAAACCCACTTTGTGAAATTTTTCTTCTTCACATTTTTTTGCACATTCTTCAGGGATGGATAAAATGGGAATAATAGAAATTTTTCGTAATCTCTCAAGGAAAATATGAACAGTGTTGCAAGGAATTGCAATACAGTCAACATTTAGAAGATTAAATCGTTCAACTGCCTTTTTTATGAGGGTGAAATGTTCTCTTGAAGAACCACCTTTTATGATGTTTTCTTCTGCTTGGCAGGATATGGGCAGATTATCTAAAAGTAAATGAGCTTGTTTTTTTGTTTTTGTCTTTATTGTGTTATTTATATTAAGGCAAAAGGTACAACCTGTAACAGGTCCTAATCCTCCAATAATCCCTACTGTTTTTGTTGATTTCATGAGATTCTTAAGATGAGCTCATGATATATATCTTATTGAATAATATTCAACTTTTAGGCGAAATATTTATAAAGAAGTTGTAGATTATTCAGTTTTATGAAAGATATAACGCCTAAACTTATCCCACTTTTAAAAGATGGATATTGTACGCCGCAAATCGCAAGACTTGCAAAAAAACTTGCTTCGCCATCAACGACAATTCATTATAATCTTAAAAAATTGGAAAGGGAAGGAATAATAAAAACGTATAAAACAGTATTTGATTACAAGAAAATTGATGAGGGATACTGTGTTTATATTCTTGCAAATGTGACGGCAGATAAATATGGAGAACCTGAAGAGATTGCAAAAAGAATTGCAAAAGAAGATTGCGTTGAAAGTATTGATATAGTGACTGGTGACTATGAACTGATTATGAAATTGCGATGTAAAGACATTGATGATTATTATTTATTTGTCAAGCGAATGATTAAACAGTATGGGTTTTCAAAAGTTATCTCAATGACTTCTCTTAAACAGATTAAGACTGAGTTTGTGATGAGTGAATAGAATTTTTTTTGTAACGAGCAAAAAAGATTATTTAGTATTTATTATTTTTTTGAGAAAAGAGGATATACTTCTTTTATTTTTCTATTTAGTTGACTTATTTTTAATCAGCTTATTTCTCCTTTCCATGTTTCCACATAAATTCAAAGTAAGATCGAAATGTTTTTGCAACTTCAGAATTATCAATAATTATTGCTTCAGGAATTTCTGACCAAATGACAAGTGATACTTTTCCATCGTAAATAGAAATATTTGCTGGGGAGATTACTTCCTGAGGAACATATCTTGCTTTTGTATATTTGCTCTGCATATTTCCGCTATATCTATCACTCATGAGAATTCGTGCATGTAGTTTTTTCTTGTCTTTTTTTGCAACAAATATTTTTGCAAATGTGTTCATGCGTTCAGATAATTGTCCTTCTGTTCCCATTATGAGATATTCTTCTCCTGTTTCACATGTTTTTAAAACATCCATGATAACTGTTTTAACACCATTGTATCCTCTAAATTTTAAAATATTTTCTTTTTCCCGCTCAATTTTTTGCAAGGTTTTTAATTGAGGAATAAGTGTTTGTGCAATTTCTTTTTTTTCATCAAGCATTTCAAGAATTTTTTCAGGAGTTCCTGGAGAAAAGTATTGTATCTTTCCTTCTCTTATTGAAGAGATGACTCCTTTTTCAAGCAATCGTTTTAGTGCGTTATAGGTACTTGTTCGTTCAAGTGCACATTCTTTTGCAATTCTTCCAGCTTTCGCTCTTCCAATGCGAAAAAGTGTGAGATATATTTTAATCTCATTATCAGTAAAATTAAGACTGTGTAATTCTCTTTCAATGTTCATATCCCTTAAAATATTCTTCAATCTATTTAAATGTATCTTCTGTTGTACAAATTTGTTCAACAGAATTTTTTATAGATCCTTTGTTTGTATTTTTTACATGATAAATGTTGAATCAGACACTAAAATAAAACAGAGAGAGTATGGAAAGTATGAAAAGATCATTGATAGATTTTTTCCTTTTATTCCTGATTTTTATGAGCAGGAATTAAGAAACAAGGCAAGCAATCTCTTAATGGAGCTTGCAAAATATAGTGAGCCAACATTTCTTCATTCTGTTCGTGTTGCAGATTATATGAAAGATCTTGTGAGTTTCGAAGAGTCTGAATTGTCCTTTTCTTGGCAGAATTTTTGGGAAAAAAATAGAGAAAACAAAAAAAATATGAAAAATGAGAAAGATAGAGAAAATAAAAAAGATGGAAAAGTTAATTCAGATACTGAAGATGGTGAGATAATCAGTATTAGTTCGCCTTTACCTTTGGATTTTGAAAAACATTTACAACTCGTAAGTAGAATGGGTCTTTTTCATGACATTGGAAAAATAGTTGTTCCAAATGAATTACTTAGTTCAAGATCGATTACGTCTGAAGAGTTTTCCGTTATTAAAACACATACGCGTGCAGGATATGTTCTCTTAAAAAATATATGTCCTTATTGTGCCTGTGCTGCAGGAAAGCATCATTCGGCATATGCGGTGAAAGAATATCCTGAAGGTATTGATGATGAAATTTTCACTAATGAACTCACTAAATATATTGGAACATCTTTAGGTGTTTCTTCAACAAAAGAATATGTTGATACATACATAAAAAAAGTATCTCTTTGTGATTTTTATGATGCACTTATGACAAGAAACAATGATGCCTTTTCTTTTGTTGATAAACAAGATCCAAAGCAAGTAAAAAGCTGCTTAGAGAAATATTTTCCAGATCAAAAAAAGGGAATGTTTTTCTTTTTTTTGATGAAATTTTTTTAAAAATTGGTAAATTGTTTTTTTTTTTTTTTTTTTTTTTTGGGGGGGGTTATTTGTTTATCAGATCTTCATATTTACTATTCGCTAAGACCAAAACAATACATTTTTAAACAAGTTCTAAACTCTTTATAATTTATTCTCGTTTAAAACTTGAAAGAGAGGTGTTACCATGAGGAAGATTTGTGTTATTAATCAAAAAGGCGGTGTAGGAAAGACAACAACTACTGTTAATTTGGGAGTTGGTCTTGCAAAGAGAGGGAAAAAAGTTCTTATTGTTGATCTTGATCCACAAGGAAGTATTCATACTTGCTTAGGTGTTGAATCACAAAAAGATTTGTATGAACTTCTTGTTGAAGGTGCAAATATTAAAGAATGTATTACTAATGCACTTCCCAATCTTGATGTTATTAAGAGCAGAGAAACATTAACAAAAGCAGAACTTATCCTTTTTGGAGAACCAAGTAGAGAAACAGTTCTTCGAAGAAAATTGTCAGGTCTTACAATGTATGATTATATTATATTAGACTGTCCTCCATCACTTGGTCTTCTTAATCAGAATGCTGTTTTGTATGCTGATGAAGCAATTATTCCCGCATCAACAGATGTACTCGGACTTGAAGGACTGAGAAATATTGTTTCTGCAATTTCAAAAATCAATACTGTTTTCGGACACAATTTACGTGTTTCAAAGGTTGTTCCAACAATGCATGATGTACGAAATAAGATTTGTGTAGAAATATTAGATACGATTCACAAAGAATTTCCGGGTCTTGTAACAGAACCAATTCGTATAAATTCAAAGTTTAAAGAAGCTCCAAGAGCAAAACAATCAATCTATGATTATGATCCTAAATCAAGAGGCGTAGAAGATTATGAGGCACTTGTTACCATGGTTCTTGTAGACGAACAAAAGAATGGAAGAGCAACTATGGAATATGTGCAAGTAAAACCTATTACTAATTGAGTTTAGTAACTGATTGATTTTTTAAGATTATTTTTCTTATTTTTTTATTTTCTTTTAATCTTATTCCTTTTTTCTTTTATTTTCTTTTTATTTTATTTATTTTTTCGTTTTATTAATCCAAAACTATTTAAACATCCTATGCTTATGAGATGTTATGGAATACACGATGAGGTTCTTTCTCTTTTCGAGTTTGTTAGTGGTCCTTTTTTTAACAGCTTGTTCATCAAATTCTTTGACTGCAAAAGTTGTTGATTTTCCGACAGACAATCAAGATTCAACATCGGTAACACAGTCAACTGATTCTCGAGCAGTTTTTTGTCAAGCTCAAAAATTTGGTGTACTTGGTAAAGATGATTTGGGCAATACTTTTGAATATAATAATAGTTGCTTAGGAAAAGTATGGTATCACTCATACACTTGTTCAAATAATGAAGTTATTTCAACAAATGTGAAATGTCAAAAAGGTTGCAATCTTTTTGGATGCGAGGACTAAATGAAATATTTTTTACTTATTTTTCTTTTTGTTTTTCTCACAGCATGTTCGCAAACACAAGTTGTTCGCGAGGCAGATACAAATATTGTTGTTTCAACGCAGACAAATACAACGCAGACAGTTGCAAAAGTTGATACGCCTGTCTCTTCTTCAATAAATACGTCTTCTTCGGTTGCTTCTTCGACTAATTCTTTAGCGACAATAAATACATCAGTTGTTGTCAAAAAACAAGAACTCCCTCAAGGAACTCCAACGAGAGGAACAGGAAAAGAAAATGTCAAACTCGCAAGTGTTTTTGTAAGTCCTCTTAATCCTCTTCCTGGAGAAGAAATCACTGTTTCATTTGATGTCATAAATACAGTACTTATTCCTCTTTCAGACGTGTCTTATCTTGTAACAATAAAACAGAATGATGCAGTTATTCAATCGGATAATGGAACTATTCTCAATATTACTGATGCAAATTCTTTTTCTTATAAAAAAACGTTTACTCTTGATAAAGGAACATTTATAGTTCATATAGTAGTTGATCCGGCAAATGAAATTCTTGAATTAAATGAAAAAGATAATGTAAAAGATATAACTCTTGTTATTCTTTCGCAAGAAGAAAAAGATGCAATTGCTGCTACAGTTGCTGCAAAAAAGAATTCAACAACAAAAAAAAAGATAAATAGTACAAGTTCAAGTAGTTCTAGTTCTTCAACCAGTTCTTTGAGTACAACTCCTAAAAAAATTGGCAAATGTCTTGATAGTGATGGAAAAGATTTTTTTACTGCAGGAACATGTAAGGATGAAAAGCAGCCAGTAATATCAGATTTTTGCATTGATGGAAATACACTCTGGGAATGGTATTGTGATCCTATAGAAGATAAATGTGTGTATCAAGAAGAATCTCCTTGTATTTGTAAACAAGGAAAGTGTCAGAAATAATTCAGTGTAAGAAAATATTTTATCTTTTTCATACTATTTTTGATACTTTATTTTATTTCAGAATATTTATCATCAGGTAATAGTTTTTATTAGCTGTAGTTATTATTCTGTTTTAATCAAAACTACATTATAAAAAATCGAGGTATGATAAACATGAAACAAAATCTGGGTTCAGTTGATAGAATTCTGCGGTTCGCATTAGCCTTTTGGTGGCTTGGTCCATTTGCTCCGCAGTTCCAAATGCAAGGAATAAACATAGTAGTTATGGTAATTGGCATTATTGCACTTATTGAAAGCATGATTGGATGGTGTGGTTTGCATCATTTATTTTCATTACCTGCAAGATAAGTTAAGCTAAGAATAAGTTATTTATTTTTTTTATTTTTTATTATATTTTTTTATGGTCTTATTTTTTTTAAGAAGTGTATTTTTTAAGAAATATCTTTTCTGAGAATTATATTTTTTAAGAAATATCTTTTCTGAGAATTATATTTTTTATAGTTAGATGATTGCAATGAATGAAAAAAGAAGAAAAATAAAGAAGAAAAAATTTATCCCTTCATATCAAGATACCAATTAATTACTTCTTCAACAGGATCTTTTGAGATTCTTTCGCAAAGAAGAGGATCTTTTTGAAGAAGATCATATGTTTTTTCAAATGTTCTTCCTTTCTTCTTATCAAGAGAAGTAAGATAATGTCTTTCTTCTGAATCTATTGCGTCAATAATTTCAGAATCTTCTGTTTTAAGATAGCGTAATGAAATATCTCCTTTAAGTGTTTTAACTGCATCTAACCAATCATTATATGATTTTGCAACAAACGCTTGTTTACTTGGACTGTCTGTTTGAAAAATAGAGTAAATTGCATCATTTCTCTCGGAAATTTTAATCATTCCATCGACTTCTGGAATGTTTTTCTCTTTCATTGCATCGTATATAGGTTTACTTTTTTCTCCTAAATTTTCTAATTCATCTGTAGAATAACTGTGTACTATTTTTGCAGTATCGCTAAAACTCGCGGTCCAATTTGCACCTATTCCAAGAAAACCTAGATTTGCGAATGTATGTATTCTTACAGGTTGTTTTTGTATAAGAACACTGACAAATTCATCGATAGATCTATACAAATGTGAAGTATTTCCTTTCCTTTTTTGTGTTTCAACCATTTTTTCTCCCGCACTTCTTTTTTTAGAGAAAAGATGAAAAAGTTTTATAAAATTATCGTTTAAGTCAAAAACTCCCCACTATTGCATACTTTATCCTCATTTTCTTTATATATCTCCCGTCGTTTATATCAGTTATATTATTTTTATATGACACGAGGTCCCATTATGAAAGAAGAAATGAAAAAAGATGATTCAAAAAAGAAAGATCAAAAGGATGCAAAAGAACAGGCAGTAGATCCGGTTGCTGAAATGGAATCAAAACTTCCACCTGAAGTTGCAGAAAAACTTAAGGGTATGAAAGAAAAACTTGAAAAATTTCAAAAAGCAATTGTTGAAAAATTTGATAAATATATTATGGGTATAGCACTTCTTCCTCCGCCGCAACATGGCATGGGACAGATGCCTCCTTCTCAAAATGGACAAGCTGCTGAAATAAATAAAGATCTTATCCATCTTCTTGTCTTAATTGACGACGCTGATTCACAAAAGATGACGAAAGAAGAATTGAGTGAGAAACTTTCAAAGATTATTGAAACAACTGCAAAAGATATCGACAAAAATCTATCCGTGCAAACAGTTCTTCTCTCAGAAGTATGGCAGTCTTGTTATGATGCAAAATATGATCTACTTCAACTTATTGCAATGTCTGCACCTGTCTTTGATCATGGTATGCTTTCAGCAATAAAGATCGCAGAAATTCATAAGTCAATGGTTTTAAAAAAATTTGAAAAATATATTGTCTCATACGTTCTTGCAGGTTCTCTTCCTCAAGGAAGAGCGACAAAAGATTCAGACATTGACGTGTTTATTGTTATCGATGATACTGATGTCAAAAAAATGACTCGTGCAGAACTTAAAGATAAACTTCGTGCAATAATTATCGGCATGGGTCTTGAAGCAGGAGAAATGACAGGTATTAGAAATAAACTTAATATCCAAGTCTATATCTTAACTGACTTTTGGGATTCAATTAGAGAAGCAAATCCTGTTATTTTTACATTTCTTCGAGATGGAATTCCTTTTTACGACAGAGGAATTTTTATGCCTTGGAAACAGCTTCTTAAAATGGGAAGAATTAAACCCAGCGCGGAAGCAATTGATATGTACATGAGTACAGGAGAACAAGTAATAAAACGCATTAAATTTAAACTTCAAGATATAGGAATGGAAGATTTATTTTATGCACTTCTTACTCCATCACAAGCAGCAATTATGTTGTATGGACTTCCGCCTTCAACACCAAAAGAAACACCTGGACTTATGCGTGAAATTTTTGTTGAAAAAGAAAAAATGTTTGATGATAAAAATGTGCAAGTTTTAGAACGCGTTATTAAAATTCGAAAAGATTTAGAACATGGTACAAGAAAAGAAATTTCAGGAAAAGAAATTGATGAACTCTTAAAAGATACAGAAGTATATCTTGAAAGTTTAAAACAGCTTTTCTCATCAATTGAAAAAAGAAAAGAAGAAGAAAGTGTTCTTCATATGTATGAATCAACACTCACTCTTGTCCGTGATGTTTTGAGACTCGAAGGAATTGAACGAGCAAAGGATACAGAGATTGCAAAATTGTTTGAAGAAGAACTTGTGCATCTTGGAAAAGTTCCAGATAAATTTTTGAGAATTTTAAAAATGATTATGCAGGCAAAGAAAGATTATGATGCAAAAAAATTATCAAAACCTGATATTGAAAACTTGAAAAAAGAATATGGACAATTCATTAAATTTTTGATTGAACATGTGCAAAGAAAACGCGGCAGAGAATTGGATCGTGCAAGACTTAAAGTTAAGTATGGCGATAAACATGGAGAAGTTATTCTCCTTGGAACTGTTGCATACATAATTAAAGATCTTGACGCTGAAGAAAAAGAAGTCTATAAAGCTGCAATTCTTCCAACAGGCGCTCTTGGAACAAGTGAAAAAGCTTCACTTGAAGAAATGGAAAGTGCACTTGCAAAAATAGAATTGCCTCCAAAAGTGTTTATCAAGGAAAAAATATTTGAAAATTTGAAAATGCACTTTGGAATAGATATGGAAGTATTAGTGAATTACTAGTTTTTTTGTTTTTATTTTAACTTTTTTCCTTTTTTGTTTTCTTTTATTTTTTTTGTTCTTTTTTGTTCTTGTTTCTTTTTGTCTTTTTTCATATTTTTTTCTTTTTCTTTCTCTTTTTTTTTGTTTTCTGCTCTTTTTTTTGAGGTGGATACGAAAAATGTAGTATCTTTTGGTCTGTTTAATGTAAAAATGGATTGAGTAATAACGTTTTTATACTCTACTTCATTAGCTTGTTTTGAGGTTATTTTTAGGGGAATAATGTCCTTTTTGAGGCAAATCTTTAAATATTCGAATCTTTTTGTCTCCTAAACAGTAATAAAATGGCAAGAAAAATCGCTCTTAAGGTTAACGGACTTGAAGATTTACTTAGTACAAACTATACTGAAAGGATCATTCGAACAATACAAGAAGATGTTTCTGATGTAAGAAATGCATATACTATTGCAGAACTACACACTCTTTCAGAAAAACTTTCATCAATTCTGCCTCAACTAAGATTTTCTGAATTAAAAAATACTCTTTCCTCAGAAATTGCATTTAGAGATGGAATTGAACAGAAGGTTAAGGGAGATATTTTTGATCAAAATCAAAAAAACTTTGTTTCAGATACTCTTTTTTACAAATTGAATGATCTTTCATTTGGTGATTGGATTAAGAAAGTTCATTTGTATGTGCGATATAATTTAGATAGTCTTTCTTCGCAAGAACTTTTTGATATTAAAGAAACAGTAAAACTTGCATATCAAGAGATAAAATCAAACGATGTTCGTATTCATGAATTAAAGGATGCAAAAACAGCATACAAAAGTGTTGTTTCAACGCTGTCTTATTATCGAAAGCATAGAAAAGTAGTGGATCAGAAATCAGTAAGAAAAGATGGAACATTACTTTATGCATCATCTGATTCTGATGTTCTTTTTGATATGGAGACTCATTCTTCGGGAAACATTGCAAGTGAATTAGAGATGAACAGAAAAGACATTTTATCCTATGATGCAAAGAAAAATCTTGCGAGTGTTTTAGCAATGCAGGAAAAATTACTTGCAAAAGAACAAGATGATTTTGAAAAGTATCGTCGAGAAATCGATCGAAAGAAAGAAACTAACGAAAATAATAAAAATAGGATTGTTAAAAAATTACAGTTTGAAAAAGAAACTGCAAAGAGAACGCAAAGAATGTTTTTGAGATCTATTCCAAAAAATTATGCACTTGTTTTATCCGAACACAAGGAAGAAGTTGATTCTCATACAAATGATTCTTTTAAAAATTCAAGCGATCTTTCAAATCTTTCAAAAGGAGATTATGCTCTTACTCGAGGTTGGAATGAAACACGCGGATGGGATAGTGTTTTATCTGCGAATGATGATCTTGAATTACAAGACAGCGCATTTTATGATTCTGCATTTGCTTATCAATCTTCAGATCAATCTTCAAATGATCTATCTTCGAAACAGCAATTTGTTTTTTCATCGCAGAAAGATAGAGAAATAAAATCAGATTCTTCTTCCATTGATTCAAGTGATTCTTTTTCATCATTAGATTCACTCTTTTTTTCTGAAGAAAAGCGAGCAGAATCTGTTTCAAAAGAAAAAAGTTTTTCTTCGGTAATCGTTAAAGATTCAAATAAAGAAGGAGATGAAATATCCATTTCGGATGATATGTCTGATGCAAAAACTCCTGTCGAGGAAATTCTTGCATTTGAAGATGTAATGGAAGATGCAATTGAAGATTCATCAGATAGTTTATCATCTCATTTGTCACGTGATCCATCAATTGATGTTTCTGCGAATGTATCTTTTGATGCATCTCATGACGACCTATTTGAAGGTATGAAAGGTGGCCCATCTGAATGGGAACTTCCACAAATAGGAAGAAGCGATGCGCACTTACCAATTGATGTTTCAGAATTAAAAAATATTCCTGAACACACACAAGGAGGACCATCTGAATATGCAATGCCGAAAGTTGATGCGCATATGCCAATTAGATTTCCGATTGAACCAACTCATATTGATGCAGGTCTTTTTGGCGGCGGATCGGAAACACAAATTCCAAAACAAGTAAGTTCCGAACGTGAAGATTTACCACTTATGAAAGTTTCAGGAAAAATGCCTCCACCGTTTTTAACAGACACTCTAGTTCCTCCTCCATTACCTATTCCTGTAACACCTCTGCAAAAAGAAGAAAAAGTACTTCCACCTCCTCTTCCTCCTTCTATACAAAAAAATCAGAAGGTAATTTCTGTTCCCGAAGAATCAATTGAATCACAAGCACTCACAAGACAAGTACCTGTACAAACTCCTGTTCGTGCAGTA
>OBEQ011226074.1_pt1 | contig 11186 bp, 12 predicted proteins | sample 1670901 | NCBI WGS metagenome assembly OBEQ01 (sample SAMEA104232315, study PRJEB22302) | groundwater metagenome | biome: forest; feature: aquifer; material: groundwater | place: USA | collected 2011-08-07 | depth 5.4 m | reverse complement strand
CATCGCGTAGCGATACGCGCGTTCTCCATATTTCATGGCACTGCGATGAAATACGGCGGTAATGCAGAGCGCCATTGAACAATCATTTGCCCACTGATAGGTGAATAGGGATGCGATATCTTTGGGTGAGAAACTGCGAATACGCAATATATCGAGCTCATGGTTTTTGACGCCGTAATGATATATTCCCGGAGCAATTCCGTTTTCTTTTTTAAGTGATAGTATGTACGCCTCAAGTGGAAATCGGGCGCCTCCGGAGGGTTGCGCACGAAATTCCGTACCATTGGGACGCGCTGTGTCTTGAAGTCCGCAGGAATACTTGAGCAGTACCGAAAGGTCTGACGCGGATATTCCTTTTTTGTGTCCTCCCCGTACGGATTTTCTTTGTGCAACAAGATCGAAAAAATTTGCAGATTCAATGGTAGTCTGTGGAAGTATGAGTGTGGGCACGCCTTCATAGGATTTGTAATAAATCGTTTTCCATTCTTTGGGCCACTGCCCAACTGGCGGAAACGGGTGAATGTCGCGTCCTGCAATATGGTCGGCGCTTTTTTTGTGATACTGATGGAAAAATAATGACATAAAATAGTTTAGAGTTTTTTTGATTACGGAAACGGATGGGGAAGGGGGTTGTACGCATCAATTGGTGCAGGCATATATCCTAATTTTTTGGGAACTTCACGCAGGCGAACGCTGTCGAGACATGCGGCGCTTTCTCTTAAGTAGAGTGGCATGAGCGCGGGAACAACGACTTTCACGACGCGGTATTCAAGTTCTTGGAGAATGGGGTGACGAACGTCGTAGCGGAATATTTCATATGCCCTGCCGGATTCGTTTTCCATGCGGGCGAATTCACCAAGAACGTATGAGAGCGCCTCGTTTTGATTAGCGGGCGCAGCGGGGAATTCGCTTGCCCAGTCTTCAAAGGAAATTTCTTTTCCGGAGATAAAAAAGCTGATTTCGTTTGTCATCTGTCCGGAACGCCACATTTTTATGCGCTCACTTCGCCCGATTTTTCTGTCGGCAAATGGCACATATGCGGGATTTGAAATGGAGATGGGGGCTTGGGTGATTGGCGAGTTCAAAGACCAAGCATGTTCAAGAAGAGACAACTCAATGGCCCGATGGGTGTCAGGATGACATTTGCCCGTCATGCTTATTGATTTATGCCCATTTGGGAGGGGGCTAAGAATAAGGCAGGCGATTGAGGGTATGTGAATATCGGTTGTTGTATCAAGAAAATATATATCATAACCCCGATCGGAGAGTGAGTGATATACATCGAGAAAGCGCGGCAAGAATCGGCCAGGATTATTTTTATCAATGCGAATGTGCCGCGGGGCGAGCCGGTTGAGCCAGTAGATAAGAAAGCCGTCACGTTCAACAAGTTCGCACAAACCCGACAATGTTGCGTCGGTCAAGGTAAATCCGCCGCCGGCACCGCTTGTTGTTTTTGGAGAAAGCATATATGTGTCGGCGCCAAACGCTCCTTGTCGGTAATTGGGTCCCCATTGGATATGCTGAATGGGTATGCTTACTTTCTTTTTGGTGGATAGTGATTCTCCTTTGACGCAATGCATGATCGCCTTGCGAGTCTGACTTTTTTTTAGTATTTCATTTGTCAGGCCGTTTGGAACATATGTGAGCTGCCATTCAAAGAAGCGGGGTGTTTGATAAAGGAGGGCTTGGGGGATTTTTTTATCCGCAAACGTCCTTTTTGTAATTTTATTTTTTCTGTGAAAAAACGGAGTGAGAAGAACGTAGCGCTCAAGGAGTTCCCCTATGGCCTTGGAGAGCGCTTCAGTAAATGAGATATATGATGTACCGCCTCCAAAGAGGGACGTGTATTGCAAGCTTTGGAGTTCTTCTCGTGCTTCGAGCCGGATATGATGGGTTTTTGGGACCAGATGAAGCAAAGAGGCCAGTTTTGGCATTGTGCCGCTTACTATTTTTTTTTGTTTTAAGTAAGCCAGCACATCGCCGAATTGTGATCGATCGATTTCTCGACAAAGTCCGGTGAGTGTTGGTTCCGGCATGTCATCTTTCCCGAAAAAATTGTCTAAAGCCCGAGATCGCATACGTGACCACGTTGCCACGTTTCCATAGCGGCAATTCTTTTCATCGCGCAGCTCATCAAAGATTGCCCATGGGATATATGGCTGACGGATGTCTTTCTCTTCGGGCGTAAACATATGAATAAAAATATCACACCGCCTCTTGTGTGTCTATGCGAGGCGCTCATAGCACGGTTTGCATGTGTCTGATTTTTTTTGTACTATTTTAGCATGTTGGAAACTCAAGAAAATTCGTTTTCGGAACTTTCTCCTTTTGAGAGAAAAATCGCGCAGTGGTATCGCAGATTTTTTTCTATTCAAGAAATAGAGCGCCGTCCGATATTGCAGTGGGCGCTCGGCGCTTTGTTTCTTGGGCTGTTTGTGACATTTTATGAATGGGTCCATTTTGATGCGATCTCAGTCTCAACGGCACTTGCGGGAAAGGCTGCGTGCTGGCCGTATTTTCAAAATTGTGATGCACTGTATGTCCTTGAAGGTTTGCCTTATTACGGCCAAACGACACTTTACGCCTTTTTGTTTGGGATCATGCTACTGGTGGTTTACTTCATGTGGCGGCAAAAGTGGGTCTATGCGCACATGGGTATAGTGGTTCTCTATGTATGGAAATTTTTTGTTATGTTTGCGCTTTCAGCAGCGCTTGCGGGGAATTTCGACTATTTCGATATTGTCATCGGTGCGGTGCTCCTGTTTTTCTCCCACAAAGAAATGTTCGCAAAGCTTGCTTTCGTGGTGCTTTATTTTCTGGCAGGGACGATCAAAATCCATGAGGGATGGATTACGGCGTCATATTTTACGACCCTTGTGGGAGGAATGCCATGGTTGAGCAGCGCTTTAGCCCCGATGGCGGCAAACATTGTTATTACGGCGGAAATTGTAGGCGCATGGTTTTTGCTTTCCCGTCGTCCAACGCTCCAGCGTATTGCCGTGTCTTTTTTTGTTTTTTTCCATCTTTACTCAATCACACTGGTTGCTTACCGCTATCCGACCACCACGCTCACGATGCTTCTCGTGCTCTTTGGTCCATTGTACCGATATACGCCGCCTCGTTTTGATAGGAGGGCAATCGCAGGTTGGCTTTTTATCGCGCTTCTCTTTACCTTTCAATCTCTTGATAAGGTTGTTTATGGAGATCAGAAATGGACGCTTGAGGCCAATGAGTATGGACTCAACATGTTTGGGGCGAATCATCAATGCAGGTCGCAGGTTGTATATGCGCTGGCCGACGGAAAAAAGGTGACCACGACTTTCGAATCAAAAAAGTCACGGGACAGGTGCAACCCGTATTGGGAATGGCTGCGCATTCATAAGGCCTGCGAATATGGCGGGGTAGTTAAAGCGCCTTGGACATTCGATCAATCCATCAATGGCCATCCGTTTTATCGCATCGTGGATGTTCCCGATGCATGTGTGCTTACCTATAAACCACTTTCGCATAATTCATGGATCCAGATTCCGGGAGAGGGAGCACCGGCGATTGGAAGACCTTTGCAAGATCCCTATGATGCGCCAGAATAAAATATATATATGATTTGGCAAGATAATTCACTACCTATCATTGCGCTTCGCAGCACTATAGGAAATCCGGAGGTTGTGTTTACGCATCTGCAGATGTGGATGTTTGCTCATATCCAGTATTTTGAGTATTTCTGGTGGGCTGTATGGGGAACTACCTTGTGTGTGATGATTTGGAGGATAGTAGTGAAAAAGAAATTTTAAAAGTATTTATAACTGCTAAGCAAAATAAAGATAATTAAAAATCATCCCGTGTAAGGGATGATTTTAAATACGCCTTAGGAGATGTGAAAGTTTTTGAATTGCCATGGGTCTGATGTGTCCATTTGATCTGTGAATAGTCCGTCGCGTCCTTTCAATGGATTCCAGTCGGAGTATTCTCCGGTCATGGTGCCCATGTAAGGCTCGATGATCTCCATTGCGCGGGTGAAGTCTATGTCATCGGCTTCCACGACTCCGCGTTCCGGATTTTCAATTGCCCATACCATGGCGGCGAGTACGCCGGCAGTTACCTGAAGTCCGGTGGCGTTCTGATAAGGAGCAAGTTTGCGCGTGTCCTCTATTGTTAATTGGGATCCGTACCAATATGCTCCTTTTTTGTGTCCCATGAGAAGTACGCCGAGCTCATCCATGCCGCTTGTGATTTCATCAACAAGAATTTTTTGTTCATCTTGCAGGCGGCGGTCTTTTCCAAATGCCTCTTCGAGAGATAATACGGCGGCATCACATGGGCGGTAGGCATAGTGCACGGTAGGACGGTAGGTGACTGCATCATTTTCTTTGTACGTGAAGAATTCGGAGATTGAGATGGACTCGTTGTGGGTGACGAGACGTCCGAGAAAATTTTTGCGTGCGGGTGTCCATGTGCGGACAAATGTAAGCGCTCCCGGACGTTCCAGATAGATAGGGGACTCGCGATTTTTGTGATGGCGTTTGGCTCCGGGGGCCGGAGTTTTCTCATGAGTACCCCAACCAAGTTCAGAGGGCTGTGCTACTCCTTCGGAATGAAAGCCGTAGACTGACCATGTGTTTTCAAAGCGGCCTATTTTCTTGGGTTCATTTGATACTTGTGTGTCGTATTCGGCGATGTGAATGACTTTGATATCCAAATCTTTTGCAAGCTTTGCCCACTCTTCCCGATTTTGCGGTGTTTGGGTTTCAAACTCGGTATCTTTGGCGACTTGGAGAAGGGCGCGTTTTAAGAAGTGAGATACGATGCCGGGATTTGCGCCGTGTGCTATAACTGCCGTGGGCTTGTGGGGATTTGCCGGATCTCTAAGCGCGAGAGCTGTTTCGCGCAGTCCAAAATTGGATCGTTGAGTAAAGGTGAGAGTCGGATCCATAAATCCGCCCGTCCATGGCTCAATGCAGGTATCGACATAGAGAGTTCCGCGGTCTTGGCAGAACGTGATGAGGTTGATGGATGAGACATCAACCGAGAGATTCAGAAGAACCCCTTTCTCTCCGAGAAGGGGTTCGAGAACGCTGTGAAAGTTTTGAGGATTGAGCGGCTCTACTCGGAATGTGATGCCTTCTTTTTCCGCTATTTCTTGGCCTTTTGTGTCGGCACTTATGATGGTGATGTCTTTGGGATCGATATCAATATGCCGCAGGATGAGCGGAAGCGTTCCTTGTCCTATGCTTCCGAATCCGACCATGACAAGCTTCCCTGGGCACTTGGCGTGGATGATATAATTTTCTTTTGTGTCTGTGTGTTGGGTTTCCATATGGGAATATTATGGGTTAACAACAGATAATGTTCTGGGGATTATATTTCAGTAACCTCAATCTCGAAAAACGCGTTTTGCTTAAAGCTACTGCGTCGCGTCCTCCAAAGTCCGACGAAGGAGGATAATGTTTTTCATGAGTTACGTATCAGTATTGTCACCTTTGTGAAGACTCGCTGTGTTTAGACTTGCCGACTCGCGTCCTCCAAAGTCCGACGAAGGAGGATAATGTTTTTTATTGTAACAAGATGAGAAAAAAATACTAGTGCCTTGACACGTCTGATGGGGGTCAAGTGTTTGATACTAGGGTAGCTTAACGCCACCTGACCTATCCGTCAAGAGTCAAATTGACTTATTTTTTAAAAGGAGTATAATATATTTACGAATTTGTTCTTCTGTCGCAAAAGGAGATAGTCGCATGCAGGATCAGATAACCTACTTCGAGGTCACCGAAGATATTGAATTATCGGACGGCGAGATACGAGATATCAATGTGTTGCTCGAGCAGCTCTCGGCAAAGAAGATTTCTTGCTCAAGAGCGTGGATCGAGGAAGTGGCGAGAAGTGAAGTTTTTATGGCTGCGATGCACGGCGAGCAGATCGTAGGCATGGCAATTCTTTGCCCCACGAAAAATTTATGTACGGGGAGACTCGGATATATCCATGAGGTCGTCGTACACACGAACTTCAGACGGCGCGGCATTATGGCCCGTCTCATGCAGATGCTGCACGATCGGGCAAGAGCCCTTGAGCTCGATGCAATCGAGCTTACGAGTGATCCGGGCAATAAAGATCGACAGAAGGCAATTGCCGGGTATCTCAAGATGGGATACTATCAGAAAGATACCGGCGTATTTGTATATCAATTTCAGTAGAGAGAGTTTGTCCACAGGATGAACCGTGACCGTCCCATCTGCCATTCGTCATTTGACGGAGGCGGTACGGGGCGGTTTTTTTATTTGCAGTACTTAGCTCATTTTTGCAAGTAGTGTGCAGGTAACCCATCACACTCCCCCCAGTGTCATTGCGAGGAGTCTTCGACGAAGCAATCTAACATTCCGAGATAGAGATTGCTTCATCGCTGCTGCTCCTCGCAATGACAGTGTGAGGTTACGTGTGCAAGAATTTTATAGGTGTGATAGGGTGATTTTGTTAGTTTCTTTGATAACTAACATTATGGGAAAGGAGACAGCTGTGGAGATGATAAATGAGAGCAAGTTTGTCCTGCTGTCATCGCCGCTGATGCATGAGTTCGGGAGCGAGGTGTGCCTGTATTTGGAAGAGTATGCCGTGAGCATTCCTCACTATCGCATTAATTTTACTACGTTTGCCAACGGCGAGCTGCTTCCCCAGATTCCCCACACTATCCGCGGGCAGCATGTATTTTTCTTGCATGCGCTCCAACATCCCGATCCTAATACGGCAACCATGATGATGTTGATTGCGAGCGATGCAATCAAGCGGGCTTCTGCTGCGGGCATTACGCTTGTAGTTCCTTATCTCTCATATTTGCGTCAAGACAGGAAAGATAAGCCGCGCGTGCCCATATCGGCGCGCCTGCTTGCTGATTTGATCGAGTCAAACCATGCGGTCAAAGGTTTGATTACGATTGACATGCATGCGGAACAAGAGCAGGGTTTTTTCTCGATTCCTGTGGATAATCTCACGGGGGTGACGGTATTTTCCGAACATCTTCGGCGGAAATTTAATAGCGACTTCTCTGATGTCATTATGATGGCGCCGGATTTCGGAGGAGCGGTTCGGAATCGAAGACTTGCTCGCGCTCTTGGCGATGTGCCTGTATGTATTCTAGAAAAGCGCCGTACGGGACCAAATAAGGCAGAAGTGTTTTCTGTCATTGGAGAGAGCGTGGCGGATAGGCGCGTAGTGATCTATGAGGATATGATCGATTCCGGCGGGACGGCGATATTGGCGAGTGAAAAAGTCGCGGCCATGGGTGCGCGTGAAGTATATCTGTGTGCGACGCACGGTATTTTCAGTTGCGGCGCTGAAAAGCGTTTTTGCGAGAAAAATATCGCAGTGGCATGTACGAACTCGATTCCTCGAAGCGCGGATTACTATCTGCAGGAGCCGTGGCTCACGAATGTCTCGGTTGTTTCCTACTTTGCGGATGCAATACATGAAGCCGCGCAAGTGGGCGGCAGTATTAGCAAGCTGTGTCAGTGACAAAAATTAACTCTTCATTCTGTGTATGAGTAAAATTATTTTTTTATTTAAGGAGATACCATGTTCGCAGGAAAGGTTACCGTGCTGGAAAAATCTGAAGATTACTGGACCGAAGAGGAGCAAGAGGTATTGATGGGCGCGCTCAATACATTGGCAAATTGCCACCAGATATTTCCTCATATTCTGATATTGATGGGCGCGCATACCAAGGAGCAGGTCGCTGAAGTGTTGAGGTATGATATATTTACGCACAGAGTTGTTACCGGCAGCAATTCTTCGCTTCCGTTCATGGTAAGATTTTGAACGAAGCGGGCAGTCGTACCGTCCCCGCTGTACGCGATACGGCGGGGATACAGAAATTAACGAGGTTTCAAAACCTCGTTTTTGTTTATGTATTTTTTTAAAAAAAGAAAAACCCGCACGGATATGAATCCCGTGCGGGGCGATGAGGCTTAAGAGAAGTCTCTTAGAATCCGACGCCTACCCAGAGGTAGGTGAGGCCGACATTGAAGCGCGCCTTATCTTTATTCTTGGGGACAAAGAAATCGATTCCCTGCGCATGTCCGTTTGACTCATGGGTGATGCCCGCGAGCAGAGAAATTTTCTTTCCCGGAAGCTGATGGCGGACGCCAAGGGTTAGATCGTATGTAGTTGCGGTTTGTCCGAATTGGGAGTCGATCATGATGTCTTGGGTCGCTTGGCCGAGTCCGGTTTCCGTAAAGATAGCGAGGCGGTCGTTGATCGACACGCCGGTGACAAGTCCGCCAGCTATACGGCCGGCTGCATGAGGGGCGGTAAAGAAAGAAAGTTTGAGATACGGCCCCACGAATACCCGGCATGACGGCGTAAGGCAGAACTCGTAGTCGAGTACTGCGTCAGTGACTTGGAGGACTTTGAAATCGTAACCGCTATGCTGTCCGAAGATTTGACCTTCAAGACCGCTGCCTACGCGCAGACTGGGATGGAATCCTCCGGTTTGCCCTTCGGCATGGGGAGGGGTGGCGATCGTGAGGAAGAGTACGCAAACAATGGTAAACAGCGAGCTTTTTATCGCGTTTCTCATCAGATTCTCCTTTTGAGGGTTTCTATGTGATGTGCTGAATTGATTTTAACATATATTAAAAAAATAGCAAGTATATGGCGGATTTTGTTATATTGGATTGACGGATGAGTTTTTGTCCGTTATGATCTCGTGAGGACTATCAACTAATACATATCTTATGATGTCATTTAAAATGACGTGCTCATGTGGGGATACGATGACGGTGGAGGCAGAGACTCGCGAAGAAGCAGTCACAAAATTTAAAGGTATGATGGACGAGGCAGGGATTGCTGCGCATATGCAGGAGAAGCACCCCGGACAGCCGGTTATGTCTGTTGCAGAATGCCATGCCATGATTGACAAGGACGTAGTTCCGGCATAAGATGGTTCATCCTATCTATGGATTGTTCAGAATATGGTATTAAAAATAGTTCCCTTGCGGGGCTATTTTTAAATTGACATATAGTAATTTATATGCTATAATTAGTATATAAGAAATTGGCCTTTGACATGGGAAGGAAGGTGAATGGTAACAGCCCTTGCGAAGCTCATCGGAGGATTTGTCTCGTTGATGGTGTATCTTTCGGTTTTGATTGCCGGCATGTCGATGGTAGCAGCGGTGATCATGCTTGCCTCCGCGTTTAAGGTAAAGTTGGGCGGAGACATCGCGAAATCGGTGGCGAAATTCGCCCATATTGCCGGCAGCGGTGCGGGGGAATTGACGGAGTCGTTGGTTGTCGGATGCGGGAGATATCCTGTTCACACACTGATCGTGTTGACTCTCGGTTTGATTATTCTACTGGGAACGGCTTACGTGCCCTATCATCGATAGGAATACTAGAGGAGAAACGTGGTGAATCAAGGTTTATCGCAGGAGGCGGTTGAAATAATTACCCGTGATACGGTGATCGCGCGTAAAATCCAGTCGATTGCGGGCGTGGCGGATGTAGGGAGGTACGCCGTGTATTCCGATGATTTTTCACTGATTAAAGTTATTGATCGCCGTTATCTGGCCAATACCGTCGCCGCATTCCCTGAAAAATGTGGGGGATATCGGAAAATCACCGCACTGGATATTGGATCCGTGGCGCTCATGCAGTACATCTAGGTTTGGAAGTGTCCCGTGGGCGCATGTGCGTGCTCACGGGATTTTTAATTAATAGAAGCTGTGAATTGACATAATACAGAAACGTGGAAAAATAAAGGTGCGAACCCAAACAACATAATAATATGCTGCAGCATAGGAGGGACGTTTTATGAGAACGAGCCTGATCTCTAGATGTTGCATGTGCTTCTTTGCTTTCTGTCTTTTTGCGGCAACCCTCGGCAATGTGCGCGCCGCCGATTTACACACAAGTGTGCATGCAGGTTTTGGAACCATCGGCAACCCGCCGCTGTTTTCTACTCCCGGGTACGAGAGGACGTATATGGGAGCGTTGGAAGTAGTGACGGATATGGAGTTTTGTATTATAAGAACGCATGACTGTACGCTTTTTGGCGGACCGTATGCAAAGTTCTCCCTTCTTAATGTCTTGCGCGATCCCGTGGCAAGAATCGGAGGCGGGGGAATGCTTGGTGTGTCTGTGTCGTCCCATCTTGATTTGATCGTAGGGGTGGGCTTGGGATATATGTCCGGCCATCTGGAGCCAGACTCTCGCTTCTTGAGGAAGCCCTATCAGTCACTAGCCACCTATGATGTGAATTTTCTCGCACGTTATTGGTTGAGCTCAAAGAAGGATTGGGCGTTTGAGGCGGGCATAAGTCATTACTCCAATGGGGAGCCGCACCATATTAATTTTTTTGGGGAGCATGGGAATTCATCCAATGTAGGCATGAATATGTTTTTTACGGGCATTGGACTACGGTGGTGACAGGCCTGTCAAGAAAAAATACGGATGAACATACCGGCATGCTCTAAAACCATCTTGCAACAACCCACGTGCAGTGCGCGTGGGTCTATCTTTTGTAGAATTTTTTGGAGACTATCTTTTTATATTAATTATTACTTTGGTATACTCATATGTATATGAAAATAAAAACAAAAAGCATTAAGCAAATTGTTCTGCTGAACGCAACGCCTGCGGAAGTTTATGATATGTTTATGGACTCTAAAAAGCATGGCGCATTTACCGGATCGCCGGCGCGCATGAGCCGTAAGATAGACGGCACATTCACTGCTTACGGCGGATGGATAAAAGGAAAGAATCTGAAGCTGACTGCGGGTAGGCTGATAATTCAGGAATGGCGAGGTGATGACTGGCCGAAGGGGCATTATTCAAAGGCGATGTTTCTTCTTACCAAACATCCGCGGGGTACGAAGCTCACCTTCGGACAGACGGGCGTGCCTGCGCAATTCTATGCCGATATAAAAGGCGGATGGAAGACAGAGTATTGGGACAAGATGAAAAAGATGATCGCGGAAAATAAAAAGAAAGCGATTGCGAGACATAAATCTTAAAAATTCTTTTGTGTGAGTGTCCACAGATTTTTGTAACCCCTCACACTGTCATTGCGAGGAGTCCCGCTAAGCGGGACGACGAAGCAATCTCACATTCCGAGATAGAGATTGCTTCGTCGAAGACTCCTCGCAATGACAGCGGGTTGATTTTATTTTTGCAGGAGTGTGAGGAGCCATAGATTTTTT
>OBEQ010856452.1_pt1 | contig 11187 bp, 11 predicted proteins | sample 1670901 | NCBI WGS metagenome assembly OBEQ01 (sample SAMEA104232315, study PRJEB22302) | groundwater metagenome | biome: forest; feature: aquifer; material: groundwater | place: USA | collected 2011-08-07 | depth 5.4 m | reverse complement strand
TACCGATACCACTTCTCAGGTCTTGATTCAGCAGCATAACGAGGATCCGAACCTTAAAGCCAATCCTCCGCCCCAGGTCTTAACCAAGCTCGAGCTTCAAAGTATCCGCGGCGCCTTCTTTTTCTTCCTCATTCCTTTCTTTGCCTTCGTATTCTCTGCCGTTGCCACCGTAGCCACAGCCGTTGTGGGTGTCATTACCACTGTCGCGGCAGCCATCGGCTCTGTCTTAGGCCCTCTCCTTGGAGCCATTCAAGGCGCTATTATCGGGATTGTCTCCGGACTTGAAGCCCTTGCGGGAGCTTTTCTCGGATTTGCTACCACCCTGCTTCAGGCGATTCCTTTTATTGGACCCACTTTAAGCGGCGTCATCGGAGCGATTGGAAACTTTGCTCTCGGGTTTGTTTCAGGTTTCGTCACAGGATTTGTCTCAGCCGCCCTTACCGGCACCTTTGCAAATTTTGTGGTATCAGCAGCCACGGTTTCCCTTTTTCTTCCCGGAGGAATGGAAGGGATTCTCACTTCCATCGGAGTTTCTCCCAAAGTCGCTCATTACATTGGAGTGGGATTCAATATCGTAGGAGCCATTGCTACAGGAAACCCTGTCTTAATCGCTTCCACGCTTGCCAGCACAGCCGTCGCGGAAGTAGGACCTAGGATTGGATTATCTCCCGCACTTACCTCGGCCCTTTCCATTGCAACCTCCGCATTGGCGGGCACAATTGCCGGAGGAGCGTTTGATCCGAATACGACGGTGTTTCAAGCCCTGAAGAACGCCGCTCCCAAACTTGCAGGAAGTTTTCTTCAAGCGGGGGTTATTGGAATAGGCGATCTTACGGGACTTGATCCCCGCTTGGGTTCCATCCTCGGGTCTTTTGCCAGCAATGCCATCGGCGGGTTATTCAATAAAGGCACGGTGACCGGCTATCGGGATGATGGGACGCCTATTACCGTCTCTCATCCTTTGGACCGGGGGAGTGCAACGTTAGAAAGCACTTTCCAAGGCTTGAAGCAAGTGCTTCTCAGCAATGGCCGCACCGTTGGAATCGACTTCGGTGGGAAAACAAACCATCCGATATTTGGTTCTTTATTAAGCAGGGACTTTCTCGGATCGATTGAATCGACTCTGAGAAAAGAGAATCTATTCTCAGGTATCTTCGATGTCTTAAAGCAAGCGGTCTTGAGTCCTTTCAATCTTGTGAGCGGTGTCCTACAAACCGTTGTCACGGGCTTCACAGATTTTGGTTCCGTCGTTCAGCAAAGAGGATTAACCGGCGCTTTTCAATCTCTCATCACTTCAATTTTCAAAGGCAAGGCCATTGAAACGATCTTTCAATCCGGAGGCATCTCAGGGATTCTCAGTTCAGTTCCTAAAGTTCTGACGACCCTTTTGACTGGCGAGCAAGGTTATGAACAACACCTTGATGACCAAACCTCTCTTTTCTATGACCTGAACGGTGCTTTTCTTGGAAAAAGAGAAGCTGGTATTACTCAAATCGGCACCTTCGGAATCGATTCCCTCGGCAAATGGGCGCTCGTGGCCGGAAGTGTCTTTGCCAATCTCTTAGGAGGGATCGTTTTTGCAGGGGAAGTAACCAACGGCCAGCTCATGCGCATGAGCGTTTCTGGTTCCAATAGCGTTATTTTGACTGGTGATCCGGAAGGCCAAGGCCCGATTATCATCGAAGGTCCGGATGAAACGGGCACAGGTGGCGAAGGAAGCTTTTGGGGTGCAATTCTTCGCCTTATTCCCTATGCGGTTAAGTTCTTCTTCTCAAGAGGTTCCCTAAACAATGCCGAAGCGGATATCCCCGAGTCCTCAAGCTCCAATTCTCAGACCACTTCAACAGAAGAACTCTATGTTTTGGTCGATGGCGTAGGGGATTCCCGAAGTAGTATCCAGAATCTCGAAACCGATCTCATTCAACAGAGCAATGGGGAAATCACGGATGAGGATGTGATCCCAACCTCGGTTTTAGATGGAGAGACGGTTATTCAGAAAGGAATCGATATCCTCAAATGGACGCTCGAAACCCAGGCCCCGGGATTCCATCTGACAACCGCGCTTCAGCTCCTTGGCGTGTTACAGAATCACTTTCTCACCCATGCCGGAGATCTTTCAAGGCCTCTGGTTGGAATGGGCTATTCGGGAGGACTTCTACCTCTTGTTGAAGCGGTTCTCATGGGAGGTTACAATGTGGCCAGTATGGTAGGCTTGGGGGCGGTTACTTTCAGCCTTAAGGACGGGCCGGAGGCCGTTCTTAAGACCATCAAGCTGATTGAAGATAAGGTTGCCGAAGGCATTGAAGCCCTTCTCAAAGGAATTGGTTTTGTGGGGAGTCTTATCAATCAAATTGTGAGTGCGGTCCGGGATGCGCAGATTGACGGAGCCCTTGAATTGCTCATCAAGGGTCTTTCCGAAGCAAAGAAAGTTCTGCCGTCAAACCTTTCCTCTCTTGCCGGAAAGGCAGAACAGATTGTCAATGTCTGGGGAACGGAAGACGATCTTTATAAAGCGGGCCTGGTCGGCTATCAGGAAAATTATCTCGGTGTTGAGACGGTCAATATCGAAATCATCGGCGCCGATCATTTTGATTACATGAGGAAAGGAGAAACCTCTTTAGATGCTTGCACAATTTCGAGCACCTCCGAGGCCTGTTGGAATTTGACAGTTAGTCAATTTGTAACGGAGTTGATGCTGAATAGTGGATCCAAACAGGAATTACAGCAATTTTTAGCCAACCCCCCACCTGAGCTTGGCGCAATGATTTCTTTTGAGAATAACATGTGGGTTGTAAAACTTCCTGGTTGGGGGCAACAATAGTGACGATTTTAAAAAATGTTTACTTAACATTATTTTTGGTAATTTTAGGCACTTCAGCTTTGTCTGCCGAAGAAACTAAGTCTGCTTCGTCAAAATCAATCCTTGTAGTAGGCGGTTCAAATCCTGAAGGATTGACTCCCTTTCCCAATGATGAAGATACGCAAAAGATGTTTAAAAGGAAAAAACTAGAAGATGAAGCAACGGAATTTATAAAAAAAGGAATGTATGATCAGGCACTCGTAAAAATTAAGTCCGCCATGGATTCAAATCTCCAAGTCTCTGGTTACAATAGTTCGATCCCTAATTTTTTACTGAGAGAGGTCTATGTGTTACAAGGGAAATATGACGAGGCTCTTGTAGACATAAACAAGATGCTAGCCGGTAATCCAAATCAACAGACCTGGATCGATGAAAAACTACAAATCGAATCTCTGATTAAGGCAAGGAGCGCAAATTCTCCGGAACCAATTTATGAATGCATACAATCTCTCAGAGATAAATATAACGATAGTCTTCCACCAAAAAGTTACAATTCGTTCAGTTCAATAGTGACCAATTCAATCGTTCACCTCTACGACCACATCGGTGATTTAGACGGTGGCATTGCTTTCATTGATCAAATTCTTGTCTACCCCAAACTTAGCAAGAGGGCGAGAAACGAGTACTCGAAGATTAAGCAAGCCTTTGAAGAAGATAAAAATCACGGCACCAAAGGCCGTGCCACCAAAGCCCTCATCCAATCCGATTATTTTCCGTGGTGAAAGGTCATGGCACCTACGATTTTTTCAGGAATAGAAAATGAAAAGGCCATTGCAATATTATTCATCTTTTTCGTTGTTCTCTTTATAATCAATTCAGATTGAAACCCCGCCACAAATCATAAAACCCAGCCACAAAAAAACCTAGCCACGAACGGAAGGGCGTAAGCCAATTCAAGCTTCCGTGCTTCTTAAGGAGAATCATGGCCACGCGACACCCTAAAAAAGAAAGAGAGGATTCTTTTGGTTACGTGCTAAGTGACTTCCTCGAAGTAAAAGCCGAGGTCGATCCAAAAAAGTCAAAATCTCTGAAGGCTTACCTTCTTTCTCGGGGCGAGAGGGATCTGACGCTTTCACCGGTGGAGGGTTTCCGCCTGAACGGCCACCTTGTCGTGATCGAAAAGGAGACAAAAGACGAGCCTCATCGAGTCGTTTTCTTTAATCCCGACAAGGGTTCATTCCGGATTAAGGAAATCCCCGCTTAAGTTTTTCCTGACAGAATAGTCTCGCGATTGAGGTCCGTCTTCTTGATCAATCGGCCTTTCCGGTCAATGAGGGCCGAGTAGCCGTTGGCGGATACCCGCAGAAGCGGCCGACCAGTTTCAATGGCCCTTAATCGGTCTTGAAGCAGGTGATAATAAGGAAGATGGGTAGAAGTGAAATGCCCTGGGTTTGAGAGGGCAATGAGGGTATCGGCTCCCTGTTGGATTGCCATCTTCGCAATCCTTGGGTTCGCGTCTTCGTAACAGAGAAGAACTCCAAGTTTCCCGAAAGGGGTTTCAAATATTTTGTATTCCTTGCCAGTCTTCTCGAAGATTCGCCTGAAGGGTGGAGCTTGAATTGCGGGGTATTCTCCTGCGATCTTCCCCTCGGGAGAATAAAGAATCGCCATATTGTAGAACCCCTCCAGAATATCCCCTCCCGGCTTTTCGGGGATGTAGGAGGCCATGAGGATGTAGCTTCCCGTTTCTTGGGCAAGAGAGGTGAAAAACTCAGGGTTCCTCAGAGGATCTCCGGGGAAGTTATAGAGGGGAAACACAATCAAGTCCAGCCTCTCTTTCGCTGCCTCTAAGGCAAGCTCGCGGTATTTGGCCTTGATTTCTTCATGATGTTCCAGATTCCATCGGCCTGAGACAGGAAGATTGTGTTGAATGAGAGCCATTTTGATTTTTCTCTGCCCGGTTTCTGGTTCTTTCAATCTCTCTTTTCCCCATAGGTAAGTTCCCAGAAGAAGGGAAACGAAAAGAAAAAGTAAAACTCCCGAAGCGACGCTTCTCTTTTTCCACAACGAAGCAAGGCTCGCGTTGATCCCGACGATAATGCCTGCTAAAGCCGAGAATCCCGTCACGGAAACGATTTGAAGGAAGGAAAGGGGGCCGTAAAATGGGACCTCGATCGCCCCGGTTCCTATGGGGGTGAGCGAATAAACCTGATGGAGAAGAATCCAAAGGAAAACTGCGGCAAGAATTTTCAACGCATTACTTTTAAGCTTTCCTGTGACCAGGTGAAGAATCAGGAAATAAAGGCCAAACGTTGGAGCCAAGACCAGAAGAACCAGAAGATAAATCCTCACTTCATAATAGAGTAGCCAATAAAGCCCGATTCCATAGTAAAGAGTTCCTGTCAGGAAAGTTGCCAGAAGAAACTCTTTTAACCGGCACCGTGCATCAAAGAAAAGGAGAAAGAGAGGAAGAAATCCAAACCACGAGAGCCAGGTGAGCTCCAGAGGGTGAACGCCGAGAAGGAGGAGTATCACTGAAGAGATGGCAGCAAACCAATATTTCTTCTGCATTTTGGTATTATATCCATTCGGCTCTTCAGGACGAAACTTCACTCTACAAAATAATCTTGAAGAACAGCGGAGAGGAAAAAACTGGCGACGGGAGAATTGTTACTGGCTTCACTAGCATAATGAAGATAAAATATCCCCGTAATTCCCGGGAAAGGGGAAGCTGCCATGACAAGCGATGTTCGACGCATTTTTTTGCCTTACTGTATTAAAAAATTGCCTGACGGTCGTTATGTCATCCTGAATCGTAGATATAAGCCACTTGGCTTTACGACATATGATTACATCGTTTATGAAAGCCTCCCCATCCTAGTGAAGCTGAGAGGGCTAAGGCCTTCCATGGCCGCCAAACTTTCTTTTAAAGGTGATCGAAACACTGAGGAAATTTTTCTTTACAACGATGGGTGTGTCCCTACGCGAAACAAGAACCACATGGATGCCTACTTAGAGCGGCTGAAGATTTTGGCCGCTTTGAAGGTTTCGCGACCAATCGATTCGCCAAGGGTATCAATCTTAGAATAAATTTTTAAAACTGCTTGAATTAAGAAGAGCTGAGAAGAGAAAATTATGGGTTCCACTGCGTCGGTATATATTGCTGCATTCTTAGAAGCTACTCGCCAAAATCCTGCTCGACCTAATAAAGTTAGCCGAGAAAAGATAGAAGAATTGATGAAAAAAACGGCTGCAGAAATGGGTCGCATTTATTCAACGGAAACTCCGGCCACTGATGAAAATCCTTTACACTACACCGCACGTTCATTGGAACGATTAAGGAATCAATTGGGCGGTCGGGGAACATTATTAACTGGGCCGTCACCTACTTTTGAAAAACCAAATTTAACCTCTCAGGAAAGAGACCGGTGGCTCGTAAAAAGATTGACAGGAGTTGCTCCCTATTTTTGTAAACTTGATCAACATAGAATTATTTTTCATATGTGGTCTGTAATGCAATCAGCAATTGACTGTGGATTAGAACCGGGCGATCTCAAGCAATTCGCAAGTCAACATAAAGTGCTCGGCGGATCCGACTTGTTGTTACGCGAGCTCGAATCGGTTAAGAAAATATCCATGCGCTTCACCTATAACTTTAATTTTCATCAAGATATTGGTAAGACAGTCAAATGGATTACAAAAATCTATGATCTTTATTGGGCCACCGCAAATTATTTTGGCGTCCGAAGACCAAAGGGCTTTGATCTCAATGGTAAAGATTCCCGCGGAATGAATAGAGAGAGTAAGAAAATCCTTTTCTTTTTTTTAATTCTTGCAATCAAAACAGCCTCCGGAACATTGAGACAATCGAAACAATTGAAACTAGCCGCCGTATCGAGAGAAAGCCGGATTCGTCTTTCTGATGTTTTTGGAATAAATCGAGCAACCGCGTCTCGTTGGCTCGAAGAATTCAACCGGGTAAGCTCCCAAGAAATCATCTATTTAGCTCAAAACTTATTCCTAAAATACCGACAGGTTCCTACGGTACATCAGCATGACTCAGAAGATGCTCATGCGAGGGATGTCAAACGTCAAATCGGCCTTCATGTTAGAAGGGTCAAGGAAAGAATCTCTCCAAACTTGGATTGAATGTAAGCTCCGAGATCTGATACCGTCACAGTCAGCCTTCATAATTTAGGTTTCTTCGACCCTCGCCTCCTTTAACACCTTTCAGAAGAATAGGTTAGCTATTTTTCATAAGTTGACAATGCAGCGTTCCTTATGCGTAAGCAAGGAGCGTTGCAATGATAATAGAAGAGAAAGAAGCGATAAAGCAGGCCGTCCGTCTTACCGATTTAATCTCGCAATATACTTCTCTAAAAGGCCGGTCCGCCCACTGTCCTTTCCACGACGATCGAAACCCCTCTTTAAGTTTCAATAATCAACGCGGTTTGTGGTACTGCCACGGCTGCCATCTTGGTGGCGATATTTTCAACTTCCTGATGCTTGCCGAAGGAATCGGTTTTTCCATCGCCCTGAAACGGCTTGCCGAGATTGCTGGAATACCTCTTCCGGAAATGTCCCAAGAATCGTGGAGTCAATTCCAATTCAAACTTACCCAAAGGAAGCAAAAGCTTCAGGCGATCGAAAGGAAAAAAGCCGAACGTCTATATCCCTTGAAGAAATCGGATGAATTTCTCGGAGGACTATGGAAAAGGACCAACGCCTCCGACTGGAAGGAACGGGAAAAGATTTTGGAGCAAATCGAAGGCAGCTTTTTTGAAATAGACGAGGCATACGGTGAAATTGAGAGGTGGTTTAACCATGAACGTGAAAAGTTATTCCGACAAAAAATTAATTAAAAGTATTGAACTCATCGCCTTCCTGACATATCGGGGATTCTCTTGGATCGGGGAGCCGCTCGGAGACGGCAGATTCAAATGGGCTGCTTTTGAAGATACCCAGGAACTTCGCGCGGCAATTGATGAATTTTATAGAGACTCTAACGAACGACGCTTATTCGATCATCATAGACGTGCGAAGCAGTTTTTGCTCGATTAATTCAATTAAGGTGCGCCATGGAAGACATGGAAGAGAAAGAAAATCAGGTAGCTAGACTTGAAAGATTAAAATCGGTCATCGATGCGACTGATAAAAATCTTGCGAGACTAAGCAATGAAGCATGGGCCGCCCTTCAAATGGCAAATGATCCGCCTTCTTTATTTCGTTGCGGCAAAAACATCGTTGAAATGATAACCGGAGAAAATAATTCTCGTCCTTACGCTTCATTGCTTACCGTGGATCGATTGCGCCATCTCATGGCACGAGTCGTTTACTGGAAAGTACTTGGAAAAGGGAGGGCGTGGATTAGTGCCTACCCACCCGTCGCTGTTATGAAAGACATGCTGGCAACAGTTTCTCCGCCCCTACCGATTCTTAATCGGATTGTTTCAGTTCCCGTTTTTGCTCCGAGTCGTGAATTACAAACCACCCCTGGTTATCACCCTGATAGCCAAACCTATTTTGCTCCCGTAAATGGATTATCAATTCCAGAAATCAAAACCAACCCAACGCGTAAGGACGCCTTTGAAAGCGCTGTTTTCCTTATGGATGAATTACTTCAGGATTTCCCGTTTGTGAATAATAAGTCAGACATTGCTCACGCTTTGGGGTTTTTAACTTTGTTTGTTTCTCGGGAATTGATCAATGGCTGCACACCTCTTCATATTTTCGAAGCAGCCTGCCACGGGACAGGCAAAACCCTCTTATCAGAAATTTTATGCCATGTAGGACTAGGACATTTCCCAGACATGCTGACGGAGGCCCACAGTCAAGATGAATGGAGGAAAAGAATTACGGCCACACTTCTTGAACTTCCGCCACTTGTCTTTATTGAGAATCTTCAACAGCGCCTTGATTCTCCACATCTTGCCGCTGCAATTACAATGAGTGATTGGAAAGATCGGCGCTTGGGTGTTACAGAGATGGTCAAAGCACCTGTCCGTACCATTTGGGCCGCCACTGGCAATAATCCCACATTTTCAGGCGAGATGGCCCGACGATCGATCCGGATCCGACTCATTGCTAAAAGTGAGAGACCTTGGCTGTCACAAAAAGAATTTAAACACCCTGACATTAAGAAGTGGGTTGCTGAAAATCATGGAGAACTTCTCGGTAAGCTCTTGACCATGGTCAAAGCATGGATTGTAGCAGGATGCCCTTTAAGTTCCAAAAAACTCGGCATGTTTGAAGAGTGGGCACAAACCATAGGCGGGATCTTGGAATTTGCAGGCATTCCAGGATTTCTGGAAAATCTGGATGAATTTTATGAAGCTTCTGATTTTGAGACCCAATCACTGGGCTCATTTATCCGCTCCTGGTATGAAAAATATTTGACCGCCGAAGTCGGAACCTCAGAACTTTTCGATTTGGCAAGTGAATTCTTAGACCTTGGATTTGGTAATGAAAGAAGCCAAAGGACTTGTCTTGGAAAAAAATTAGGTCGGCTAAGGGATCGACAGATAGAGGGTTTTTTGGTTATCGGTTGCGATATTGTACAGGGCGCCCGGCAATGGCGGCTCCAGCAAGTAGATAACCCTATTCAGGTAACGGGAACCTCGTGAACGTTGTGAACGTTTTTATCACCTCAGCACGTGAAATGCCTACCATTGAGCACGAAACATGTGAACGTTGTGAACGTTTTCCAATAGATACAGAGAGCAATGAAATCGCTCAAAATTTTAGCGAGATCCGTGAACGCAAATATTGCTTGAGATCCTGGCGTGGCGCGGGGGTGGGGGTGGTGGCCTACCCCCCCTATTTGATATGAACGAAATGGCCAACTCTCAGGTTTCCGTAAATCGGTTGCTCAACGTCACTGAAGCTGCGCGTTATCTCGGTGTGAGCATTTTCACTCTTTACACTTGGGTGAATCAGCGAAAAATTCCCCATTATAAGATTGGCCGCCTATTGAAATTTAACCAAGGCGAGATCAGTGCTTGGATTTCCGAGAGAAAAGTCGCCGCGAAAGAATTTTAGATTGACAATGTTTGACAATGTTAATAGCATCCCTAACTGTATGGAGAAGCGGTATCAGCTTGACGAGGTAATCGAGATTCTTGGGGTTCCAAGGAGCACGTACTACAATTGGGAACGTGCCGGAAAGATTCCAAAACCAAAGCGCGATCCTATGAGCAAATATCGTTACTGGACCGAAAAAGACCTTAAGAAGCTCAAAAAAATTACGGGGAGGGACTAAATGGGGCTTTTCCAAAAGGGACAAAACTGGTTTATCGATTATCGAGTTAATGGTCGGCGAAAGAGGGAGAAAATCGGCACTAGTAAGAAGCTCGCGGAAACCGTCCTTAAAAAACGAAAGGTTCAGATTGCCGAAGGTAAGTTTCTCAATATTGATAGAGTAGAACGTCTCAGATTCAAAGACTTTGCGCCGACCTACCTCGAAACCCACGCCAAGCCCAATAAACGGTCCTGGCAGACTACAGACGCCAAGTACCTTAAGAACCTTGTCCCTTATCTTGGCGAGAGATATCTCCACGAAATTACCCCTGAATTGGTTGAACGATATAAGGCGCAGCGGAAGGAATCAGTAAGCGTTGCTTCGGTCAATAGGGAGTTAGCCCTTCTCAAGTGCATGTTCAATAAAGCCATAACTTGGGGCTATGCGAAAGATAACCCCGTCAGAAGGGTCAAGCTCTTCAAAGAAAACAACTGGCGGACCCGTTTTCTTGAGAAAGAAGAGATCGGCAAGCTGCTTTCCAATTCACCTCCAGTGCTTCGAGCCATCTTGACCGTAGCTCTTAATACGGGAATGCGGAAGGGAGAAATTCAAAACCTTAAATGGCGGGACATCGATTTTGAGAGAAGCTATCTGACGGTTACGCATAGCAAGAACGGGGAGAAGCGGTTTATCCCTATGAATGAATCCGTCAAGAAAGCCCTTGTTGGAGTCAGGAAGCACCCGGAAAGCCCGTATATCTTTGCCGGGAAAGACGGGGAACCCTTTGATTGCAGGAAGTCCTTCGAGACCGCCTTAAAGAAATCTGGTATAAAAGACTTCCGTTTTCACGACTGCCGCCATACCTTTGCTTCTCACTTGGTCATGTCTGGGGTCGATTTGAACACCGTCAGGGAGCTTTTAGGGCACAAAGAACCAACAATGACGCTGCGGTACAGTCACCTTTCGCCCGATCATAAGAGCCGGGCGGTGGAGATTCTTGATAGAAGAATGGACACTTTTTGGACACCAAGGTCCTCAGACGAAAAGACGCGCGAAGTCGAGAAAGTCATAACCTCTTTAGAATTATCCCGTTAAGAATTTCTTGCTGGCGTAGCTCAGTGGTAGAGCGGCTGTTTTGTAAACAGCGGGT
>OBEQ011194259.1_pt1 | contig 11188 bp, 12 predicted proteins | sample 1670901 | NCBI WGS metagenome assembly OBEQ01 (sample SAMEA104232315, study PRJEB22302) | groundwater metagenome | biome: forest; feature: aquifer; material: groundwater | place: USA | collected 2011-08-07 | depth 5.4 m | reverse complement strand
TTATTGGATTTCCAGCATTGCCAGCCCGTTAAATATCGGCGTCCGCCATATTCTGCCGACTATACCATTTATATATATTTTGTCTGCCAGCGCCCTCAAACAATGGTTTTCCGCAAAACCCCATCTTATTACAATCACCTTTTGGGAAAAATTGGAAAATCTTACCCATTCTTTTTTTAATATTTGGCTAAAAACTTTGACCCTTAGCGCCTTAATAATTTGGCTGATTTTGGAAACTGCTCTGGCCGCCCCCAATTTTCTTTCTTATTTTAATGAATTTTTCGGCTGGCACTCAAACGGCTTTTATTACGTTACGGATTCTAATTTTGATTGGGGGCAAGATTTAAAACGTTTGAAAGAATGGGCTGACCGCCACCTTGGAGATAACGAGAAAATCGCAGTTGATTACTTTGGCGGCGGCGACCCATCCTATTATCTTGGAAATAAATATGTCCAATGGCAATCTTCCAAAGGAAATCCTAAAGATGAAAATATAAATTGGCTGGCAATCTCCGTAAATACCTTGCAAGGCGCTTTGGCAAAATTAGCTCCGGATTTCTCTAGGAATCCTGCAGATGAGTATCTTTGGCTAACAGACCCTTACCATCCCGCAAACCGTGCCGGAACCGCAATATTTATTTATAAGTTATAAATTCTTGTAAAAAATCCTGTTTTCTATCCGAAGATCAAAATAACCAACTTTATTTAAATCAACTTTTTCTTCAAGAGATTTTAAAGATTCCAAATTTAATTTTGGATCAAATCTAATGCTGAAAAAATAATCCGGCCCAGAATAAGATCCAACGCGGACTTCCTGCAATCTTTTATCAAAAACTACTTTTTTAGCCGGGATTTTCGACTCTAAAATTCCTTTTAAAATAGCAGATAAATTTCCAATAAAACGGTCTTCTGCAACTATTTCCCCTTGATTAATAATTTCCGAGCTGTTATCCCGCACAGTCAATATAAGCGAGCCCTCGGTTTCCGGCGCTTCTTCAAAAGCCATTCCATTTTTATCAATCCAGTAGCATGAGCTATTTATCCGGCACCAAATTGCCAATCGCTCACGCTCTTTGATATCAATAACAACTGATTGCCCAAGCCACTCCCTTTTAACATCCGCTTCCAATAAGGCGGATTTGGAAACATCCGGTTTTTTTTCGCTCCAAACAAACAAATTTTTCATTCCTAAAAAATTAGCGGCTCTGGTATTTAAAATTGCCGGCGCTAAAATTTTCAAAACTTCTTCATTATTCAGCCTTTGGGCGCCGGCAATTTTAAATTCCCTGATTTGAAAAATTGGGGAATAAATCAAAATATATAAAATTGAAATTAAAAATAAAATTAAAATCAATGCCCCAAAATAAATTTTTATCCGGAAATTCCTGCGTTTCCTGTAAATTTGATGCTGGTCTAAATAAGCTTGGATCATTTTACTATGCGTTCAATTAAAGGATTAATGCGGGTTACCAATTCATAGTGGATAGTCCCAAGCTTTTGGGCTGTTTCAAAAGCAGAAATTTCTTCATTTTTTTGCCGCCCGATAATTGTCGCCCGGTCGCCTGTTTTGCAAGGAATGCCGGTAACATTTGCAACGATTAAATCCATAGAAACCCGCCCTAAAATTTTCGCCCTTTTGCCGCTGATTAAAACTTCTCCTGCGCCAGAAAGTCCGCGCGGAAAACCGTGCCAATAGCCAATCGGCAAAATCGCAATCTTGCTCGGAGAAGAAATCCGTTCCGCCAAATCATATCCGACGTAATCCCCTTTTTTAAGATTTTTAATTTCGCTGATTAAAGCATGCCAGGAAAGAACCGGCTTCAATTTTAAATCTTTTCTTTGAAGGAATAATTCCTTTGACGGCCATAAGCCGTATAATCCGATTCCTATCCTTACCGCGTCCAAATGATATCTCGGGTTTATAAGCGTGCCGCCAGTTGCCGATGCATGCTTAATAAGATTTTTAAATCCGGAATTTTCCAACCGCTTTATTTCCTTTTCAAATTGGGAAAATTGCAAATCCGTATAAGTCGGATAATTTAAGTCTTTCGCGGATGCGAAGTGGGTATAAATTCCGGTTAATTGATTGGCCAACTTATTGGCTTTCAGCAATTTTATTAACTTTGAAACTTCATTCAAATAAAATCCTTGGCGGTGCATTCCGGTATCAAATTTTAAATGAAAATTCGGCTTGTATTTATTTTTTAAAAGATTCTTTAATGAATCAAAATTAGAAATAGTGATGGTTATGTTCCCGGCAAAAGCTTCTTTGAAAAGTCCGGGCAATGTCGGCCCAAGTACTAAAACCGGCTTTTTAATGCCATTTTTGCGCAATTTTAGGCCTTCCTGGACGCTGTCCACGCAAAAGCCGTTTACTCCTGAATCGTCAGCAATTTTAGCAAAATCCGCCAATCCATGGCCGTAAGCATTGGACTTTACCACTGACCATAATTTTGTTTTTGGCTTTAATAATGACCTAAGCGTTTTTATATTGCTGGCAACAGCTTTTTTATTTATTTCCACCCAGGTTTTAAGTTTTGGCATTGTAATAACTCTACTATTAATTTATTATAAATTTAAGTACTTTTCCAGCAAAATAAGGCATGTTCCATGGAAGAACAAGCTAATCGTTACTTTTCTGCAGTAACAATTTTTTTTCGAAAATTAAATCCTATAGTTACAACCCTCATTTTAATGCTTGTAATCAGCGTTCCAATTACGCTTGTATCTTCGGCATTAGATAAAGGAATAGACCGCTATAATCAGCAAAGCATAGAAGATTCCGTAAAAGATAAAAAATTATCTTATATTGCCTACGACTGGGTTATTAAAACGCCCTTCAAAGAAGAATTAATATACAGGAGCCCAATTGCATTAGTGACGCTTTTGCGAAACATCAAATTTTTGAAAGCATTTATCGCCTTAGAAAATCCTTTAATTTTCTGTCTTATTATTTTCCCTGGATTAATATGGTCCCAGGGCCATGCAGTTCCGTATGCCGCTTTGTTCGACAGTATTTTATTGGGCTTGCTGGTATTTAAAATTGGCGGTTTGCGGGGATGGCTATCTTCATTTTTAATTCATCTGATCATTAATTTTTCAGTTTTCATCGGATTTGCAATACATTATTTTTTGAAATAGGAGACCAGCATACAAAGCCGCATCTTATTGCGGCTTTTTTATTTCATCAATCCCCATATAGTTCTGCAATACTTTTGGAATTTTTATTGAACTTTCTTCTGTTTGGTAATTTTCTAAAATCGCAATAATCATCCTGCCGATTGCAAAAGCTGTCCCATTAAGCATATGCACAAATTTTAATTCCCCGTCAGCATTTTTATATTTAATATTTAAACGGCGGGACTGAAAATCAGTGGTGTTAGAAGTAGAGTGAGTTTCCCGATATTCTCCCTTTCCTTTGTTTTGCCCGGGAAGCCAAGCTTCAATGTCATATTTCGCCGCTGCCGGATCGCCCAAATCTCCAGAACAAATATCCAAAACTCTGTAGGGCAATTCCAATGCCTGCATTAATTTTTCTTCAATAGAAAGCAATAGTTTATGTTCTGATTCGGAATCTTCCGGCTTAGCAAAACTGAACATTTCTACTTTATCAAACTGATGGACCCGCAAAATTCCTTTGGTATCTCTGCCGTAGGAACCGGCTTCTCTTCTGAAACAAGTAGAAAAAGCAATATAGCGTTTTGGCAATTCTTCCGTTTTTAAAACTTCATCTGCATGCATGGGGCCGATGGATTGTTCAGAAGTACCTGCTAAATAAAGATTGTCTTGGGACAAATAATATATCTCATCTTTACCGCGTTCCAAATAACCCATAGACCACATTGATTTTTCATTAACCAAAACCGGCGGGACAACCGGAATAAATCCTCCTTCTATTGCAGTTTTCATTGCCAATTGCACTAAGGCGAATTCCAATAGCGCGGCCGGACCTTTTAAATAACCGAATCGGCTTCCGGAAACTTTACTGGCGCGTTCCGTATCAATAAGATTCAAATTTTCTGCAAGCGTTAAATAATCCTTTGGATTTTTTAATTCCGGTTTTTTTCCGACTTCCCGCAAAGTCTTATTTTCTTTTTCATCCTTGCCAACCCTAACCCAAGAAAGCGGCAAATTTGGAATCTGATGCAAAATTTCCTGCCGCATTTTATCTAAATCCGCTAAACCAGATTCCACTTTTTTAAGCTCTGATTTTAATTCAACGGCTTTTTCCTTGCCGTCTTTGCCAAGCTTTTTTTGCTCTGCCCTTAAATCATCAAATTGCTTATTGAAACTCCGCCATTTTTCATCCAATTCTAAAAATTTATCCGCTAATGCCGGATCTGCATTTTTCGCTTTTAATCCTTTTTTAACCTCTTTTGGATTTTCTCTGATTAAATTTATATCTAACATAGATTTTATAGACAATTACTGTTTCGGCTTAAGGGTTGGAAAAATAATTATATCTTTAACCGAATGGGTATTGGTAAGCAGGGCAGCCAGCCGGTCAATGCCAATGCCTAGTCCGGCCGCCGGCGGCATGCCGTACTCCAAAGCTTCCAGAAAATCTTCATCCAGGCGGGAAGCTTCCAGATTTCCGGCGCGATGCATTTTTTCCTGCTCTTCCATTCTTTTTCTTTGGTCTTCCGGGTCATTCAATTCGGAAAATCCGTTTACCAATTCTGTTCCGGCAACTATCAGCTGGAACCGTTCGGTAAATTCCGGGTCATCCGGGCAGGATTTAGCCAGAGGAGATATGGATTTGGGATAGCGAATTACAAAAGTCGGATTTACAAAATTAGGGCGGGCGGTTTTTTTAAAAACTTCATCAATTTCCTCAACGCTTAAATCTTTTAAATTTTTTCCGCTGTATTTCCGGATAGCTTCTTCGTAAGTTAAAGTTTCCCATTCTCCATTCAAATTAATTTTTTGGCCGTTAAATTCAATTTCTTTTATTCCTAATTCCTGAGTAAGCTGAAGCAGCCACTTTTTTAAAGCTTCCATTAAGCCTTCGTAATCCTGATATGCCCAGTAAAGCTCAAGCATTGTAAATTCCGGATTATGGTCGCGGTCCATCCCTTCATTCCGAAAATCCCTCCCGATTTCAAAAATTTTTTCCAATCCACCGACCAACAACCGCTTTAAATAAAGTTCGGGGGCAATTCGCAAATAAAAATCAACACCTAAAGCGTTATGGTGCGTTTCAAATGGCCGCGCAGTCGCGCCTCCGGGAATCGGCTGGAGAATAGGAGTTTCTACCTCCAAAAATCCGTCCTCTTCTAAAATTTTTCTCAGCTTTTGGACAATCCGAGAGCGATTTACCAGTTTATTTTTGACTTCCTCATTTACGAGCAAATCCAAATACCGCTTCCGGTAGCGCTCTTCAATATCTTTCAGCCCATACCATTCCGAAGGCAAAGGCCGCAAACTTTTAACGGCTAAATTTAATTCTTTAACTTTAACGCTTAATTCCCCTTTTTTAGTTCTAAATAAATTTCCTTTAATGCCGACAAAATCCCCGATATCCAAATTATCTCTCAGTAAATTAAAATCTTTAATTTGTTTTTTATTTAAAACTCCCTGAATTTTTCCGGTTCCGTCTTTAAGGTCTAAAAACATCACTCCGCCCTGCGCCCGCATGCCCATAATCCTTCCGGCAACAGATACGGATTTCTGCAATAAAGATAAAAATAAAAAGCGGCGCACTGCGTCACCGATTAAATACTTTCTATTTACTTTACTTGGATAAGGATTATAGCCGGCTTTAATTAAATTATCCCGCTTTTTTAGCCGCTCCTGGATAATATCCTCTAACATAACAAATTTTATTCAACTGCAATTAATATATATTCTGATTTTCCTCCCGGAGCCGCAATTATTGCTTTATCTCCTATTTTTTTTCCTAAAAACGCCCGTCCCAGCGGCGATTCATTAGAAATAAGGCCTGATTCCGGCCTTGCTTCATTAGAGCCGACAATCGTAAATTTCCGCCGCTGCCCGCCTTGTCCAGGCAAAACTTTTTCTACTTCCACTGTTGAGCCGACAGAAACCGTGCCTGTGGGATGGCCTTTTTCAATAATTTCCGCGGTTTTTACCATATCTTCAAGCTCTCCAATCCTGGTTTCCACTTGCGCCTGCTCTTCGCGAGCTTCAAAATATTCAGAATTCTCTGAAAGATCACCGAGCTCTTTTGCTTTTTTTAAGCGATCGCCAACTTCAATCCGGCGCCGAGTCTTCAAATCCGCCAGCTCTTCTTTTAATTCTTCCAATCTTTCTTTTGTTAAATATTGTTTATCTGCCATGAATCACTCAAATATTATAGGCTTTCCGCCAAAGCCACCAACGTATTTTAACAGTTTCCCACAAAACTTGCAAATAAGTAACGATTGAAACATGGGTTCTTATGTCATTAACCCAAAATACTGGCATTTCTTTTATTCTATAACCCAAAACTTTGGCAATCGAGAGCGATTCAGCGTCAAATCCCCAGCGGTCAATTTTAGTAAGATGAAAAACTTTTTCCGCTGCTTCGTCAGAAAAACATTTAAATCCGCACTGGGTGTCCCAAATTCCCGGAAGAAGCAAGGCTTGGATTATTAAATTCCCGGCATTACCCAATGCTCTTTTATAAATTGCCTGGGGAGGAGAAGTTTTTGCGCCCTTAGCATCGCGGGAACCGATAACTACTTCATACCCTTCTTTAAAATACGGAATCATTTTATTAAATTCCACCACCGAAGTTGAGTTATCAGCGTCCATAAAAAGCCGCCAGGTGCCTTTGGCAAGAAGCATGCCTTGCCGGACTGCCGCGCCCTTGCCTTTATTTTCTTTGTTATCAATTAATTTTAAATTCTGGACTAATGGCATAAAACGATTTACAATTTCTGCCGTATCGTCCGTTGATCCGTCATTCACCACTAAAATTTCATAAGAATATTCCTGCTGTTCCAAATGCTTATCAATATCAATAAGCGTTATCGGCAAACGCTTGGATTCGTTATAAGCAGGAATTATTACTGATAAGAAAGGACGAGCCATAATTACATTTATATTATAACAAAAAAGACGCTTGTTAGCGCCTTAAAAAAAGAAAAGTCCATAAATAGATAAAACTCCTGAAGCAATATGAATCGGCTTCCAAGAATCATTTCTCTTTGCATAGTAAAAATTTCCAACAATGCATAGAACCCACATTAATTTCCAAGCCAGCCAGATAAGCATTTATTCTCCTTGCATCTCTAAAGAATTAAGTTCTCTTGCTAATCTAGTAATAAATCTATGCAATTTTTGATAGCGTTTCTCTTCCCCGATATTTAGACCAGCATTCTTTTGTTTCTTTAAATGATACTTTTTCTTTAATTGTCCGCGTATTCTTCTCCCAAGTAAGCCAAGCAATTCATTTTCTAAATCAGTTACTCTTTGGCCGGTTTCCATAATTTTTGAATTCTGAATGTGCTATATAATAGCTTAACACTGGATATTTAGCTTGTCAACAAATAGTGAGCTATAACTGTCTGTCATGCGGCAATTTATAAGTTCTCATAACAAAACAATTTTGGCGAGGCTATTTTATAAAACAAACCAGTATGTTTCGTAGAGAAATTTCGGAGGCAGAAAAAGCTTGTTATCCGACCATTGGTCGGATTTTTTCTGCCGAGACATAGCGGGCTTTTGCCGCTAGAGCAAAAGAACCGCGGTTCTCGTAGAAATATACTGGCTGGTTAAAAATAGCTGAGTGTCACTTAGTCAATATATCCGGCTCTCTATCAGTAATCAAAACCGTATGTTCAAAATGGGCAGTTAAACTTTTATCGCGGGTTGCATAGCTGTCGTCTTGCAATTGCAACAAATAAGGATCCCCGGCGCTGACCATCGGTTCCAATGCAAGCACCATTCCCGGCTTTAATTTCAAGCCGGTATTTTTTTGCCCTTCGTTAAAAACTGGCGGATCTTCATGAAGCTCTATTCCAACACCATGGCCTGTAAGCCCTTTTACTACTTTAAATTTATGTTTGGTAACGTAATTATTAATTGCCCAGCCAATATCCCCTAAAGTTTTTCCGGCTTTGCATTCTTTAATGCCAAGCGTTAACGCATGCTGGGTGACTTCCATCAGCCGTTTTGCTTCTTCGGAGATTTTGCCGATTCCAACGGTAAAAGCTCCATCCGCTATGAATCCCTGATAGCTGACTCCGAAATCCAGCTTTAATAAATCCCCGGATTTTAATTTATAATCCGTTGGCACTCCATGGACAACCACTTCATTAAGCGACGTACAGATTGATGCCGGAAACGGCTTTGCCGCGCCATACGGCTGATAACCCAAAAAAGCCGGCTCTGCTCCGGCTTCTTGAATAAGTTTTTTAGTAAATTTATCCAGTTCTTTTAAAGTTATCCCCTCTTTTGCCAAATCCTTAACTTTTTTTGCAACATTTGCCAGAATCTTTCCGGCAACCCTTATCATCTTAATTTGTTCCGCGGTTTTTATCACAAATTTAATTTTTTTAAAATTTCATCAAAAACTTTATAAGGCAGCGGCATACCGTCTATTTCTAAAATTTCATAGCCGGATTTTTCCAATTCTAAAAGGATCGGCTTAGTCCGCTCTTCGTATTCTTTGATGCGAGTTTCAAATACTGCCGGATTATCCACTATCCGGGTGCGCAATTCTCCGCCGCATAACGGGCAAGTTTTATGCTGGTCAACGTCATTATATAAAATCGCTGTTCCGCAAACTGAACAAACTTTCCTATTTTTATTCCGCAAAATTGAAACTTTAGGGTCAATTTTCAAAAAAAGCGGAAAGATATTTTCTTTTCCATATTCCGATTCTAATAAGGCAATCAGCCCTTGGTTTTTTTCATCGCCAAAAGCTTCATATAAAGTCCTTGGCGAACCGCTGAAAACAATCCCAAATCCGGACTTGGAAACCTCTTTTGATTTTTGGGAAATAATTTTTAAAACAAAACTTGGAGTAACCAGCGCTCCAGAATCAAAAATTTCTCTTGCCTTTTTTATTTCCGAATTATTTTGCTTTTCCGGATCATGAAGTATCTGTTCCAGATATCTTCCTGTGTCAAAATGGATCAGTCCTAATTTTCCGGCAAGCAAATTTGCTTGCGTTCCTTTTCCTGCCCCCGGCGGCCCGTAGATTATTATTACCTTTCTCATAATTTAGATTTTATTATAGCATAATGAAACAATCAAAAAATAAATACCCGACTTTTACTAAGAAAAATCGGGTAAACTATTAAATTATTTTTATATATAGGCACCATCCTGAAGACTGTCTATAAGTTTAAAAAGTTGATTAGTTGCGAATTGAGATCCAAGCAGATCATAGGGCGGAAATCCATCCAATTCTTTATGCGAGGTTTTCAACCATTTCAAAGCTGCTCTTGGACTATAACCGCTAGAAAGAGCGGCCGCAACTCGAAATAACCTAGTGATTCTTTCTTTTGTTATTTCCCTTGGTTTTGATACTCCTCTTTCCCAGCGCGATACTTCCATTCCAGTTTTAGCAAGAAGAAATGCGAATTCTTCTTGGCTTGCATTAAGAAGTTTTTTCCGAAGCAACTTAATTATTTTTGGATTAACTTCTATTGGCTCAGTGATCATTCTATCCGCCCCCTTTATTAACCCTGATGCTAGTATAGATTATACAAATAAATATATTTTTGTCAATAGCAACGAATAAATATTTTATAACTCAATCAAGCGAAGCTATTTTTATCAAAATAAAAATAGCTGATCGGCTACTCGTATTCTCGAAGCACTAACTGGGATTCAATCTGACGCATGGTTTCAATTGCAACCGAGACAACAATTAAAAGCGCAGTTCCGCCCAAGCTAAGCAATTGTATGCCGGTTAAAATTTGCGTGAGATTCGGCAATACCGCAATTACTCCCAAAAAAAGCGCTCCGAATAAAGTAGTGCGGTTTATAATTTTCCCTAAAAAATCTCCGGTTGGCTGGCCCGGGCGAATGCCTGGAATAAATCCTCCGCTTCGCTGCAAATTCTTGGAAATCTCCTGCGGATCAAAAGTGACTGCAGTATAAAAATAAGTGAATAAAACTACTAATCCAAAATAAAGCGCGGCATAAATCCACTGATTGGACAGATAGCTGTTTACTATTTCCGTAAGCCGGATTGATAAATCCGGAGAAATAAAAGCGGAAATCTGGGCCAAAAATTGCGGAAACAGCAAAAGCGAAACCGCAAAAATAATCGGGATAACTCCTGCCTGATTCACTTTCAAGGGTAAATAGCTGGAAGCTCCGCCATAAACGCGGTTGCCTCGAACCCGTTTTGAATAAGAAATCGGAACTTTTCTTTCCCCTTCATTAATAAAAACCACGCCGGCAATTACAATAATGCTTAATGCTAAAAAGGCCAGGTAAGTAGGCGCCAAGCTTGAATCGTAAGCCAAAAGCACCCCTTGGATTCGGCTTGGCAATCGGCTGACAATGCCGCTAAAAATCAAAAGCGACACGCCATTCCCGATTTTTTGTTCCGTAATCAAATCCGCAAGCCAGACTAAGAAAAGCGATCCGGCAGTAACCAAAGTAATATTCCGAAAAATATCGAAATGCGATAACGGCAATAATACTTTCTGGGAAATTAAAATATTCAAAAATCCATAAGACTGCAAAGCAGCCAATGGAACAGTCAAATAATGGGAAAGCCGGTTGAATTTTGCCCTGCCTATTTCTCCCTGTTCATAATAAATTTCTTTTAACTTAGGGAAAATCATGGTTAAAAGCTGCATGATAATTGTCGCAGTAATGTAAGGCCCGACACCCAGCATGACAATGGAAAGATTAGACAAAGCGCCGCCGGAAAAAATATTAAAAAATCCCAAAAGCTGATTTTGATTTAAAAAAGCTCCAAGCCTGGACGGGTCAACGCCTGGAATCGGAATTGCGGAAAAAAGCCGAAAAACCAGCAAAAGTCCGGCAACCGCTAAGATTTTTTTTCGCAATTCTGGTATTTGAAAAACAGAAAGAAATTTTTCCATAATAGTGACTTATAATTTTATATTTCCCCTAATAAAATCTTGATTTTGACCAAGATCAAGGCTTGTTGACGAAGGGGTATAAATATACTCCGAGGAAACATAACGAAGAGATTGGGCAAAATCAAGATTCCCGGAGGGTAAGCAAATTTTATCTAATTTCTTCGTTGCTCCTC
>OBEQ010704701.1_pt1 | contig 11189 bp, 12 predicted proteins | sample 1670901 | NCBI WGS metagenome assembly OBEQ01 (sample SAMEA104232315, study PRJEB22302) | groundwater metagenome | biome: forest; feature: aquifer; material: groundwater | place: USA | collected 2011-08-07 | depth 5.4 m | reverse complement strand
CGTCCCCGGGCGCCGCGGGGGGCCGCGGGGGCAGAGGCGCGTCGGGGCGCCGACCCGGGGGCGGTTGCGCCGCGCCCCCGACATTATCGTCGGCTCGTGGTGTGGCAAGAAATTCCGGCCGGAGAAGGTGCGCGCGCGGCCCGGCTGGGAACGCATCCCCGCGGTGGTGAACAATCAAATATTTGAGATCAAGTCGCCGCTGATCCTGCAGCCCGGGCCCGCGGCGCTGACCGACGGCGTGGACGAGCTGGCGCGTCTCATCCGGCAGTGGGCATCGGCGTGATCCCGCCGCGCCCATGGTTTAATGTCACGTCTTCCGGCCGCGACCGCGTCTGCGCAGCTCGCGGTGGCGGTAACAGGATACAAGATGATCGTTGACCATGCCCACCGCCTGCATGTGGGCGTACATCACGGTCGAGCCGAGGAAACCGAAGCCGCGACGCTTGAGATCGGCACTTAATGCGTCGGATTCCGGCGTGCGCGCCGGTAACTGTGCGAGCTCAGTCCAGCGGTTCACCTTCGGCCGCCCGCCGACGAAGCGCCAGAGATAACGATCGAAACTCCCGAATTCCTTTTGAATCGCGAGAAAGGCGCGCGCGTTCATGACGGCCGCCTTGATTTTCAGGCGATTACGCACGATGGCGGCGTTGCCGAGCAGGGATTTCATCTTGCGCGCGTCGAAGCGCGCCACCCGTCGCGGGTCGAAGGCGGCGAACGCCGCGCGATAGCCGTCGCGCTTCCCGAGGATGGTAAGCCAGGACAGACCCGCCTGCGCGCTCTCCAGGACCAGGAACTCGAAATGCTTGCGATCGTCATGCACCGGCACGCCCCACTCTTCGTCGTGGTAGCGCATCATCAGGGGGTTGTTCGCCGGCCACGAGCAGCGCGGCTTCATCGCGTCCGCTGCGCGCATTCGCAGCTCGGCCTTGAGCGCGGCCGGCAGCCGGTTCCAGGCGAGCCCGCGTAACGCGCCCTCGATGGCGTACACCAGATTGAGCGAGGCGGGATAGCCATGGCCCTTCAAGAGACGATAGGCGTCGATCGAACCCAGACGCTCGAGATCGCTTACCGTGTGCACGCCCACCGCGGCCAGCCAGCCGGACGACACCGGCCCCAGGTTCGGTAGCCGGGTAAGCGATTGGCCACGCTGATAAACTTGAGTGGAATCGCGCCGCTTAGGGACAAGCGTAGGGATAGTCATCGGCCGCGCCGCGCAGATACACCAGCACGCCGCTGCGCGTGGAGGCGACCGGATGCTCTTCGCCTGGATGTCCGATCACGAAATCGCCGGCGCGTAGCATGAGACCTCCTAAGGCGAACTCGCCCTCGAGTATCAGGCACTCCTCGTAGGCGCGATGCCCATGGGCCGGCAGGTTCGCGCCCGGCTGCGCGCGCAGCAGGAACGAAACCATGCGTGCGTGTGTGTCGTAGCGCAGGGTCTTGACCTCGACTCCGGGGAGGACCGACTTCCACGCGCCATCGCCCGCGCGCAGGGTATGCGCCGCCATGGCCGCCGTCGCGCGCGCACGCGCGAGCACCTGCTCGCGCAGGTTAGCGGGAGGCTTTTCCGGCGCGACCGCCTCGAGCAGGCGCTCCAACACGGCCGGATCGATCGGCTCAACCATGGGGTCGTCGCCGGTGCGATGGGTCATAGTAAATCATCCTGGGCGATGGCGGCGGCTTCCAGCGTCTCTTTGATCTGTAGCATCGAGCGCCGCAGTACGGCCTTGACGGTGCCGAGCGGTATTCCGGTGTGCAGGCTGATTTCCCGATGGCTTAAACCGCGGAAGAAAGCCAAGGTCAGCAGCTTGCGCGCGTTGTCGTTAAGTGTCGCGAGCGCCGCGCGCACGCGGCTGTCGCGTTCCAGCGCAAGCAATACATCCGAGGGATCGCCGTCGTCGCGGTAAAGATCGGGACGCAGGCTATCGGGCGCGGCGTGCACCTGCGCCGGCTCCCGCCGCCGCAGGTGATCGAGCGCGCGCGAACGGCAGATCGTCAGCAGCCAGGCCAGCACACGCCCGCGCTCCGCGTCGTAGCGTTCGGACTGTTGCCATACTTGAAAATAAACGTCCGACACTACTTCCTCCGCGGTCGCGGCATCGCGCGTGATGCGCCGTGCCAGCGCGTACGCACGGGCGGCGGTGGCGTCGTAGAACTTGGCGAACGCGGCTTCATCGCGCAACGCCACGCGCCCGATCAGCGCGCGCAGCAAGCTATCGTGCGCCGCCGCGGCGGAGGTCTCGAACCTGTCGGGCCGGCCGGTTTTACCCTCGTCCATGACGCGATTTATAGCAAGTTTCACGGTGGGAACCAATGGCGTCACCGCATTCAATCGAGACGCGGCATCCCAATCAGTGTTCCTGTGCATAGCGTTCGTGAACCTAGGCCGGACCCCGCCGAATATCGTTTGTCGGAAATGGCTGATTCCGTGATTCCGCGCTGCTATGAGTCATTACGCCGCCAGACCCGATTTGGATGCCGTTGGGGGAAAAATTAAAGCCCGCATCCAATCGCGCCACACCCCCGTAGAGACAGGGCAACATTCAATAATCCCTGTTTTCAATAAACCCTTATTCAAGGAGGATGTCATGAAACTTCACTCACTGGCACTCGCGCTGGCGACCGCCGCGGCCGTCGCCCTGCCGGGTCTGGGCGCGCACGCCTCGAGCCACCGCGAGGCGCCGTTCATCACCGAGCAACCCAAGGTGGACGGCACCGATTTTTATATGTTTCGCAGCTATGAGCCGGGCCGGGCCGACTACGTCACGATCGTGGCCAACTATCTGCCCTTGCAGGCACCTTACGGGGGGCCGAATTACTTCTTCATGGACCCCGAGGCGCTGTACGAAATCCACGTGGATAACGACGGCGATGCGCGCGAGGATCTCACTTTCCAGTTTCGTTTTCGCAATGAGCTCAAGAACCAGACGCTGAAGGTCGGCGGTAAAGACGTAGCCACCCCGCTCATCAACTTCGGCCCCGCCGCCGCCGGTATAACGGCGGGTCTTAACATCGTGGAGACTTATTCGGTGGGCCTCGTGCGCGGCGATCGCCGCCGCGGCGACCACCGTGCGGTGACCAACGCCGATAACGGCGAGTCGGCTTTCGTTAAACCCGTGGATAACATCGGCAAGAAAACCATCCCGGACTACGAGGCCTATGCCGCGGCGCATGTCTATAACATCAAGATACCAGGCTGCGCTATCAATGGACGCGTCTTTGTCGGTCAGCGCAAGGATCCGTTCGTGGTGAATTTGGGCGAGATATTCGATCTCGTGAACACCAATCCTCTCGGTCCCGTCGATGGACGGCGCGATATCCTGGACGACGCGAATGTTACCTCGCTCATTCTCGAACTCCCCATCAGCTGTGTGGTGAAGCAGGATAGCGTGATCGGCGCCTGGACCACGGCGAGTTTGCGCCAGGGCAGGCTGCTGAACCCAGTGCCGAGTTTCGACAAGCCCGCACTCGAAGGCGGTCCGTGGGTGCAGCTGTCGCGTCTCGGCATGCCGTTGGTGAACGAGGTGGTGATCGGGCTCAAAGACAAGAACCGCTTCAATGCCTCGAAGCCCGAGAACGACGCGCAGTTCGCGGTATACGTGACCAACCCGACGTTGCCGGCATTGATCGAGACACTCTTTCCCGGGGCGCCCGCGCCCCCCCACGTCCCACGCAACGATCTGGTGACGGTGTTTCTCACCGGTGTTCCAGGCCTCAACCAACCCCGGCACGTGACGCCCTCCGAGATGCTGCGGCTCAACACCGCGACGATGCCGACCGCCAAGGGCGCGCAAAACAATCTCGGTGTGATCGGTGGCGATGCCGCCGGTTTTCCCAATGGCCGACGTCCGGGCGACGATGTGGTGGACGTCGCGCTGCGCGTGGTCATGGGCAAGCTGTGCAAGCTCAGTATCGGTTGCGTGCCGGGCGACGCGCCGGCGGGCGACGCGCCGCTTACCGATGGTGCGTTTATCAATGACGCCCTGTTCGGCGCGGCCTTCCCGTATCTCGCGACACCGCTGCCGGGCTCGCCGCTGCCTAACTGAGCTTAAAGGAGAAAACCATGCGTAGATTTCTTTTAGTGTTGGGGTCCACGATCGCGCTTGCCGCCTGCGGCAGCTCCGGCGGAGGCGGTGGCGATGGAAGCAGCGGCACCGGTAAAGGCAGCGATAATTTTGTCGCCCAGGTTCAGCGATTGAGCGCGACCATGCCGGAAGATACCGAGCCCAACGATGTGGATGCCATTGTGGCGACGGCGCCGGAGAAAGCCGAACCGGTGAATATCAGGTAAATAGTAATCGGGGCGGCCCATGGCCGCCCCGATTTTTTTAAGATTCCACTGCAGCGAAAGCTTTCGCTTTAATTTTGACGAGTTCGCTAGGGACGCTCGAAGGTCAACGACGCCCACAGGCTCTTCCAGTCGTAACCGGAAAACAACGGCGCGGGGATCATGTGCACCGACGTCACGAGCCAGATACCGCGACGTGGTAAATCGAATTCCACGTGTCCTTCTTTATCGGTGCGTGCTTTAAGCTTGGTCAGCGGTGCGGCTTTATTAAACGCGATCAACAGCGCGCCTTCGAGCGGCTGGCCCTGATACAGCAGCCGTAGCCGCAGGGGTTGGTGGCGATAGGGGTTGGTCTCGGCGATGAGCTCAAGCGGAAATCCGAGCACTTTGTCAACTGCGTTTTCACTCTGTTGGCCGGAGACCAACAGCGATTTGGCGCAGCGGAAATAGGACTCGTGGACGGTTTTGAAAATTTTCTTGCGCTTGTTGTGCAGAGCGAGATGGCGCTCGAGACCTTCCTTGATGAGATACTTTTCGAATTCCTCGGCGGTTTCGAAAGTGACCTCGGCCGGCTTGGTGTGTAATCCGATGACGTAGAACCCTGGGGCCGTTGGCGTTACCGCACCGGCCGGGTCGTCGCCCGGCACGCCGGGGACGGGTTTTTCGCCCTCGGAGCCGACGAATATATAGCGTTCGAACCGCTCCGGTATGAACGGGGCGGAATCACCTTTGAAATCCATGCCCACGTAAAGATGCACGGGAACTTTCTGGCCGGCGGCCGGACGGAAGCTCTCGGGCTCGATCCAGAAATCATGAGCCTGGACCGTCGGGACGAAGAAAACAAAATAGAACAGGGCCGCGAGCCGGCGCGCTTTTTTTACAGTAGACTGACGGCGTTTTGGGGAGAACATGGAGCGTGTGGACTCGCCTAGGTTAAACCGGAAGCGGTTCAAGCATACCACAGCCTTTCCGAACGCCTCCACGCTGCACTCGATTGCGATGGCGCCATGATGAAATTTCGATACGGGGTTGTCCTGTTCGCGCTGATGGCGTTGTGGTGGCCGTTCGGTACCATGGCGCACGAAATCCGACCGGCGATCGTCACGATCACGTTCAAGGCCGACGGCCATTATCAAATCGACATCTCCGCCAATATGGAGGCGGTGCTCGCCGGCGTCAGTCCGAAACATGCCGACACCAACGAGTCGCCGAATGCACGGACCTATAATCAATTGCGCGCGCTGACGGCGGCGGAACTGAAGGCGCGCATTCTGGAGTATTCCAGGAATTATCTCGTCGGCATGGCTATTGAATTCGACGGCATGCGAGCCAGCCCGGTACTTGGATCGCTCGAAGTACCGGACGCCGGCGATCTGCAGCGTGCGCGTTTGAGCCTGCTGCATCTGGCGGGAACCACGCCCGCCGGCGCGCGTGAGTTCCGCTGGACCTATGCGCCGGAGTTCGGTTCCAGCGTGCTGCGTTTGCAGCGCGAAGGCCATGAAGGCATGGCGGCCTTCTGGCTCAAGGAAGGTACCCGGAGCGAGCCGTATCCGCTGGCCGGGGAAACGAAAACAGTTTCGCGCGCCGAGGTGGTGCAGCAGTACACCGTGCTCGGGTTCACACACATCCTGCCCAAGGGGTTGGATCATATCCTCTTCGTGCTCGGTCTGTTTTTACTCAGCGTGAAATGGAAGCCCCTGCTGATCCAGGTCACTTCCTTCACGGTGGCCCATACCATTACCTTGGGTCTTTCCATCTACGGGCTCATTTCGCTGTCACCGGCGATCGTGGAGCCGCTGATATCCGCCTCCATCGTGTACGTCGCCATCGAGAACGTGGTGACTTCCGAGCTGAAGCCATGGCGCGCGTTCGTGGTGTTCGGCTTCGGGCTGCTGCACGGGATGGGATTCGCCGGCGTGCTCGCCGAAATCGGTCTGCCGCGTTCGGAATTTCTGACGGCGCTGCTGACGTTCAATCTCGGCGTGGAACTGGGTCAGCTCAGCGTCATCACCTTGGCTTTTCTGCTGATCGGCCTGTGGTGGAGACACAAGCCCTGGTATCGCCAACGCTTCGTGCGTCCGCTCTCGATCATGATTGCCGCGATCGGATTTTACTGGACGGTGGAGCGCGTCTTCGGTTGAGTGCGGGTGCTAGCCGTTTTGCTGTTGCCAGGAGGGAGGCGGGGGTGGATCGAAACCGTTATGACGCCGCGCCCCCGCCTTGCGCCGTTCCGCCCCTAGCCACGACTGGCGCTTCACGCGTTGTTCCGGACGCGAACGGTAAACACACTCGCGCACGGACAATGGGCTGTCTTTCAGCGTGGTGTTATCCAGGCCGGCGATGGCTTCACGGGCGGCCTGATCCGGCACCAGATACACATGGCCGTAGCCCAGCGGCAAGCCGGTGCTTGTGTCGCGCATAACAATGGCATTGATGATTGTGCCGTAACCGCCGAACAAGCGGCGCAGGTCGTCCGCCGTGACCGCCGCCGTGAGATTGCCCACGAAGATATTCATTCCCGCCCCTGGTGTGACCTGATGGTTTAAATTATTTTGCGACATTCTCGGCAAGCGCGGCTGGGCTGACAAGCGGTCTTTCTCATGAGTTTGAAAATATCTTGTGTACCAAGGAGTTTGGAAGCAATGTCGATGCATTTTGCTAACCTGAAAAGACCCATTTCAGGCCGCTAAACGACCAATGCGCCGATCAGGGTGAAAGGCTGATTTCGGATGTAGCGGCGCACGGCGCGCGCGTGGGCAGGGATCTTTTCAGCAAGTGCATTACCCGGGCCGCGGTCGCGCGATAGCCCGTGAGCTTGCCGCCGTAGACGGTGACGAGCCGCACGCGGTTAGGATTGTCCGGATGCAGAATGGTTTCGCGCGAGCGATGAAAAGCCGGTCCGGCGCCGTGGGGCAATACCCGCAGTCCGGCGAAGCTGTCGAGCAATGGGCCGCGATGTTCCGGGAAATAACGCCGGAGCGTTTCCTGCAGATAGGCGATTTCCTGCGGAAGTGCATGAACCGCCGATGGATCGCCGTCGTAGGGAGTCTCCGTCGTGCCGACCAGGGTGTGTTCCCGCCACGGCATGACGAACACGGCGCGCCCGTCTTGCGGCGCTTCCACGTAATAGATGCCATGCCGGGTTTTGTTTCCGACGATAATGTGCGCTCCCTGGACAAGATCCACCGGCAATACCGCGGGACGCGGCGCGATGCGTCCGAGCACCGTGCCGACCCACGGGCCGGCCGCGTTCACCAGGGTTCTGGCGCGGCAGATGTGCTCATTCTCGCCTTCGAGGATATGCACCACGAAGGCATCGCCCGTGCGCCTGGCCGACAGGAAGTTCGCCGGGCAACTCAGTTCGGCGCCGAGTTTCTGCGCCGAACGCATCACCGCCTGCGTCAGCAGCGCGTCGTCGGTTTGCGCATCCTCGTAGCGAAACACCGCGCGCAGGCCGCGGGTATCGAGCCCGTCGAGATCGTCCCAACGTGCGCGCGGCAGAGTGCTGAAGCGCGCGTGGCGGGAAATACCGCCGAGCAGGGAGTAGAGACTGAGTCCGGCGCGAATCATCCACGCCGGGCGGCGACTGTTGGCGTAGACGGGAATGTGAAACGGAACCCGGTGCACCAGACCGGGCGCGATCCGCAGGAGGATTTCACGTTCGCGCAGCGATTCGCGCACCAGCCCGAGTCGGGCGCTTTCCAGATAGCGCAGCCCGCCGTGGATGAGTTTGCTCGAGCGGCTGGAGGTGCCGCTCGCCAGCGCCGTGCGTTCGAGCAGCAACGCCGAGTAACCCGCGGCCGCGGCCGCCTGGGCCACGCCCACGCCGTGGATGCCGCCGCCGATGACCACGACGTCGTAATCCGCCGCGGACATCAGCGCGCATCCGTCGGACGCGCGAGCTCCTGGAGCATTTCGCCGACGGCAAAGGTCTCGATGAAATCGACGCCGCGCGCGGCCAGGTCCAGCGCCACGCGCGGTTCCGCTACTTCGAAAATGACGAGCTTCATGCCCTGAATCCGGAGTTCTCCTTTCCGCGGCAGGTCGTCGACGTCGCAGAAGAGAAACTGTGGCTGAATGGCGGCAACGAGTTCCTGTTGACGTTCTTTCCAGTGATCGATGACCACGCCGATCTGTCGCCAGCCGTTACGGCGCGCCGTGAGCAGGGCTTCCAGGGCGTAGGAGATCAGCACGCACTGTTTGAGCACCGGCTTGAGCGCGCGCCGCACGAGGCTCAGCATCGTCTCGACGCCGAAGTGTTCGAGACTGGAGCGCTTGAGTTCAATGAAGGCGGTAACGTCTTGGTGGCGCCGCAGAAAATGTCCGAGCTCGGCCAGACGGGTGAGGTGCACGTCGCTGAAACGCTCGCCGAATTTTCCCGGCTGGCTCGCGCGAAACGCCCATAGCTCGTCATAGCGGTAATCTTGTATTCTGCCGTCCACGCCGCAGAGGCGCTTCAGGCCACGATCGTGAAACAGCACCGGCACCCGATCGCGCGAGATCTGCACGTCCACCTCGACAAAGCGCGCGCCGGCGACCACGGCGGCCTCGATGCCGATCAGGGTGTTCTCCGGATAATGCCGGGGATAACCTCGGTGGGCCACCAGCTGCGGGATGATCATGGGGCAACTTTACCCCTCTGGTTGGCCCGATCCGATAGGCCGCGAATTCTTTTTTGCGCGCGCCGGCCAATAAGAAGAACCCAACATAGGCGCATATTCCTGAAAATCCAAAGTGGCGCGCCATGTCTTGCACTAGTGCCGGTATGGGCTAAGTTACAAGGAGATGTTTCGGCGGAGGGCGCTGACCCCATGGATTGGCCGCTCGCCGCGGCTATGCCGGACCACCAACCGTCTAGGGAGGTAACATGAACCGATATCTTTTTCTCGTTGGCATCGTCTCCACGCTGATCCTGAGTACCGCATCCGCGGCCGATGACTGGGGCGTCAACCTCAAGGTCGGGACGCTGGGCGCCGGTGTCGAGCTGTCCCGGTCTTTGAGTGATAAATTCAGCGTGAATCTCGGTTTTAATTCCTACACCAATAAATCCACTCGCAGTGAGAGCGGCATCGATTACGATGCCAAACTGGAGCTTCAATCTGCGGCGCTGTTGGCCAATTATCATCCCTTCCGCGGGGTGTTTCGTTTTACCGGCGGCGTTGTGTACAACAACAATGAATTGAAACTGACCGGCAAACCCTTCGCCGGTTCGACCTACAACATCAACGGTGTTGCCTATACCGCCGCTCAGGTGGGAACGCTGACCGGCAAGCTTACCTTTGACAAAACCGCGCCATACCTCGGCATCGGTTGGGGCAACCGCCCGGGCAGCAAGCTGGGCGTGTCCGCCGATATCGGCGTGCTTTATCAGGGCTCGCCGAAACTGTCCTTGTCGGCCACCGGCGCGGCGGCCGGGTTGAGTTCGGACCTTGAACAGGAACGCAAAAGCGCCGAATCGGATCTGAGCGATTTTAAATGGTATCCCGTGTTGTCGCTCGGCGCGTATTGGCGTTTCTGAGTTGCCGGTGATTCTTCATGGGCGCGCGGGTGAAAACCCGCGCGTTTTTTATTGCCAGAATTCTGCGAAGCGGCGTAAATCTGCGTTTAAAGTATTCTGAGATAGATTCTAGAATGTCGGCTCAGGACAGACTCAGGCACGCCATGGTCACGAAATCCGCGGGTGCTCACGGCACCAAAATCCGGCTCGGCATCAGCAGCTGTCTGCTGGGCCAGAAGGTGCGTTACGACGGCAATCACAAGCACGACAGTTTCCTCACCGGGACGCTCGGGCAGTTCTTCGAATGGGTGCCGGTCTGCCCCGAGGTCGCCATCGGTCTAGGCGTGCCGCGTCCGCCGATACGGCTGGTGGGTCCGCCGGCCGCGCCGCGTGCCGTCGGGGTCAAGGATCCGGACATCGACGTGACGGACAAGCTTGGCGCTTATGGAAAACGGCAGGCACGCGCCCTCGATGGCATCAGCGGCTATATCTTCAAAAGCAAATCGCCCAGTTGCGGCATGGAACGCGTGAAGGTATATCAGCACGCCGGGGTGCCGGCGGCGAACGGACGCGGGATCTATGCCGACGCGTTTCTTGCCTCTCAGCCCTGGTTGCCGGCGGAAGAGGAGGGCCGGCTCGGCAATCCGCGGCGGCGGGAGAATTTCATCGAACGCGTGTTCATCTACCGGCGCTGGCAGGATCTGGTCGCGCGCGGGTTGACCGCTGCGCGGCTGGTGGAGTTTCACACGCAACACAAGCTCGCCGTCATGGCACATGACGTCGAGGGTTACCGTGCGCTCGGCCGGCTCGTGGCACAGGCCGGTCGCCACGGTCTGAATGCTCTGGGTTATGACTATATTACCCGGCTGATGGAGGCGATGAGGCGACCGGCGACGCCGGCGCGGCATGTCAATGTGCTGATGCACCTGATGGGCTATCTGAAAAAAAACCTGGTTGCAGCGGACGAGGCCGAATTGCTCGATCTGATCCGTGCCTACCGGCGGGGTGAAACATTGTTGGTGGCGCCGCTGACGCTGCTCAAGCATCATTTCCGAGGTTTTCCCGATCCGTATGTCGCCCGCCAAACCTATCTCCATCCCGATCCGCGCGAACTGCTTTTGCGCGGCGGCCTTTAGAGTGCCGCGGCGTGCATTCCGACAACCTTCAGCGCGGCGCTGGTATGCCTGGCGGCGTACTGACCGTCCGGTTTGCCGGCAAGCGTCTGTTGCCCGAGGCCAAGCTGGTGCGGCGCTGAATAGCTGGACCATGTATAAATCCATCAGACGGACGGTTAATTTTTGTTGGCATTCACCTTGTCAGTGCCGGAACCTTGTCCCAAAATAAATGAACCAAACCGCGGAAATGCACCGCATTCTTCCAACAATGGACATGGAGATGACAATG
>OBEQ010311474.1_pt1 | contig 11190 bp, 10 predicted proteins | sample 1670901 | NCBI WGS metagenome assembly OBEQ01 (sample SAMEA104232315, study PRJEB22302) | groundwater metagenome | biome: forest; feature: aquifer; material: groundwater | place: USA | collected 2011-08-07 | depth 5.4 m | reverse complement strand
TGATGCGACAGAAAAATGGCCGACGGGTTGGACACGCCTTTCAGGCCCTTCTCAGTCATCGCGAACACGCCGATTTCATTCACCGCGCCGAAGCGATTCTTGATCGCACGCACCAGGCGAAAACTCGATCCGGTATCGCCCTCGAAATACAGCACGGTATCGACGATGTGCTCGAGCACGCGCGGGCCGGCGATGGCGCCTTCCTTGGTGACGTGGCCAACCAGCAGAATCGCGCAGCCGCTCTGCTTGGCATAGCGCGTGAGCTGCGCCGCGCATTCGCGCACCTGCGCGACTGAGCCGGGCGCCGAGGTGAGCGTCTCGGAATACACGGTCTGGATCGAGTCGATCACCGCGATGGCGGGTTTGATCGCGGCGAGATGATTCAGAATCGCTTCGAGCCGGATCTCGGGCAATACCGGCAGATGTGCCTCGGGTAGTTGCAGACGACGCGCGCGCAAGGCGAGTTGCTGCGCGGATTCTTCGCCGCTGACGTACAGTGTCGGCAGGCTTTGCGACAGCACCGCTAAGGCTTGCAAAAGCAGCGTCGATTTGCCAATGCCCGGATCGCCGCCGATCAATACCACGCCGCCTGCGACCAGCCCGCCGCCTAGCACCCGGTCCAATTCAGCAAGCGTGGTCGGAATCCGGCTGGCTTCGCTGCCCTCCACTTCACCCAGTAATTGCACCTGGCTCGACGCCGCCAACGCTTGATAACGCGGCTTGCTCGCCTCGGCCACAGTTTCGATCAGCGTGTTCCAAGCATTGCAATGCGGGCACTGGCCCTGCCATTTCGGCGCGATGCCGCCGCATTCGGTGCAGCTGTAAACGGTTTTGGATTTGGCCATTTTTAAGTTTATATATCGTCTACTTCGCGCTGATGGCGTATTGCAAGCATGCGCGACATCGCGAGTTTACTCATCGCGATAAAGCGGAGAGTATGCGCGGTCAGGCTGGAAATACGCCGGTCGATAAATAACGGTCGCCGCGGTCGCAGACAATCGAAACGATTACGGCATTTTCAACTTCTTGCGACAGTTGCAACGCGGCCCACAACGCTCCCCCCGATGACACGCCGGCAAAAATCCCCTCCTCACGCGCCAGTCTGCGGGTAGTCTCTTCGGCGTTGGGCTGATTGACGTAGATCATTCGGTCGATCAGCGAAAAGTCGCAGATCTTCGTCAGATAATCGGATGGCCATTTGCGTATCCCCGGAATCTGCGCGCCCTCCTCAGGCTGTACGCCGACAATCTGGATCGCCGAATTCACTTCCTTGAAGTAACGCGCACAGCCCATGATCGTGCCGGTGGTCCCCATGCTCGATACAAAGTGAGTGATTTTGCCGCCGGTGTCGCGCCAGATTTCCGGCGCGGTGCCCTGATAATGCGCGAGCGGATTATCCGGGTTGGTGAACTGATCGAGAATTTTTCCTTCGCCGCGCGCTTGCATCGCACGCGCAGTGTCGATCGCCATTTCCATGCTGCCCGCTTTAGGCGTGAGCACAAATTGCGCACCATACGCTGCCATGCTCTGGCGACGCTCGACCGACAAATGCTCGGGCATCACCAGAATCATTTTGTATCCGCGCATCGCCGCGGCCATCGCCAGCGCGATACCGGTATTGCCGCTGGTCGCTTCGATCAGCGTGTCGCCAGGCTTGATCTCACCACGCGCTTCGGCGCGGGTAATCATCGACAGCGCGGGGCGATCTTTCACCGAGCCTGCCGGATTATTGCCTTCGAGTTTGAGCAATATGGTATTCGTGGTCGCGCCGGGCATGCGCTTCAGCCTTACCAGTGGCGTATTGCCTACCGTGTCTTCGATGGTCTTATGCATTGCACTTCCGTTCAGGCACGCCATAAATCATCGATCCAGCGCGTAGGCAGGATGTGTTTGTAAAACCGCTTGTACCATTTGGCGGGCCAGATGCCTCTGACTGCATCGTGCGGGTTCGGGTTGCCAGGGAAGGCAATTACCCGCGCGCCGTCCGGTATGGTCGGCATTCTCCACCAGCGTTGCGGCATTGACGGCACGCAATGCGTCTTGAATAGCACGCACCAGGCATCGGGCCAGAATTTCATTTCGCTAACCGTGCGCGAGATATAGGTCTGTTCGATTTTATAACTGGCATAAATCGCCGGGAAATCCGGTTCGAGACGATCGTAAATATACGGATGCGCGCCGACTCTAAAGCGAAACACCGAAGTATTGCCAATGCCCTTGCCCGGCTGCGTCCAGTTCTGCATCACGATAAAAGATACCTGCGGTTCATACTCGAAGAATACATCGAGTGATCCTGTCACGATCACGTCCAGATCGAGAAACAGCCAGTCGCCTGTCATCCCGGGCAAGTCTTTCGCCCATACGGCAATCTTGCGCCACCCGGTACGATTGCGCGGCGGCGGCACGTTGACTTCAGGGCACGGCATGCATTCCACTTCTGCACGCACACCGCTCGCATCGTCGGTCATGCAAACAAAGCGCAGCGGGCCCTGCACATTGCGCCGCACCATGCCATACAATTTGTTCACATAGTCCGCCGGATACAAGCTGCCCCATTTCATGCAGACCACTTGTTTCATAACAGGATCAACGAGCAATGTGCCAAAGCTGCTCGCAAGGTATTACGGGCGGCCAATCGGAAAATATTCAAAACCGAGCGATCGCATCATTCGCGGATCGTACAGATTACGCCCGTCAAAAATCACCGGATTTTTCAGCAGCGATTTCACAGTATCAAAATTGGGGCTGCGGAAGACTTTCCATTCGGTAACAATTAATAGCGCATCCGCATCCTTGAGAGCGGCCATCGGATCCTGCACCAGGGTGAGGTCAGCACGATCACCATAAATTCGATGCGTCTCTTCCATGCTCGCCGGATCGTGAGCTGTCACGCTGGCGCCCATTTGCCACAGCCGCTCCATGATCGTACGGCTGGGCGCAGCGCGCATGTCGTCTGTGTTGGGTTTGAACGCCAGGCCCCACAGCGCAATGCGTTTGCCTTTCAGATCGCTGCCAAGTCGCGCGACGAGCTTGTCGACCAGAATTTGTTTTTGCGCATCGTTGGCGGCTTCGACCGCGTTCAATACGCGAAGCTCAATACCATTTTCGCTCGCGGTACGGCTCAACGCCTGCACGTCCTTGGGGAAACACGAGCCACCGTAACCACAACCCGCATATAAAAAATGGTAGCCGATGCGCGGATCGGAGCCGATGCCATGACGCACCTGCTCGATATCCGCGCCGAGTTTTTCCGCCAGCACAGCCAGTTCGTTCATGAACGAGATGCGCGTGGCCAGCATCGCGTTCGCGGCATATTTGGTGAGCTCGGCGCTTCGTACATCCATCACCGTCAAACGATCGTGATTGCGCTGGAAGGGCGCATAAAGCTGTCGTAACAATTGCGTGGCCTGTTCACTGTCGGTGCCAATTACGATGCGATCCGGCTTCATGAAATCCTCTATCGCCGCGCCTTCCTTTAAAAATTCCGGATTCGACGCCACACTGAAGGTCAGCTGCATACCGCGCGCGTTCAACTCGTCCTGCAACGCGGCTTTGACCTTGTCCGCGGTACCCACTGGCACGGTGGATTTATCCACCACCAGTTTGTATTCGTTCATGTGTCGGCCGATATTGCGTGCGGCAGCGACAACGTATTGCAGATCGGCTGAGCCGTCCTCGTCGGGCGGGGTGCCGACCGCGATGAATTGTATCTGCCCGAAATGCACCGCGGCCTCGACGTCGGTCGTAAAGGACAAGCGGCCGGCCGCCACGTTACGTTGCACCATATCCTGCAAGCCCGGTTCATAAATCGGGATGCCGCCCTGTTTCAGAATGTCGATTTTTTTCGGATCGACATCCACACACAACACCTCGTTGCCTACTTCAGCCAAACAGGTGCCTGTGACCAAGCCCACATAACCCGTGCCGATTACTGTTACTTTCACTGCATTCTCCCTAATCCCTACCCATCATTCTCGCGCCGCTCTGCCGCAAAACTGTCCCACCGTCCGCATGCCGGGCAACGCCAAAAAAACTGTTGCGCCTTAAAACCGCAACTGCTGCATTGATAGCGCATCAGGCGCTGGCTGTGCGCCTGAACCAGGCTTTTTTCCACTTGCAACCATTCCCGATCCTGTTCAGACGCATTGATCAATTGCGCTTCAAGCAAACGATCCAAGGTACGCAAACTGGGTTTGCGCCGCAGCTCCTCGCGAGCAAGTTGATTCGCAACTTGCGCGCCCTGCGTTTCCGATACCACCAGATACAGGGTATTGAATAAATCCTGCGAGGGCTGACGCGCTTGCAAAACGCGCAACCACTGTACGCCCTCTTCCAAACGATTGAGTTGTCGATAACTGCTTAGCACCCGATCGACCACAAGCGCCATATGGCTCGCGCTTTGCGCTTCGATCAAACGCCAATAAGTAATCGCCGCTTCATGCTGGCCTGCGGCTGCATGAATATCGCCCAACATCAAATTGGCGCGAACCGATTGGCGGTTCTCTTGTAAAGCTGTTTCGAGCAAAGTGCGCGCCTCATCCGCATTGCCTTTCGCAATTTCGAGTAGCGCGCGTTCGCAATAAAAATGCGCGATTTCGGCATTCAACGGCTTGCTGGTACTTTTTTCCAGCACGCGCGCAGCTTCTATCGCCTTGGACCAATCTTTTTCCTGCACATAGATTTCAAGCAGGTTTTCGCGCGCTTGCGCTTGCTGGGACGTCTCGAGCAACTGCGTGAATACCGTTTCGGCACGGTCGAGCAGCCCTGCTTTCAAATAATCCTGACCCAGCTCGCACAGCGCACGCAAACGCTGTTCCTGGGCAAGCCCATCGCGGTCGAGTAAATGCTCGTGCATACGGATCGCGCGATCGAGCTCGCCGCGCCGCCGGAATAATCCCCCCAACGCGAAGTGCAAATCGATGGTTTCAGGTTCGAGCCTGACCACTTCCAGAAAAGCTTCGATGGCTTTGTCTGGCTCTTCGTTGAGCAAAAAATTTACGCCGCGAAAATACGAATTGGGCAAGGCGCGCGATTCAGTGACAACCTGGCGAATATCGATGCGCGCCGCAAGCCAGCCCAGTACGAAAAAAAGCGGAAATGCCAGCAGCCACCAGAATTCGAATTCCATGCGTCAGGAGTTCAGAATATCAGTCATCATCGTGCGCGCTTCGGTGACTGCGGCTTGACTTGCAGCCTGACGGCGCAGGCGGAACAGATAAGGCAACAAGGCCAGTAAACCAATTAGTGCACCCAATAAAAAAGCCAGCAGCAACAACACGACCAACGGCAATTGCCACGTATAACCCAAATAGGACACGACACTGACCAAGTGCGTGTTTTTCAGCGCGAAGCCCAACACCAGCACAAACACCGCCAGTTTAGCGAGCCATCCTAAATATTTAAGCAATTTATTCATTGTTGTCGGCTTTGGGTTCCCGTCATTCTACCGTTGTGCAGCGACTTTGCGGTATCGGTTTTTCCGAGGGTTATGACATCTCGCTAGCGCAAAAAAACGGCACCCGAAGGTGCCGTGGTGTGCGTTCAATCCTTATCCATGAAAATCGACGCGGTCACGCAGTTCTTTGCCGGCCTTGAAGTGCGGCACATATTTCGCCGGCACCTCGACTCGCTCGCCGGATTTAGGATTGCGCCCCAGACGCGCAGGCCGGTAGCTGAGACTGAAGCTACCAAAACCGCGAATCTCGATGCGCTCGCCGCGTGCCAGATTTTTGCTCAATGCCTCAAGCATGGTTTTGACCGCCAGCTCCATATCGGCCAGCAAAAACTGCGAGTGTCGCGCAGCAAGTTGCGCGATCAATTCGGATTTGGTCATGGATATCTGTCCCGCTTGTTTTATTGCTCTGCGTTCTTGTTGTCGAACTTGGCTTTCAATAACGCGCCTAGGTTGGTCGATCCGCTCGCGGCCGCCGCAGATTCGGAAGCCAATTTCTTCATCGCGCTGTCCTGGTCGGTCATGTCCTTGGCCTTGATCGACAGGTTGATCACGCGATTCTTGCGGTCGACGTTGATAACCATCGCTTCGATCTCGTCACCTTCCTTGTAATGGGTGCGCATGTCTTCAACGCGGTCGCGCGAGATTTCGGAGGCGCGCAAATAGCCTTCCATATCGCTGTCGAGTTGCACGGTGGCGCCGCGGGCTTCAACCGTTTTGATCGTACCTTTGACGATGCTGCCCTTTTCGTGACCAGACACAAAGCTGTTCAGCGGATCGCCTTCCATTTGCTTGATGCCAAGCGAAATGCGCTCGCGCTCGAGATCGATGCCCAGTACCAATGCTTCGACTTCCTGACCCTTGCGGAAATTGCGCACGGCTTCTTCGCCAGGCAGGCTCCACGACAGGTCAGACAGATGCACCAGACCGTCGATGCCGCCAGGCAAACCGATAAATACGCCGAAGTCGGTAATCGACTTGATCGCGCCGGAAACCTTGTCGCCCTTCTTGTGATTCATTGCAAAGTCTTCCCACGGATTCGACTTGCATTGCTTCATGCCGAGCGAAATGCGACGCTTGTCTTCGTCGATATCGAGCACCATCACTTCGACTTCGTCACCGAGCTGCACCATCTTAGAGGGGCTGATGTTCTTGTTGGTCCAATCCATCTCAGACACGTGCACCAGACCTTCTATGCCTTCTTCGATCTCGACGAATGCGCCGTAGTCGGTCAAATTCGCGACCTTGCCGAACATGCGCGTGCCTTGCGGATAGCGGCGCGCGATGCCGACCCAAGGATCGTCACCCAATTGCTTGATGCCCAGCGACACGCGGTTTTTCTCAGTGTCGTAGCGCAGAATCTTGGCTTCGAGCTCCATGCCGACGGTAACGACTTCGGATGGGTGCTTGACGCGACGCCACGCCATGTCGGTGATGTGCAGCAGGCCGTCGATGCCGCCGAGGTCCACAAACGCGCCGTAGTCGGTGATGTTCTTCACCACGCCCTTGACGATGGAGCCTTCTTTCAGGTTCTCCATCATCGCTTCGCGGTCCGCGCCCATGCTGACTTCGAGCACGGCACGTCGCGACACGACGACGTTATTGCGCTTGCGGTCGATCTTGATGACCTTGAATTCCATTTCCTTGTTTTCGAACGGCGTGGTGTCCTTGACCGGCCGCACGTCTACCAAGGACCCCGGCAGGAAGGCGCGCAAACCGCCGACCAGTACCGTCAAACCGCCCTTGACCTTGCCCTGCACCATGCCGGTCACGATACGGCCTTCGTTCATCGCCGCTTCAAGATCCAGCCACGCGGCCAGACGCTTCGCACGGTCGCGCGACAGCTTGGTCGCGCCAAAGCCGTCTTCGATCGACTCGATCGCGACCGACACAAAATCGCCAATCTTGGCCTCGACTTCGCCTTGATCGTTTTTGAATTCTTCAATCGGAATCAGGCTCTCGGATTTGAGCCCTGCATTCACGGTCACAAAATTGTTGTCGATACCGACGATCTCGGCGGTGATGATTTCGCCCTGGCGCATTTCCTGATGGACCAGGGACTCCTCGAATAGCGCGGCAAAACTTTCCATGCCGGGGGTTTCTGTTGCGGGAGTGGAACTTGCAGTAGCAGTAGACATTAAGACCTTCAGTCCGCCGGTGAGGACGGGGTTCGTTGTACAAAGTCGCGCTGCGGGAGCAGGCACGACGCTAAATTAGCTTGCTGCGGTAGTGTTTCAGCACCGCCTGCACCGCCGCTTCGACACCCATTTCGGTAGTATCCAGCAGCAAGGCATCCGGTGCGGGTTTGAGCGGCGCCACAGCGCGACCGCTATCCCTCGCATCCCTTGCCTGCATATCTGCAACAAGGGCCGGTAGACTAGCAGACATTCCCTTCTCGATCAACTGCTTATATCGCCGCTCGGCGCGCGCCTCGGCACTCGCGGTGAGAAATATCTTGGCGACGGCCTGGGGAAACACCACCGTGCCCATATCGCGCCCATCGGCGACCAAGCCGGGCGGCCGGGCGTAGGCGCGCTGACGCGCCAACAGCGCTGCGCGCACCGCCGGCAATGCCGCCACGCGCGACGCCCCCTCGCCCACCGATTCGGCGCGGATCGCAGCACTGACATCTTCGCCATCCAGCCAAGTCGCGCCGTCGCGAAACTCGGCCGGCAAAATCGCCGCCAGTTCGGCTACGCTGAATTCATCGTCGAGAGGCACGTCCTGCTTTATTGCAGACAATGCAGTCAGCCGGTACAAGGCGCCGCTATCCAAAAAATGAAAACCCAGTGCCTGCGCGACGCGCTCGGCGACCGTGCCTTTGCCCGATGCCGACGGGCCGTCGATGGCGATGATGGGGAGGTCAGTACTCATCGAGTAATTGCTGCGAAGCGCTGGAAATAATCCGGGAAAGTCTTTGCGACACAACCAGGGTCGTTGATACGCACCGGCACGCCGCCCAGCGTCACCAGCGAAAAGCACATCGCCATGCGATGATCGTCGTAGGTGTCGATGACCGCATTCGGCGTGAGCGCGGCCGGCGGCGAGATACGAATGAAATCCGCGCCCTCTCCCACCGTCGCGCCCACTTTGCGCAACTCAGTCGCCATCGCGGCGATACGGTCGGTTTCCTTCACGCGCCAACTGGCAATATTGCGCAGCGTGGTCATGCCCTCGGCAAACAGCGCCAGCACGCCCAGCGTCATCGCAGCATCGGGAATGTGATTGCAGTCGAGATCGATGGCCTGAAGCTTGCCGCTGGCCGGCGCGCGCGCCGCAATCCAGTTCGGGCCCATCTCGATCTGCGCGCCCATCAGCGCCAGCGCTTCAGCAAAGCGCACGTCACCCTGCACGCTGTCGCGCCCTACGCCTTCGACGCGCACCGGCCCGCCGCCGATTGCGCCCGCGGCGAGAAAATACGACGCCGACGAGGCATCGCCTTCGACCCAAATTTCGCCAGGGCTTTGGTAATGGCTATCGGCCGCCACGGTAAACGTATGCCAATCCTGCTGCGCCACCGTCACGCCAAAGCGTTGCAGCATCGTCAGCGTAATGCCGATGTAGGGTTTGGAAATCAGCTCGCCGATCACTTCCACGGTCGTCGTGGCCTGGCGCAACGGCAATGCCATTAACAATCCAGTTAAAAACTGGCTCGAGACATTGCCGCGCACTTGCGCGCAATCGCCAGCCTGCGGTTTGGGTGGACAAATCTGCAGCGGCGGGAAACCTTCCACGCCGATGTAAGTAATATCTGCGCCCAATTGCCGAAGCGCATCTACCAGATCGCCGATCGGTCGCTCGTGCATGCGCGCGACGCCAGTCAAGGTGTAATCGCCTCCCGCCAGCGCCAGCGCCGCGGTCAGCGGACGAAAAGCCGTGCCGGCATTGCCCAGAAAGAGCTCGGCGCGCTTGACCCGAAACGCGCCGCCAACACCCGTGATGCGCCATTGCTGATCGCCCTGATCTTCCACGCCAACGCCCAGCGTGCGCAAGGCCGCGAGCATGTGTTGCGTATCGTCGGAATCGAGCAAGTCATGAACTTCGGTGACGCCTTCGGACAAGGCCGCGAGCAGCAATACACGATTGGAAATACTTTTGGACCCAGGCAGGCGCACATTGCCTGAGGCGCCTGACAAGGCGGGCAAATCGATGAAATCCATTGCGGCTATTTACTCAACCAGTGTTCGCGTGCGCTGCGCGCCTGCGAAAAAATTTTCAGTAGGGTGCGATGATCGCCCGCTTCCACCGCGTCGCGCAATTTTTGTAATGCAGCGATGTAAGCATCGAGTTCATTCAACACCGCATCGCGATTTGCCAGCGCAATATCACGCCACATTTCCGGCGAGCTACCGGCGATGCGCGTGAAATCGCGAAATCCGCTCGCGGCAAAACGAAAAAACTCCGCGCTGTTCGCGCGCTGCGCGAGCTCGTTCACCAAGGCATAGGCCGCTAGGTGCGGCAGATGGCTCACCGCGGCGAATACCTGGTCGTGCAATGCCGCGTCGAGGATTTCTACTTGCGCGCCGGTCACGGTCCAAAGCGCGGCCACCAGCGCTTGCGCGGGGGCATGGGTTTCCGGAGTGGGCGTCAACACGATTTTGCGCGCCTGAAACAAATCGGCGCGTGCGGCGAGTGGACCATTGCATTCCGAACCCGCAATCGGATGCCCGGGCACAAAATCGCTGAAGCGCGCGCCGAGCGCGGCCTTCGCCGCCGCGATCACATTGGACTTGGTGCTGCCGGCGTCGGTAACCACCGCGCCGGCTTTCAGATGCGGCGCCAGTTGCGTCAATACGGCCGCGGTTTCACCCACCGGCATCGCCAGCAAGATGCAATCGGCCTGCGCCGCTTCCGCAAAACCCACCACACGATCGATCAGGCCATGCTGCTGGGCCAGCGCCAGATTCGACGCGCTGCGGCCGACGCCCAGCACTTCGCGCACCGCACCGGCCTGTTTTAATGCAAGCGCGAACGATCCACCTATCAAGCCCACGCCGATAATGGCGAGGCGATCTATTTTGACAAGCTGGTTCACAGCACGGCTTTCAGGGCTTCAAGAAAACGCGTATTTTGCACTGCAAGCCCGATCGACACACGCAGAAATTTGGGCAAGCCGTAATTGGCGACCGGGCGTACGATCACGCCGCGTTGCAACAATGCGCTATTGACCCCCGCCGCATCGCCCACTTTGACCAGCACGAAATTGCCTTTCGACGGCACCTGCGCCAGCCCCATTGCAGCCAAGCCCTGCGTCAATTGCAGCATGCCCGCGCGATTTAACGCGAAGCTGCGCGCCAGAAACTCCGCATCGTCGAGCGCCGCTTCCGCCGCAGCGAGCGCGATCCCATTGACGTTGAAAGGATGGCGTACGCGATTTAGCATATCGATCACCGCCGCACTGCCTAGCCCGTATCCCACGCGCAAACCCGCCAATCCATAGGCTTTCGAGAACGTGCGCGTAATCAACAGATTGGGGAAGCGCGCGAGCCAAGCCACGGTATCGAAGCGATCCTCGTGCGGCAGATATTCACCATAGGCCTCGTCCAGCACGACCAAAACGTGGGACGGCACCTGATGCAGAAATGCTTCGATCTGCGCCCACGGCAAAAACGTGCCCGTAGGATTATTCGGATTCGCGATCCACACCACACGCGTGTCGTCGCGAATGGCTTGCCGCATCGCCGTCAGATCGTGGCCGTAATCGAGCGCCGGCACTTCGATGCCGGTCGCGCCGACCG
>OBEQ011262969.1_pt1 | contig 11191 bp, 18 predicted proteins | sample 1670901 | NCBI WGS metagenome assembly OBEQ01 (sample SAMEA104232315, study PRJEB22302) | groundwater metagenome | biome: forest; feature: aquifer; material: groundwater | place: USA | collected 2011-08-07 | depth 5.4 m | reverse complement strand
TAAAAAGTTCGAATGTCTTCCATCCAGGGCTGCCACGTTCAGCTCGCTCGGCTCGTGAACGTGGTAAACCACAAAATTTTTGGGTAACTATTTAGCACGCGAGCATGAATCGTGGCCTGCCATGTTTTATTTTTATATTATTCGAAGCCTCAAAAACAAAAAACTTTACGTTGGCCAAACTACCGATTTAAAAGAAAGACTTAAATCTCACAATAAACTTGAAAATAAAGGAACAAAACCTAATGCTCCGTATGAATTAATTTTCTATTCGGGATTTACTAACCAAAAAGATTCTATTAATTGTGAGCAGTATTTTAAAACCACCGCCGGCTGGAAACGCCTTCACAAAATGCTCGAAAACACTCTAAAATAATACGTACATGAAACTCTATCTAGATTTCTTTTTAGTTTTTTGCCTTTTTGTTTATAACTACTTCGGGAAGCCGTTCACCCCGTTAGTATGGATCGGACTTCTGATAGGAATCCCTTCTTACTTCCTTTGGATCGTTGCCCGGGTTCAGCTTGGGAAGCATTTTTCCACTTTACCTAGGGCTAGGGGACTAGTGACAAAAGGTCTATATTCCAGGTTAAGAAATCCTGTTTATTTATTCTCTACACTCTCCACCATTGGAGCCATTCTTCCAAGTAAAAGCATCCTTCAATATCTGTTCTTGACCACCATAATGGTTCTCCAACTTATCCGCTCTTCAAAGGAAGAAAGAATTTTGAAGCAAAAATTTGGCAAGAGGTATTCTCAATATAAAGCCCAAACCTGGTTTTGACCGTAATAAGTTCGAATGTCTTCCATCCAGGGCTGCATAACTGAATTTTACTTCAGGTGTTGCGATTCTAAATAGAACTCACAAACATGGGGCAAAATCACCGACATGATATAATCCCCGACAGATAAAGCACCGTGCACAAGCATGACCGACAAAGAAATCTCGTTCCTCGGACGTTTTTTGCAAGAATCTGAAGCCATCGAGAATATGCCGACCGATATGCGTGGACACGGCGAAGCGCTCCTCATGCTGGCGCAACGCGCGGAAAACGGCAAACTGATAGACGCCAAGACACTCAAACTCGTCCAACGTCTCGTCATCACAGGACAAACAGAAGACCCGGAGGATGAGGACTTCGTCCCGGTGTCCATGCGCGGGGAGTGGCGCACATGCCGCATAACAGTCAGCGGCCAGCTGTGTCCCGATCCAGTGCTCGTTCCGCGCCGCATGGAAGGGCTCATCCACGACATGCGCGAATGGCAGACCAGACGCCTGAGGGACACGTCGCCGAGCGAGGCGATCCGCACCGTAGCCCGTTTCCATCATTGCTTCCTGAGGATCCACCCGTTTGCCGACGGTAACGGCCGCACCGCGCGCGCCCTCACGTACTATCTCTATCGCTTCGCCGGTCTCCAGCCATTTATCTTCACAGCTACCGACAAGCACAACACTTACTACCGGTGCTTCAGCGGCGCGGAGACAGTCTCAATCGAAAACTACTTCCTCGAACGCTCCCGTCTTTAGCCGAAACTATAGCAAAGCTTCTGCCAGCGTCCATTGTGGGCGATGATGATCTCGGCCTCGCGGATAGCGCGCTGACAAGAAAACTAAACAGAAACGAGGATTTGAGTGTAATAAGTTCGAATGCCCCCATCCAGGGCAAAACACTAGACTCCCCCAACTTGAAAACTATTATTCCCCGGCATTTTTTCCATGATCCACATTCTAATAAGTTGTGTTGGCCCCAAGCCTTTTTTTGAGGCTTGCGATCTAACATCCTGAAGAGTTTGTGGATCTAAGCGGATATTAAGAGTTGCCGATAAATTCTTGGCAAACTTAGCCTCGATTGGTTTAGCATTAAATCTTACTGTCTTAATGTTTTTCTCCCAAAAGGCCGCTTCCTTTTCTCTATCCTTAAAAATAGATTCGTCTGGTTTTAATTTTTTAAAATTAGACAAATTTCACCTCGCTTTCAAATGCTGTAATTACGTAATAAATTCCGTTTCTGTATGGTTGCAGGTTTTTATCTTCAGGCGACAATATTATTGTAATCATCCTTCCTGTTTTTGTTTTACCGTCAAGAACAATTCTCTTTCGAAAACTCTCACCAGTTTTATGTTTTCCATGACAAACTTCTTCAACTTCTTCAATTGTAATTTTATGTTTACCTAAGTGTTCCCTATTCCATTCGTCCCAGATCAAACCTTTCACCACAACCATCTTAGGATTATTGTATTACAATGTGCCACAATGTCAAGGACTGATAAAATTTTGGGCACAATAGGTTCGAATGTCCTCCATCCAGGGCTGCTTAATAAATTCGTGCTCAAATAACCATATCAAACTACTTCACGGCCGGGCAGAATCGAACTTTTTAAATGTGATAATATCAGGTAACAAATACTGTTTCCGGTGAAACTTCATTCTTGAATAAATATGGGCGAGATTAAAGAAGCACAAGGACAACAAGAATTTAGCGTTCAAAGACTTGTCGAAGTAAAGCCAGACGTTATTCAGGCCGCTGAAAGGGCCATCTCTATGGTTTGGAATAAACATGTTGGCCAGCCCGAATCGTTCCATTTAGTTTTTGCAAGCAGAATATATAACCCAAAAACAAGCAAAGACACGGGGTGGAGTGCCGAATACAACCCCGATGAAGATAGGTTCAGCTTTGCCATTGATACGATTAGAGAAAGGATGAAATTCGGCTTACCAGATGACGGTACAATGCTAATCCTCTCTGCCCACGAAGCCACACATAAAGTGCAATTTCGACGGGGTGATCCTCCCAGACCATCACCAAAGACAAAAGAAATGGATGAGTACTACAATGATGACGAACACGAAGTTGAAGCTTGGAAAGAGGCTGCACATGTCATAAAAGCAGTTTTCCCTAATTCGTCAGGCGGATTTACAGTTGGAAAACGAAGGTTTGCTATCCCCATACTCAGCAGGTACTCAGGCGATAACAGATTCCACCTAAATGGACATTATCAAAGTGGGTCTGGTGAAACCGGCTATGGCGACTGCGTAAAGAGTGCCCTGGCTGATGCAGGATACGAAGTTGACAATATACCGGAGTGGATAAGGGCAGAAGATATGGGACAATTATGCAAAGAGCTAGGGCTTATATGGCATGGCGGGAAAAACCAAACGACAACGATTGACAAAGACCAGCCAGTGATAGCTATCTATGGCACAAGACCCAAACTTGCTCATGCCGAGTTTGTTGATGATTTGGGACCTCTTTTCGAACTCCATCAACTACTAGAACGTAAATTTGTGGGAATAATTGAATTTCCCAATAATACAACGTTAAAATAGTAAATATGACCGGAGATGAAAACAAATCTACCATCCCCTCGTCCGTCATTGAACATGAACACAAATACATGCAAGTGCTCCAAAGACATTCCGAAGCATTTGATCAGTTAGTTGCAACGGTACCAGAAGAAAATCAGCGCTTAAGACAGATACTTCAAGGACTTTACCACACTGAGCCAGATAAATTGCTTGATCCAGAAAAATTGGCAAAATTAAAGAGAGACAATGGCCAGCTATTTCAGGAGGTCAGTCATTATTACAACGATTACCTCAAAAAGTTACTTGGTTTAGAATAAGCAACTAGTCGCCGACATATAAGAAGGCATTTTGTGCGTAATAAGTTCGAATGTGTTCCATCCAGGGCTTCAAAATTAGATTTGGACTATAAAGACGGTCCAAACACAAGAAAACCACCTTAATAATTTACTGCTCCGGGAGCCAAATTCTACGATAACTTTTTAAAGTTTATTATTCCTAAAACCATAAACAATACTCCCATTCCCACAAAAAATATTTGAGAATGAGTACTTAGCCAAGGAAAAAAATCCGGCCCAATAATACCGGCCGCAAAAAATAAAAACCCAAAAACAGCCAAAACTAAATTACCTGCTTTTTTACCATCCATTAGTATCACCACCTATCAACTCAATTCTGCCAAGAAGATGTTACAAAGTCAATTGCAAGATCAAGCTACTGTGTAACTTTGAGCGTAGTAAGTTCGAATGTCTTCCATCCAGGGCGGCAGCGTATTGCCAGGACAGCCCAGATCTACTTTTTGGTATAATCATCCTCTATGAGACTCCCGGAATACGCCAAACCGCTACCTGCTTTCTTCAGCCATCTCCCTTGGCTAAAAATGTACAAAGGATTTCTCTTTATCAGCACTATTTACTTTCAAAGAGAAATTTACAAAAACCTTCAAACTAAACAACCAACTCATCAAAATGTTGGTTATCTAATCCATGAAGAGACCCATCACAAACGAGCGAAAATAAAAGGGCTATTGGGATTTGGGTTACCATATCTATTTTCTAGAAAGGCTCGCTTCCTTGAAGAGTTTGTTGCTTATAAAGCACAAATCGAATATTTGAAATCTAATAACCAACCCTTTAATTATGAAATAACGGCAAGGAATCTGTCTGGTCTCCCATATCTTTGGTGTGTGTCTTACGAAGAAGCTAAAAAATCACTGGATTCCGTTTGGAGAAACAAAAAATAGGTTCCAACATAATTTACTGGACCCTGCCGATGCTATAATCTAACAATGTCAGGCGAAAACTTCTCTGATCAAGGTTCAAAGCATATAACTTTGAAAAAAACTGACCACATCCTTGGCAACCCAAAATCTCCACTTACAATCATTGAGTACGGCGATTTTCTCTGCAATGATACCGCTAACGTTGAACCAACAATCCAAAAAATTCTTAAAAAATATTCTGGGAAAATCTGCTTCGTTTGGCGCCATTTTCCTCTTCCCGAACACCAAGGATCCGACATCGTTGCCCAAATTAGTGAAGCCGCCAGTTCCCAGGGTACATTCTGGCAATTGCATGACTATCTTTTAAAACAAGGAGTGCTTACGGAAGATAGAATTCTGAAATTTGTCCGCAAACTCGGTTTAAATGTTGACCGGTTTATGTCTGAAATCAATTCCCAAAAATTTAAATCTCATGTAGATGCCGACATCAAAACCGGTCAGAAAAATTCCGTGGAAGGCACCCCTACTTTTTTCTTTAATGGAAGAAAATATGAAGGCCCATTAATCTATTCCGCTTTAAATAAGGCAGCTGCCTGTTACCTACTATAGTCTCACCAACCCCTTTCAAATGTAACGTCTGCATCATTGGGTAACTTTGTGCGTAAAAAGTTCGAACGTCTTCCATCCAGATACAAGCAGTTTACATGCTTGTATCCAGGGTACGTTCAGTTTACATGAACGTACCAGGGCTGCTGAAATTTAATCTCAAGAATGGTAAAATAAGACATGGTTTTGCCTGTGTCCATCAGCAAATACTTCTGGGATATTAACCCAAAGAAAGCTAATCCCCAAAAACACCCCCAATATTACATTGATCGCCTTTTAGAAATTGGCAATAATAAATCAATCGCCTGGCTAAAAAAAACATTTGGTTCCAATAAAATCAAGCACTCTTTACCGACTGCCAAAATTTCTAAAAAATCTCGAAACTATTGGCGCCTAGTTTTTTCTTAATGTACCAAAACGCAATTTCGTTAAAAACAAAAAAACTGCTCGGCAGATTAAGTTCTTCACACCTGCCCAAAGATTCCTATTTAGCTGGCGGCACAGCTATTGCCATCCAACTCGGACATCGAAAATCAAATGATCTAGACTTTTTCACCCCAACAAAATTTTCGGAAATTACCTGGGAAGAAAAACTTAAAGAGGAATTCAATTTAAAAACTACCCAGCGGGATTGGCAAACTATCGCTGGAAACATTGACCAGATAAAGTTTTCTTTGTTCTATTATCATCATCGGTTAATTGAAAGCCCAATTTCTTGGAATTCAACGCTCTTAGCCTCCTTACCAGATCTGGCCGCAATTAAGCTTGATACCATCATAAGCCGTGGGGCCAAACGAGACTTCATTGATATTTACTTTTTATCCCAAAAATATTCTCTCCCAAAACTTTTTGAGTTTTATCAAAAAAAGTTCCACAATTTTTCCGAACGGGAGATCATGATCAAAAAAGCTCTCGTCTACTTTGATGACGCCAACAAAGACGAAAAACCACAAATGCTCGTAGATTTGAGCTGGAATACTATCAAAGAAAATTTGATCAATCTGGTTAAGAAAAGTTAACTTTAAGCACAAAAAGTTCGAATACCTTCCATCCAGAGCTGCAAGAAGAGAATTATGCTGAGATAACAACCTTTTCTATCTTTCTACTCTCTTCTCCAGACCATCAAACTGTTCAATTGTAGGAGCATCGTCTTCCAGTTTTGCTATTTGCAAACCTAGTTTATCAATTCTCTCGTCAACCTTATCGAAACGCTTGTATACTTCATTCTTAAATCCCTTAAGATCTTCGCCAATTCTATTTAATCCATCTAGAATTGCCTGCAATATTTTAGTATCTGTCATAGCAACTAAATTATCTCAATCAAAAAGCAAAATACAAGAGTAAGTTCTGTATCACCACGCTTGTCTACTTGCATTTCATTTACGGATAAACTAATCTTGGCCTATGGCTGATAATGTCCACCACGTCCATCTGGTTAATGAATTGGCCGAGATGTTAACACCAGTTTTTGAGAATTCTCCCCAGGCAGTCTATCTCTACCTCGACGACGAACACAAAATCTGCAATCAGAAGTTTGCTGACATGATGGGCTACAAATCAATCCAAGAGTGGGTAGATAATCAATCTCCAGTAAGTGACGTCGCTGCCAACAACCAAAACAAAGTAATCATGGCCTACATGGAAGCATCGCGCAAGTTTAAGGCTTCGAGCCAAAACGTTTCCCTGACAAAAAAAGATGGTAAGACTATCAAAGTCGAGGTAATTATGGTTCCCCTCTCCTATCGAGATGAAGTTTTTGTCCTCCACTTCATTTCCATGATAGTATAAAAGCGTGATTGCTGGTCTCTATCAGCGTTTACCCAAATATGGCTGGATTCCCGATTTGCCCGATCAGCGCGACTACCCCTACTCGCTCCTGGCTCCCAAAATCTCCACTCTTCCAGAAAAAATTGACCTGCGTCCAAATTGTAGCCCAATCGAAGACCAAGGAGCCCTGGGCAGCTGCACCGCCCAAGCCCTTGTGGGCAATCTGGAATTTTTGAAAGTTAAGAAACTAAAAAAACTCCTAAATTTCAGCCGATTATTTCTCTACTATAACGAGCGGCTGATTCGAAAAACTACCGCCACCGACAGCGGGGCATCACTGCGAGACGGCATCAAAACTTTGGTCAAAGCCGGTGACTGTCTCGAAGAACTTTGTCCCTACAATATCGATAAGTTTACCACCCGACCCAACGCCAAAGCCTATCACAACGCCCTGCTGTATCAAATTCTTGGCTACTACCGGTTGGGTTCTACTTTAGAAATGAAACACACTTTGAGTCTTGGCTGCCCGTTTGTTTTTGGCTTTGCCGTTTATGACAGTTTTGAATCGGCTGGAGTTTCTAAAACTGGCATAGTCCCCATGCCACAAAAAGACGAGCGGATGATCGGCGGTCACGCGGTGATGGCTGTTGGCTATGAAGAAAACAAACAAGTCTTTATAGTCCGTAATAGTTGGGGAAAGTCTTGGGGCGACCACGGCTATTGCTATATGCCTTATGCTTATCTCCAAAGTCAATCACTCTCGTCCGACTTCTGGACCATAAGAGACATGGAATAACACCAAAGTACTATAATTGCGCAATGAGAGAGGTTTATCCGCCCCACATTTATGATCCGATTCGTGTCGAGATCGCCACTGTCTTTTTAAAGCGCGAGCTCCGCAAGATGCTCCCCCACCTAAAAGGGAAAGAAATTTGGGATCAAATTGACCTGTCGGTTGAAAATTGGTTCCCTCAGGATCACAACTTAATAAAAACTAGAAATTTTTGGAACGGATTTGATGGCATTGCCCTAGGATTCGAATTAAAAACTGGTTTCACCAGTGTTTTGACCGCCGAAAATATCCATTGGGAATTAAAAGCCAAGCTCCCCTTGGATAACAAGTTAGCAAGTGGTGGCAACCTAAAATATATCTCCGAAGAACTATCTGAGAATCGGCCTAGAGCAATAGGACTGCGTGAATTTTTTAGTCGTCCCCAAAACAAAGAGCTTGCCAACCACTGGACAGATGAATTTAAAAAACATGGCCAGTCAAGTGAACCAAGAGATCACTTCCCCATTATTGCATTGCAAGGGGAAGATAATCGTCAGGAAATTTACTCTATTTATGATGGAAATCGGCGGATGATTTTGGCCATTCTTGAAGAAAAAGAAACAATTCCAGCCTATATTGGCATTTGGGAAACAGCCGAAATGACACCAAAAAACTTCTGGCTCCCCACTTCATATCTTATGAACCTGGTTGACACTGGAAAAAATTTAAACACAGAAGGATCCTACCAGCAAACACTCCTTATCCTTAAATCATTGTTACCTTTTTCCCAAAGTGGTCAATATGAAATATTTAATCGCGTTCTCGTCGGTAATAACGAATTTAGAAACAAACTAAAAAGAGACCTAGGACTAAAATAATGTATAATCTCCCTTCGTGTCAAAAAAATCCCTTCATATCAAAGTTTCTGGTCGAGTCCAAGGGGTCCATTTTCGTGGTACGGTGCGCAATTATGCCTCGATTCTTGGTCTAACCGGCTCGGTCAGAAATCTCCCCGATGGCTCAGTAGAAATTCAAGCCGAAGGAGAAGACAACACCCTCACTAGTTTCTTGCGCTTAGTTCAGCATGGTTCGCTCTTATCTAGGGTCACCGGTTTAGAATACACTTGGGGAAAACCCGCCAAGTTGGACCAGCCCTTCTCAGTTATGCACCGCGGCAATCTGCTTGAAGACGAAATTTTATCTCTTTCCAATCTGGGAAAAAACGTGCTTTTCCCCACGGATGCCATTATTCCCCAGCATATCGCCATTATTCCCGATGGTAACCGGCGTTGGGCAAAAGAAAAGGGTCTGCCCTCTTTTGAGGGCCACAAACAGGGCTTTAACCGACTAAAAGAACTTTCCGCCGTGACCCGGGAAGCGGGCATTAAAACCGTCACCGTTTGGGGATTCTCCACCGAAAATTGGACACGAGAAAAAAATGAAGTTAAGTATCTATTTGAAATCTTCGACACTTTAATAAAACGTCTCTCTGCCGATACAAAAGACAATGAAATCCGCTTTCGTCACTTGGGAAGAAAAGACCGAATTCCTGAAAAAATTGTTAACAGACTAGTCGCGCTGGAAAAAGCTACCCAAAGATATAGCAAATATTTTTTGAATCTGGCCCTAGACTATGGCGGCCGAGATGAAATTTTACGCGGCATCAAAAAATTAATCGACAGCCGTGTTGCGGTGGGTTTGATCGATGACCAATTGTTTTCACAACAACTTGATACCGCCGGTATCTCCGACCCCGATCTGATCATTAGAACCTCTGGCGAACAACGACTTAGTGGTCTGTTACCTTGGCAAGGGGCCTATTCCGAATTATATTTTGCTCCAGTGCACTTTCCCGATTTTGACGCCAGCCAACTCAAACTGGCCCTACTGGAATATTCTCAGCGGCAAAGACGGTTTGGTCGGTAATAAGCGGTCAATCATCTCTAAAATCCTTCCATAAAAACTGGTCGTACTGGCCCCCAAAACATCGCGCGATTTATAGTAGGCCACTTTTGACAATTGCGCCACCGCGCTAGGATTACCGCTGTTTGTAAATACGACCAAAACAAACGGTTCGTTGGGTTTATAGATTATCCCTCCGTCATGATAATAAGGTGCGAATGTACCAGTTTTATGCGCGACAACAACATCGGCAGGCAACAGGGCGGGCAACATATCATGAAATTTTTGCTTCTTAAAAATGGCCAAAATTTCTTCAGACTGAGAAATTTTTCCCTCATAGAGCATGATAAACAGTCTGCCAAAATCACGGACTGTGGTACGGTTAGATTGTCGGCCGGTCGCGGCACTGTCTAGTTCATATTGATCACCATTTAGACTTAATTTCTCGCCGACCACGGTGTCGGTCAGCCCCAAACGTTTCAGAGACGAACTAATGTTGCGACGATCTAAAACATCAATAAGAGTATTAAAGGCGGTGTTGTCACTTTGCACCACCATCGCGTAAACCAGTTCTCGAACCGTCGCCCGGACTCCGGCGCGTAGTGGCTGGTAGTCTGGTGCTTCCAGCTCGGTCGGTACCACATTTTCTATTTTAATAAGTATCCGTTGGTCAAAATTGACCAGTCCCGCTTCTTTTTGCCGATATGCCTCCACCACCACATAGGCTTTCACCATACTCGCTGGCACCCAGGAACGATCCGCGTTTATTGCTATCTCATAATTTTTATTCAAATTTTTGTAGTAGAGACTGACATTGTCCGATTGTCCTAGTGCTGTGACTTGAGCCTCGAGATCATTTTTCAATTTCAACTGCTCTACTTCGTCAACAGAAGCTAACAAAAGGGGTTTTCCCAGGGGAGAAACCATTTTGCCTTCACCAAAAGACACGAGACTAAACGACCCACCATGGGTCAACCACACGGTGGCTCCGACCGCTCCCAACAGCAAAATTACAATCAGGACATTTCTAATCATGTCACTCTAAATCTATCGTGGAAATGGATAGGTTTGGTAATAACTGTTTTAGTTGATCAATTCCTTCCGTAGTAATTTTAGTGTGAGTCAAATAGATCTTGGTTAATTGCTTTAAGTCGGCGATCTCTGCCGGATAGGTGGCAATCGGATTATCCGACAAAATCAAATCTCTTAAATTCACCATATGGGTAATCTCTGGCGGAAAAACAGTGAAATTATTATTACGCAAATTCAAAATGGTCAAATTGGTGAGGTCCCGCATACCATTGGGTAAATCATCTAACCGATTATCCGCGGCACTAAATGTCGTCAAATTTCCCAGCTTGGCTATCTCTTCGGGAATACGTTTGAGATGATTATTACCTAAATAAAGATCGGTTAGCAATAAGAGGTCCCCAATTTCCACCGGAATGCTGTCCAGTTGATTGTCTCGCACCCCAAGAATTTTTAACGCTTTCAAATTCTTAATTTCTGGTGGCAACTTCGAAAGACGGTTATTGCGCATTGACAACACTTGCAGTTTTGCTAGCTTCCCAATCTCTGGCGGCAAGCTGGTTATTTTATTGTTCCGCACCGTCAACACTG
>OBEQ010839164.1_pt1 | contig 11191 bp, 12 predicted proteins | sample 1670901 | NCBI WGS metagenome assembly OBEQ01 (sample SAMEA104232315, study PRJEB22302) | groundwater metagenome | biome: forest; feature: aquifer; material: groundwater | place: USA | collected 2011-08-07 | depth 5.4 m | reverse complement strand
TGGCAATCGCAAGAAGCGAGATAAGGAGCACCATCTCCACCAAAGTAAATCCGCGAGAGTGACGAGAATGTCTCATTGAGAGCTCACCTCCCCGGTGTTCGGTTGGACAAAGACAGTGCGTGTGATTCCCCCATTCGAGAGGATGACCGATCCGGCGGCGTTTAAAGCAACCCCGTTTGCATCCGCAGGTTTTCCGTCAGGACTAAAACGGACTTCCGTGCCGCCTTGAAAATTGGGATTTTGTAGATCAACCCCCCCAAGACCCGGAAGGACCTTGAGGTCAACGATCATGGGGGTTCCGACTAAAGGATCGGTTATGGGAGTGGTTGAATTTGTGGCAGGATTGTAAAGGTAGACGGTGTAACGGTCATTGGCCGCACTAAACGAGACTCCATAGATCCCATTCCGGTTCTGCGCCAGCCTTCTGGCGTACGAGAGGTCGGAGACAACTTTTCTTGCCGCTCCATCTGCCTTGGGACCTCCCGTATTCAGAAAGGCCGGCACCGCCGCCACGGAGAGGATCCCCACGACGGTCATGACCAGAACGAGCTCCACGAGCGTAAAGCCGCTTCTCCTCCAACGGCCCATGGAACCCCCCTTTCTCCACTCCTAACCTCCTCCAAACTAGACGCCCCAACTAAGGCGCTGTCGGACTCGTAAAGGCGCCTGTCGCCGGAACGTAGGTATAGTTGTACGCCGTCGATCCATCACTGAAAGTATAAACAAGACCCGCCTTCGACCAGGAGCCATCCGCAATTCCCTGCTGCAGGATAGTCCCAAACAATAAGTTGCCGGGTGCCCCCGCCCCGTTGGCGGCCCCATCCAGCGTCGCCGGATAGGTCCCTGGAGGGCCGTTGGCGACAAGGTCATTGGCTCGGAACAGATTAATTCCGGACCGGACCGCGCCGACCACACCATCCCGTGACGACTGACGTGCCTTCGTGCTCACGTCGATAAACTGAGGAATCGCGGCGACCGCCAAGATCCCCAGGATCGTGATCACGAGGACCAGTTCGATGAGGGTAAAACCCCCATCCCTCATTTTTATCCTTTTCATAACTTTTCCCTCCATACGTTTAATTAACAATTTTAATCAATGGCTTGTCACATATTACAATAAACGGTGCAAATTGAATACCTTTTTCAACAAAGGGAAAATAGTTTCAAAATGCCGAATGGGATAAAAAAGTGGCCGCTTTCACACCGATGTGTGCGGCAAATCACGCACTTCACTTTCCCAAAACGACCCCCGAGAGGTTCCAGATCGGCAAAAAGATCGCGAGCGTGAAGAGGGTGACCAGGCCAAAGATCATGAAGAGAAAGAACGGCTCCAACAGGGTCGTCAAATTTTTGATCGTATGTTGCACCTCGAGGTCATAATGGGCCCCCATCGCCTCAAGCATTTCATCGAGAGAGCCTGCCTTCTCGCCGACGGCGGTCGCATCGATCACCACCGGGGTAAAATAATGGCAAGCGGCCATCGACTCTGAAAGTGTTTTTCCCCCAAGCACTTCTTCCTTAAGAGCCTCCATTTCACGGATAAAGGCGCCGTTCTCGATGGTGTTTCCGGTAATCTCAAGACACCGGGTAATCGGAAGACCGCTCCGATAGAGGGCGGCCAGGATGTGACAGAATCTGGAATTCGCCACCTTGATGTTCAGAGGACCGAAGACCGGAAATCGAAAGGCCAGTTTTCCGATTCGAACGCGGCCCCGTGCCGTTCGTTCATAACGATGATAAAGAATCCAACCGCCGAACGCGACGATCCCGAGGAGCCACCAAGAAGTTCGGAGAACATGGCTGGTCGTCATCAAGATCCGAGTCGGAAGGGGAAGTTCGGCCTTATAATGGGCGTAAAAGGATGTGAATTTCGGAACGACAAAGGTCATGATCACGACCGTTGCGAACACAAGGACGGTCAGAACGATCTTAGGATAGAGCGTGGCCGATTTAATGGAGGTTTTGATCTGAGTTTCCTTTTCCAGAAGTTGACACAAATTCCCCAAAACCTCCTCGAGAAGACCCGCTTCTTCGCCGGCAGAGAGCATCGTCACATAAAGCTCGCCGAAAAGTTCCGTGTGGTGACCGAAGGCCTTTGAAAGACTCTCCCCCGTGGAAATATTCGAATGGATTCTCTGAAGCACCTCTTTTAATTTTTTGTCCCCCACCTGCCGGGTCAAGGTGCCCAGAATCATCTCCATACTCATGCCGGCCTTGAAGAGGGTATGAAACTGTCGCGTCATCACGAGAAGATCTGTCGGCTTGACACGCTGAGAGAAGAGTTTTTTCAGATTCTCGAAAAGCCGTCCCTGAGCGGAAGGTCGCACCATGACCGGAATGAGTCCCTGTCCTGAAAGATACAACTTGAGTTGCTCGGCTCCGGTAGCCTCCATTTCGCCGGTGACCAGAATCCCTTGTGTATCGCGAGCACGATAAGAAAATGACGGCATGGGGCTAATCTTCCTGGGTAACGCGCAAGACTTCTCCGATGGTCGTAACCCCCTTGTTGACATTGTCCATACCGTCTTCCATGACCGACCGGACGCCGAGACGGCGAAACTCTTGTTCGATCTGATGATCCGTCGCCCTCTCTCCGATCATCCGCCGGACCGTCTCGCTGATGGGGGCCAATTCAAAAATCCCTTTTCGGCCGGAAAATCCGCTCATTCGACAGGCGGGACAGCCCTGACCCCGGAAATTCTTTTTGACCGCCGAGGCGATCGGCCCGAGACGAGTCGCTTCTTGCAGATCGACTTCGACGCGACAATGAGGACAGACCTTGCGGACCAGCCTCTGGGCCAAAACGCCGATCAAGGCCGACGAAAGGAGGAACGGCTCGACCCCCAAATCGATGAGGCGGGAGATTGTTCCGGCGGCGGTATTGGTATGGAGGGTCGAAAGGACAAAATGCCCGGTAATCGCGGCGCGAACCGCAATTTCAGCCGTCTCCGGATCCCGAATCTCACCGATCATGATCACGTCCGGATCTTGCCGAAGGATCGCCCGAAGGGCGGAGGCAAACGTGACCCCTCCCTTGGGGTTGATCTGCGATTGATTCACTCCGGTAATTTCTCCCTCCACCGGATCTTCGACGGAAATAATATTTTTTTCCGGTGTATTGATTCTGGAAAGGGCCGCATAAAGGGTCGTCGACTTTCCCGATCCGGTAGGACCGGTCACCAAGAAGATTCCATGACTATGTCCTATCAAATCAGAGAAGGTCTTTCGGTCCTTTTCCGAAAACCCCAGCGACTCGACCCCCAAGACGGTCTCCTTTGAAAGGAGACGGAGGACCATCTTCTCGCCATGGAGGGTGGGAAATGTGGAAACACGCAGGTCCAGATGATTTCCCCCGATCCGCATTCGAACCCGACCATCCTGGGGTATGCGACGTTCGGCGATATCGAGACCCGCAAGAATCTTGACGCGTGAGATGATGGGAAGAAGACTGTCACGCGGAAGGTGTTTTCTCTCTTCGAGGAGACCATCAATACGGTAGCGGACATGGAGAGCCATCCTTGAGGGTTCGAGATGAATATCGGAGGCCTTGTCTTTGTACGCTTGGGCGATGATCTCGTTGACCGTCTGAACAATCTGAGGCCCGGTGGCAATCTTTTCGAGCTTCTCCCAAGACCCTTCGTCGGCCTCCAACCCACCTGAATCCTCGGAGAGATATCCGATGATTTCGAGCGAATCTTCGCCCTTTCCTTTTTCCTCGCTCCGAGTCCCATAAAAGTGATCGATGAGACGGTCGATCTCATCCGAGGAGGCAAGTACCGGCGCGACCTCTATTTGCAACAGATCCCGAAGCCCCTCCAACGCGACCCGATCCAGCGGATCGGACATCCCAATGCGAACCTTTCCATTTTCTTCCTTCAAGGGAATCAGGTGGTGTCGGCGGGCGAAATGAAGAGGAATTTTCTGAATCAGATCGGATTGGACGATCCCCTGATGCAGATGGACATAGGGAATCGAAAGGGAATGCCCGAGAAAATTTAAAAGCTGCTCCTCCGTCACGAACCCCTTTTTAATCAGGATCCGTGCAAGATCGCCTCCCAGATTTTGCTGGCTGACCTGGGCAACCGTCAATTGATCGCTCGTGACGAGCCCTTCCTTGACCAGGTCCTCGGCAAAACGGTCGAAAAAATGAAGCCCCCCGGGAACGCTCATCAAGGGGGAGTATATCCTTTTTAGAGAGGGTTCAAAAGGGGCGAATCTTCATGCTCCTCATCCGTCTTTCTCTATGGTATTCTCCCTACCGTGTCCTCTCTCCGAGAACTTCTGAAACTCATGGTCGAGAGGAATGCCTCGGACCTTCACATTGGGACAGGGTCGGCGCCTCAGATTCGGATCGACGGGGTCCTGGTCCCCCTCTCGTCTCCCCCCCTGTCCCCCTCAGACGCCAAAAAGATCTGCTATGAATCGATCGCTCCCGAACAGGTCCTCGAGCTGGAAAAAACGAAGGAGCTCGATTTTTCATTTGCGATCGAGGGGCTTTCGCGGTTCCGCGGCAATATCTACATCCAAAAAGATACGGTTGCAGGGGCCTTTCGAAATATTCCTCTCGCGATTCCGTCTCCGGAACAATTGGGCATCCCCTCAGCCGCCCTTCAGTTGATCCATAAACCCCGCGGTCTCGTCCTGGTCACCGGGCCGACCGGATCGGGAAAGTCGACGACGCTCGCCTCCATGATCGACCAAATTAATCAATCCAAACCGGTCCACGTGATCACCGTCGAAGACCCGATCGAATTCGTCCACGAACATAAAAAGTCTTTTATCTCGCAGCGTGAAATCGGAAAGGACAGTGACAGCTTTTCCGCGGCCCTCAAACATATCTTGCGCCAGGACCCCAACGTCATCTTGGTGGGAGAAATGCGCGATCTGGAGACGATGTCGGCGGCGATCACGCTCGCCGAGACCGGCCATCTCGTCTTTTCCACGCTCCACACAAACACCGCCACACAGACGATCAACCGGATCCTCGACGTCTTTCCTCCGCATCAACAGGCGCAGATCATGACCCAGCTTTCCTTTATTCTGGAAGGGATCCTCTCTCAACAATTGCTCCGCAAGATCGGCGGGGGGCGGACCCTGGCGAGCGAGCTTCTGAGTCCCACCCCTGCCGTTCGCAATCTGATCCGCGAGGGGAAGGTCCATCAGATCTATTCGCAGATGCAGATCGGACAGGAACAGTCCGGCATGCGGACCTTGAATCAATCTCTGGCCGAACTCGTCCGTCAAAAGATCGTGACCCCGGAAGATGCCCTCGCTAAATCGACCGACGCGGAGGAATTTAAGAAACTTTGCCGCGGGATTTAAGGTTTCTGAGCCACTGAGATCCGCGGATCCTCTCCATCGCGCTCCCTTTTTGAACTTCCTGAAGAGGCATTTTTTCGTGGAAAGAACGGATCGCCTCGCGCGGTTGAAACGCCTTTAAAGGAGTCGCGGGAATCCTCTCATTATAAGGGCAGACCTCCTGGCAGATATCGCATCCATAAAGATGGTCCCCGACCATCTTTTCCTGCTCCGGAGAAAAATCGCCGCGGTATTCGATCGTTAAATAAGAAATGCACCGGTTGGAATCTAAGACATACGGCTCAACCAGCGCCTGAGTCGGGCAGGCCTCCAGACATTTTCGACAGGTTCCGCATTGATCGGGGACCGGGCGATCGTATTCGGACTCCGTAAAATCGAGCGTGGTTAAAACTTCACCCAAGAAAACGTATGACCCGATCCCGTTATTGATGAGACAACTGTTTTTCCCGATCCAGCCGAGACCGGACTTCGCCGCATAACTCCGTTCCAAGAGGGGCCCCGTATCAACGTAGCGTCTCGTCTTCGCCGTGGGGGCAATTTCCTGAATAAATTTTTCCAAAGCTTCAAGCCGCTCCCCCACGACTTCATGATAATCCTCGCCCCAGACATAGCGGGAAATGCCGTCGGACTTCCCCTCCGTATAATAATTGATCCCGCAGCAGACGATCGACCGAACCCCCGGCAGGATCTTTTCGGGATCGCCTCTCTTTTCAGCCCCCCTTTTTAAGTAATCCATCGTCCCGGCAAACCCCTGATCGAGCCACCAAAGGAAAAAATCATAGTCCGGCGGAGGTTGAGCGGGAGCGATCCCGACCAGCTCAAAGCCGAGTTCCTTCGCCCGCTGTTTGATTCGAGAAGAGTGATTCATTTAGTTGACTTCAAAGGAAGGCCTATCCTACACAGCTTCCCCATGCCGCTTCAACCGATCGTCACCCGACTGGACAAGATTTTTGAATTGAGCCCGACCGTTCGGACCTTTCGTCTCGTCTTTCCGGAAGGGACCCGCCCCTCCTTTAAAGCGGGACAATTTTGCATGATCCATGTCCCGCCGTCTCCTGGAGATCCTCCCGATAAAAAGGTCCTCAAGAAAGCCTACTCGATCTGCTCGGCCCCTTTTGAAGAAGGGTACCTCGATCTCTGCATCAAGCTCGTCGAAGGGGGATTCACCACGAATTGGTTTTGGAAATTGGAAAAGGGGACTGAAATCACCCTGACGATCCCGTACGGTGGCTTTTTGATCCATGAACCGATCGACTACGACTTCGTCTTCGTCGCGACCGGCACCGGCCTCGCGCCTTTGAGGAGCATGATCAAGACGCTCCTGCATGACGGCTGTCAAAAAGAAATCATGCTGATCTTCGGCGTCCGGTACGAAAACGAAGTCCTCTACAGCGACGAATTCCGACAGCTCGAAAAACAACATCCGAATTTCCGCTTCATCCCGACAATTTCACGCCCCGAAAAATGGACCGGAGAAAAAGGATACGTCCAAGACCAGCTCAAAAAACATATCACCTCGCCTCAAAACAAAAGAATCTACGTCTGCGGCCTCGTCCCCATGATCGAAGCGGTCGAAAAGGCGGCAGCCGAAATCGGCTTCGACAAAAAACAGATTCATTTTGAGAAGTATGTGTGATCTGAAAACTAGTGTGATTTAGCCTGCCAATTTTCCTGCTAATAGACGGCCAATACTTTCTTCGGCAGTAGCGGTAGGTACGAATCCATCACACTCAGCGGCTTTTTTCTGAGGTTTCTTTTCACGAATCCAACGGTTCACAACTTCAACGGCTTCATTGGATACTATAAGGAGTTCATTAGCTATTCTGCCTCTTTGGGTGGTCCAACCTTCCCTGGCTCCATCAGCCCTGTCGAGTTTTTTGTAAGCCTTTATCCGAGCCTGATCAACATACCCGCTCAATAATGTCTCATTAAACGGATGCCCTTCAGAATATCGCTGAAGCCTATCCCGGATCTCCGAAGAATATTGTCCCAGAACATTGAGGGCTTGGAGGACTGGTGAAGGAATGCTGGGCTGAGAAATCGGCTGAGACGGCAGAGTATTCGTCGGAGAGAAGACTATCATTAGCACGCTCGGTGTCATCGGCATCAATCCTGTTTGCATAGATCCATCCCCCTTTTCTCTGCTAATTTATTAGTTCAGTTATCGGTTTGATTCAGTTTTTGTTGCCCTATTTAGGCTGTCGGCCAAAAAATTTAAATATGAATAATATTGATCTTGAAAGATCAATAGAGATCAGTTAAAGTCATTTAATGACTAGCAGTATTATGACCCTCGAAGAGGCGGCAAAGTTTCTCCGAGTCTCGTCGGTCACCTTATACCGCAGGGCGCAACGACGGGAGGTGCCGGCAGCTAAGCTGGGGCGGGGGTGGCGGTTTCATCGACAACAATTGGAAGACTGGATTCGGAATCCACCCGCTCTCCATACTTCCCCTTCACCCTCTTCTTCTGTGTTCCGTCATCTTTCCACTCATGAGGCAAAATCAGTTCTCGATCTCATCAAAGAGATACAAAGAGAGGGACACATTGAAAGAATCTTTTTGTTTGGTTCTCGGGCCAGGGGGGATTTTAAAGAAGACTCGGATATCGATCTATTGGTCGTTTTAAACGCAGAAGATCCAATCTTCAGAAAAACGATTTTAGAGAAGGCTCGGCAGAAAAGTCTGGACCAAGGGATTGTGCTTCAAATTTTAGTTTTATCACAAAAAGAATGGGGAGATCCTTCGTTCAAAACTTTTCTCCTTGTGGAAAAAATCAGGAGAGAGGGAATTCCTTTAGAATGAGAATAAAATGACTGACAAGGAAAAAAGCCTGGCCCAATATCGTATCCATCAATCCGAAGAAGCGCTTCGTTCCGGTAAGGTGCTGTTGGAGGCAAGCGATTATCGGGGGGCGATCAATCGTTTTTACTATTCGGCCTTTTATGCCACTCAGGCTCTGTTGATCCTCAAAGGCAAAGACGCCCGAACCCATTCAGGGAATCTCCACCTCTTCCGTGAAGAATACATCAAAACGGGTATCTTCTCTCAGGAGACCAATCAGATCTTAAGCCAGCTCTTTGAAGAGAGACTGGAAGGGGACTATGGATTTCCCGACGAACCGGATCGACAAGAGACCGACCAGGCACGGAAAAATTGTGAAGATTTTGTGAGTCAGGCAAAGAAAGTTTTTGAAAAATTACAAATTTCCCTTGAAGATTCCCAATAAATTCATAATATTGACGCACTTTTTTCGATCATCGACTTTTTGCGGAGGTGCCTTATGGTAGCAATGGATATTCTCCAGTCTCTCTTTCGATGGATCCATGTCGTCGCCGGGATCCTTTGGATCGGTCTCCTCTATTTCTTTAATTTCGTGAACGGCCCTACGGCGGCGGTGCTGGATGGCGAGACGAAAAAGAAAGTTGTGCCGGAGCTGATGCCCCGCGCGCTCTTTTGGTTTCGCTGGGGCGCCGCTTATACCTGGTTTTCTGGTCTGTTTCTCCTGTTGCTGGTTTTTTATCATGGCGGACTTCTCTTCGAATCGGGCCTCGGGATCTGGAATACCACCGCAATCCTGATGGTCGCACTGACCTTTCTCGGGACCTATGTCTACGATCTCTTGATGAAGACGCCTCTCACCAAAAATCCGAAAGTAACGGCCGGAATCTTTTTCGTCCTGATCGGTGGTGTGATCTGCCTGATGTTGGACGGGGCCGGCTTCAGTTATCGCGCGACCAACATCCATCTTGGTGTGATGTTTGGGACGACAATGGCCTTCAATGTCTGGTTTCGGATCTGGCCGGCACAGCAAAAAATTATTACGGCGGTCAAAGCGGGCCAGGCCCCCGATCCGGCGGTCGTCGCGTTGGCAGGTCTTCGCTCCAAACATAACGTCTATCTATCGATCCCGTTGGTCTGGATGATGCTCAATGCCCACACCACCTGGGCCGCGACCAGCCGTCTCTACCTGATGGGTGTGATCGCCATCGCCTGGATCGGGACGACCCACCTTTATAAAAGGGCAGGGAAGGTGAAGGGGTTTTAAGGACCTGTTGGGGATGAACAAGCATCTGGCTTTGCCAGTGCTTGTGAATGGTGGCCGGGGGTTCGGGGCGGACGGCGTAGCCGGACCCCCGCTTTTAAGGATTACGGATTTTTAATTCCTGAGTCCAGATCATCTCGACCGCCTTGAGGGCCGAGAGCATCTTTCCTTCCATGCCGATCCAGTCGAGGACGTTGGGGCCCAAGACCATCAGGTTTTTGAATCGGGAAGGGACCGGCGGAAAAAAGAAGGACGGCGAGTAAGAAATCCTTTTTCGCATCATCTTCTCAAAAAGCAGAGATCCGTTGCCGTTCTCCGGGAAGAGTTCCTGCGTCTCCTGAGGCACTGTCGGGACCGGCGGGGAAGGAAAGACCCTTTTCATCTGCGCATCGCCGAAGGGAATCAACCAACGAAGTTTCTGTTCGATCTCTTCATGAATTTTTTCAGTCATCCCTTCGTGCCCGATGTAGCTGACCGTCATCAAGGTGTCGAAATCATCCCCCTTCGGCAACTGACTCAGATTCACCTCCAGATAGTTCCCCCCCTCTAAAGGGGCATGGGGATCACTGACCATCACCACGTTTTCTTGCATCGGTTCGGGAAGGACATCCCTCGCAATATGGTATTGCACCAACGCATGTTGCTCTGCCGGCTTCAAGGAAGCGATCTTTTGACGGGTCCGGTCAAAAAAGGATCCCAGGAATGAAGAGGGGAAGGCGGCATAAAGAGACTGGACATTGGTATTGCCCAAAAGAAACCGACAGCGGGTCGGGAAATTATAGCGGTGGAGCTGAATGGCCCGGACCTCTTTTCGTTTGTTGAGGATCTGAAACGGATCTTCCCCCAGCGGGTGGACCATTCCTCCGAAATAGTCGAGCTTATCGTAAAAAAGTTTTTTAAGCTCCCGCGGCCCTCCCCGAATGGAAAAACTGGCCCCCGCCTCCGGTCCCAAGAAAATGAGAAGTTGAAGCACCGGCGGCTCAAAGGAAAGTCCTCGGGACAAAAAACGGATCTGGGCCTGCAAGAAACAACGCACTGTGGGAGAGAGTCGGTTCCAGGTGGCAAGGAGTTTTTCGTCGGGAAAGCCCTGGAACCAACTGACGAAGCGCTTTTTTTCCTTCGGCCCGATGACGGGGAAAAAAGCGAGAAGATCGTCGAGATAATTTTCGCGCAAATGATCGACCTCGGCAAAGAGATCCTCGAGGAGTCCTTTTTCCTGAGGGAACTCCCGATCAATTTCCTTAAAAAGGTCGGACCGGGATCCCGAAAAATCGAGGCGGTGGCGGGGGAAAATAATCTGACAAGAAACTTTGTTTTCTTGAACAATTTGCAGCTTTGAATCGGGAATCATCAGCTTCCCGACCAGACTCTTGAAGCTCCTCGAATTGAGACCGGTAATGATGTTAGGGAATGGTTCCTCTTCGTCCTCATCGTCAAGAACGAGGACGCTCATTCCCCGTTTCGCCAGGAGGGTTGCCGCAATAATCCCGGAAAGGTCACTGCCAATGACTAAAAGATCACAGAAATTAAGAGACATTTATAACTCGTACGTTTCTCCGGGTCCCATAATCTTGACCCGAGCCAGATCTCCCACTTTGTCTTCAAACTCGGCGGGGTCTTGCTTGATCTCCGGGAACGTATTGTAATGCATCGGCACGGCGAGCTTCGGCTTCAAGAATTCAACCGCCATGGCAGCGTCTCCCGCCCCCATGGTGTAATTGTCTCCGATCGGGAGAAAGGCGACATCAATATTGTGCATCTCGCCGATCAGTTTCATCTCAAGAGAAAGCCCCACATCGCCGGCATGATAAAGGGTCCGGTTGTCGATCT
>OBEQ010225803.1_pt1 | contig 11192 bp, 9 predicted proteins | sample 1670901 | NCBI WGS metagenome assembly OBEQ01 (sample SAMEA104232315, study PRJEB22302) | groundwater metagenome | biome: forest; feature: aquifer; material: groundwater | place: USA | collected 2011-08-07 | depth 5.4 m | reverse complement strand
TTGTCCTTTTTGTTACTTGTCTTTAAAATCTTTGTAGTGATTATATAATTCTTCATTGCGAAAAAGTACGGCTCTATTATTGTCTTTGAATTTTTTTGCTTCCTTAGTTAAGGTTATGAAAGAAAGAGATAATCTGCAATTTATATCTTGCATGGATGTTAATATAAGAAATTGTTGATTTCTCTTTTCATTATGTTTATTATAATATTTTTCGACTGACGATTTTGTAGTTCTTCTAAAGGAAGAATATTTTGAGACGAGAGACTTAATGGTATCTTCGAAGATTTGACTATTAAAGTATAAATTAGAATGAGAATTCAAAAATTGAAGCGCATTTATGCTTTCTATATCATTTTTGTTTTTGAGGACAACGGGATTATTTGTGATTCCATAGACTTTATAAATATCTTGGTCAAAAAAAACAATTTGATGCTTTGGAGATAGAGGTAAAAATATCTGTAACCCTTTAGAAGCAAATCCGGTGTTACTAGCTGGAGTTTTTCTTCCTTCGAAAAATTGATTGTAAAAAACCACAGGATTGTCTGACGTAATAAAGGGGGTTTGTGTCTCGTTTATTAATAGTTTGTAGTCGAGATCCATCATAAATAGAAATATTGTTGGAAGACGTTGGATGGCAAGTTGCATAGCATATTGAGAAAAATTGTCTATTCGGCTTTTATCTTTTTTAAGAAAAGGTTTAATGTTCGGGTTTATAGAGAATAATTTCTGATATGAGCGATCCTTCATTTCCTTTAATGTTTCAATAATATATAATGTTCTTAAACGAAGATTTGTCACGAATAGTAGAATGATTAAATGTTCTTCACTATTATATCTTGGATGATCATTTTTTGAAATAATTCTCTGAATAACTTTTGCTGAGGCATTCTCAAGTGGTTCCAAAGCTGATTCAATTATTTTATCAGAGCCATAAAAATTATCTTGACATGCTTGACGCTTTATACTTGCATTTGGTATTAATCGTTGGGAGTTGATATTGAAAAGAGATATTTGACGTTTTTCATCATCGGTTGAAAAGTGTCTAAGGTAAAATTGGGGAACGTAATGTTGACGTTTTTTTTCCGGCATTGCCTCTCCGCAGGTTAGTTTTTAACGTTAAGCCTAAAGTTCATTCCACTCATCTAATGAAATCTTACGGTTGATGATTTCTTCGACTTCTTTTATCATCATTTTTAACTGTGGAATGGAATACTCATCGTTTGAGGGAATTGTCAAACGGTTGCGCTGGTAAAGCATGAATTGGTGTTTCGTCCCCGTGTAGGGTCCTTCAAATCCCAGTAGGCGAAGGCGTTTAATAAAATCTTGTCGTTTACACGGCGTCCAACGGCTCACAGACTGGCTCCCGGTTGAGGTCAAGGTTATTTACTACAGGCAATGGATGCCCTAATTTAAGTCCCAAGAAAATCCATTCTTCGAGTGTTGAGCGTAGCTCGTTTTCACATTCGCGGAGTGTTGTGCCAAATGCTATTACTCCTTTGCATACCGGAATCCTGCCGCTGAATGAATTATCTTCAAGTTTATCAAATACGGCTTGAGACAATGCTTGTTGAATATAATCACTTAGAATGTATTGTGTGGTCATGGTTTTCCTTCGTGTATGATGGTAACATAAAGAAAATGTTGATTTTAAGCAAAAGGAATGTCTGAACTATGATTTTTAGGATTTGTATGATTTATGTGATTATGATTGAGGAGACAGGTCGTTGTTATAAGATACGATGGGAGAAATATGGTAGTTGTTTCTATGACGGGATTATGGACGTCCCAAGGGGATCGTTGACAGGAGCGTCCGGGGGGATATTCCCACGCGCGGATAATTGATAGGAGCATGGGAACAAGAAGTAAAGATAATGATGGCAGTTAGCGGCTAAAGCCACAATAATGTTTGTACTTTTCTCCACGACCTGAAGGTCGTGGCTATTGTTATTTTATTTGAGCAGAGGATTATGGACCTCCCAAAGGAATAGTTGACCACAAGGTGGTGTAAACCCCAAAGTGGTCGTGGAGAGGATTTCAGCTTTTTTATTTATTAAAATTCTCTCTACATTGGCATAATTATCATCATGAATCTCAAGTTCTATATTATTGCAGTAGGAATAGCGTTTTTTTCAATTTCTGCATACCCGCAACGAATTATTCATCGGTACGAGAGAATTACGTCTGATCAGGGACTTTCTCAAAATCTCGTTTGGACTATGTTGCAGGATAGGCACGGCTTTCTCTGGTTCGGCACAAAAGATGGCTTGAATAAATATGACGGATATAAATTTTCGTATTACCGTTTCGATCCGTCAGATTCAAATTCTATTTCTCAGGGACATGTGTCTAACCTTCATGAATGTGCTTCGGGTTTGCTATGGATTTGTTTCAGTAGCGGTAAGGTTGATATTCTTGACGAGAAGACTGATCGCATTTACCACCTTAATCTCTCTTCCGCATATCATCATGGAAATTCCATTCCCCGATTAGGGGGCATTGCAGAATCTAATCCGGCGGAGCATTGGATTAGAGCTGACAATGGGTCTTTGTTTCAGATCAAAGGTTTTCCCGACATATCCGCAGGGGGGAGTTCAGCTATAGCTAATGTATCAATATCATATGTTGAATCGTTTGGCGGCATCGAACTTTCGAATGCAGGACCTGAATTGATATTTGCCGATGCAACAGGTATGTTAGTATTAAATACGAATCGCGGAATTATAGGAGTACAAAATAATTCTGTGAAGTGTATTGTATCATATCCCGAATCCGAATGGAAAGAGAAGGGTAAACGATTTATCAATTCGCAGGCTCACTTCGATAGAGATTCATCTCTTTGGTTTACCTATTGGACGACACTATACAAAATTGATAAAGCAACTAATGTTGTGAGTCATTACCCGTTAATGATGAATTCAGAAGTGGAAAAAGTGAACCGACCATATAACAGTACAAACTCAAATTCAACGTTATGGTCATTTGAAGGCAATACAATTTTTCAGATCAATCTCGATAAACAATCCATCGAACAAGAATTTAGGTTACCGGTTGACGAACACTCGGTTGCATTAAGACCCCTATCCTTGTTAGTTGATCGGGGAGGTATTCTCTGGATAGGAACACCCGGTGACGGGATAGTTAAATACAATCCTATGGTTGAACGTTTTGATGTTATGCCGGGGATAAAATGGGCGACGAACAAAATACATGCGTATGAACTCTTTCGTCAGTCAAAGAATAAATTAGCCGAACCGAAGCAAAAAACCCAACTCAATTTTAATGAGCGTAACATCTTCGTTGATAGGAAAAATCGGTATTGGATTCAGGATATTCCCGATAGCGGACATTCTTCTATACGACTTTGCCTTTGCGATTCAACGGGAAGACTCATCAAAACGTACGATGCCATGCATAAACCTTTTACCGGTATGGATATGAACTTTCGTGCTTGTGCGGAAGACACTTCGGGCAAGATTTGGCTCGCCGGTATCAATACACTATCTCGTTTCAGTCCCGATACTGAAACTCTTGAGCTTTTTTATTTTACTCAAGATTCCTTTAAGTCTATCAAAACCCCGACGATGGATTTATCCTCAGCGATTACTATTGGCGCCACATGCTTCAAGGACGGAAATGACATATTGTGGTTCGATTCCGCAGATCGCGGATTGTTTGCATTTAATTTGAATACGTTAGAATTTCGTTCATTTAAATTTTCTAACAACGATCCCACATTGTTAAGTCGTAACGATATTATTTCGCTTGCTGATGACGCGGAAAATCCGAATGATATTCTCTGGGTGGGCACAGAAGGGGGCGGGCTAAACAAGTTTGATAAGCACACAGGGCATATTATTCGGTACACGATGCACGATGGACTCCCGAATAATGTTATCAACGGTATTCTCTTCGATAAAGAACGCTCGATGTGGCTGAGTACCAATCATGGGATTTGTACATTCAATCCTGTTACTCATGAAAGTAAACTTTATGACCTTAACGATGGCTTGCAGGGAAATGAATTTGACCGTTTTAAATATTTTCAATCATCGGATGGGATGATGTTTTTTGGGGGAGTGAATGGGGTGAACGCTTTTTACCCGGATAAACTTGAAGATAATATTCATATTCCTCAGGTTGTTCTTACCGATCTTCGTCTGCAAAGCCGTTCTGTTACAATTCATACGCCGAATACATTTCTTACTTCGGTTATTACCGAGACAAAAACTCTTGTATTGCCGTTTAGTGAAAATGTTATTACACTTGAATTTGCCGCACTCGATTTCAGCAACTCGCTTAAAAATCTCTATTCGTATAACCTCGATGGTTTCAGCAAAACATGGTCTTATCCTACAATAGAACGAACAGCAACATATACTCATCTTGATCCCGGTGAATATGTGTTTCATGTTCGCGGCAGTAATAATGACGGTATTTGGAGTGTGGACAGACCGGTGTTGACAATTATTATCCTACCACCGTGGTATCGTACGTGGTGGTTTTTTACATTAGCATGTATTTTTATCGTAGGAACCGTGTATTTGATTGTGCACCGGCGTTTTATATTGTTGGAGAGAAAACGAAAGACTCAAGAAGAATTTGCCCGCGCGTTGTTAGAAAGTCAGGAAGCGGAACGAAAAAGAATTTCAGGGGAATTACATGATAGTGTAGGACAAAATATTCTCTTAATGAAGAACCGCGCTCATTTTGGAATTCAAGGAACACAGGATATTGAGTTAGCACATCAGCAACTGAATGAAATTGCATCGTTGGCGGCTGATACTTTAAATCAGGTACGAGAAATTTCTCATAATCTCAGACCATTACACCTCGACCGGCTGGGGTTGACTCAATCATTTTTCATGCTTCTTGATCAAGTTGAACGTAATTCTTCAATAACAATTCAAACAACCATTAATTCTATTGATGATCTTATTCCAAAGGAACATGAGGTGAATCTTTTTAGAATTGTTCAAGAATGTTTAAATAATGTTTTGAAACACTCAAAAGCGACAACGGTTGCATTTACAGCAGAAGTGAACACAGAAGCAATCTCCATTATAATAAGGGATGATGGCGTTGGGTTTGATTTTGACCAAAAACAGCGTCTAACACGTAATTATGGTATGGGGTTATCAGGGCTTTCTGAACGGGCAAAAATTATCGGTGGGAAATTGGTGATTACATCATCTCCGGGAAAGGGGACAACAACATCGCTTCGCATTCCGTTACAACAAAAACAATAACGATTAAAGTTACAAATTACTATGTATTATGTTAAGAAACCCTAAATCCGAATATCGAAAATCTAAACAAATTCTAATTTCAAATATCTGAACACACAAGTTTAATAAGCAAGTGCAACACCTTATGATTATATTATGAACATTGAATTTGACTTTCATTAGCATTTTTGAATTTGGAATTTCCGACATCAAACACCGTTTGTGCATAACATCAATCTGCAATAATTTAATTTTGATTTTTTAAAATTACTTTGATTTTCTCATGAGCATACAACAACAAACAACTATTTTATTAGCTGATGATCATCCTATTGTTCGAAATGGGATGAGAATGCTTCTTGATACACAAAAAGAGGTAAAAGTTGTTTATGAGGCGGATAATGGTGAAATAGCTTTAGAAAAGATTCGAGAACTACAGCCTTCTATTGCTATACTTGATATTGACATGCCGAAACTTAACGGACTTGATGTTGTTACGCATGCAACAGAGCATCAATCGCGAACAAATTTCATCGTGATGACAATGTATAAAGATGAGTCGCTTTTTAGTCGCGCCATAGATCTTGGAGTACGGGGATATATATTAAAAGAAAACGCCGTGCTCGATATTCTGGAATGTATTAAAGCGGTCGTTGATGGAAAACATTTCATCAGCCCTGCGTTAACGGAATTTCTTTTTAAGAAGGAAGGACGGCGAAGCTCTTCATCCTCCTTTGTTGCATTACTCGAACGGCTTACTTCTACAGAACGAAAAGTGCTTAAACTCCTTTCGGAAATGAAAACAAGTAAAGAAATCGGTCAAGAGTTATTTGTCAGTACAAAAACAATAGAAAATCACCGGAATAATATTTGTACTAAACTTGAGATTCGCGGCGCACACGCTTTGCTTAAGTTTGCTCTCGAAAACAAAGAACAATTGTAATGTTCTAAGAGATAGGGAATCCATAGAAAGATTGACAGAGACTTTCTTGTTTATCTTTGTTGAAAAACCTACCCTTCTGCGGTAAAAATGTAACAACTAAATTTTACTTCCGCGCTTTATTTAGTAAAATCCCTTCCAAAACCCCAAAAGCATCAAATCAGTACAATATTCTTCTGCAATTAGGTAGAACTACCCAGAGAAATGGGTAGTTTTTCCCATAGAATTGCCTCTCTTTCCTTGTTATCTTACATACAGAAATTATAACAAAGGAAATAACCAAGGTGAAAATACTTATAGTTGATGATAACGCAAAAGTTCGGCAAATGTTGAGCGATCTGTTAAAATCGCAACTATTGCAAATTCATGAATGTAGCGATGGATTTAAAGCAATAGAAATGTACAGAAAATTGCAGCCCGATTGGGTGTTAATGGATTTGAAACTTGAAACAATGGATGGCATTACAGCTACGAAACATATCCATAGCGAATATCCGGAATCGAAAATTGTTGTTGTCAGTTCTTACGGCGATGACCAATTTCGTAATGCGGCAAAACGAGCCGGAGCATTGGCATACGTACTAAAAGATAATCTTCGTGATGTTGTCGGTGTACTTCAACAACCTATCATTCAAAACTAACTCAACCTCAAAAGGAAAATCAAATGACCACTACCCAATCATTAAAAAAAGTTCTTATTGTTGACGATAATGCAGGCATACGCCAGATGATACGTTTCATGCTCCCATACTTTTCAGGAGAAGTGCTTGAGTGCGCTGACGGTCAAGAAGCGATCAATTTATATCGAACTCACCGCCCGGCATTGGTGCTGATGGATCTCCGTCTCAAATCAGGAGATGGTATTACCACAACAAAAAATATTAAGCAATCTTTCCCAAGCGCGAAAATTATCATGGTGAGTTCGTACGGAGATAGTTTTTTCAAACGGGCGGCAAAACAGGCAGGCGCGACAGCGTACATTCTTAAGGATAATCTTTCCGAGGTTGTGAATATTCTTCAACAACATATAGCATAAAATTTTTATTCATATATACATCGTTTTATTTAAAGACACGACCATGACAGACATGTCCCTAAGGGATGGCATAGCCAAATGTCTGTCCTACCACTACATGATAAGGGACAGTCTCACAATGACTGTAAAATAATAAAAAACCCCGGACTTATGACCGGGGTTTTGTGTTCGGGTAATATTATAAATAGTTATTTCACTAAGAACATTTTTTTGACTGTGGAGTAGTTTCCTGCCTGCATGCGATATGAATACATTCCACTTGGTAAATTTGTTGCATTGAACTGGACGGTTTTGTTTCCCGGTTCTTGTATCTCATCAACTAATGTTGCCACTTCTTCTCCAAGAATATTGTACACTTTTAAGAGTACCGGTACGGCGAGTTGTGTCCCTACATTCGGAATAGTATAACGAATGGTTGTTGTGGGGTTGAATGGATTGGGATAATTTTGTTCGAGTGAATATGTCCGGGCAAGTTCCTGAGGTTGACTCATAACTCCTGTTGGGGTTGTTGTGATTTTGAATATTGTGCCGCTAAAGGTACTTGCAACATAAAGATTTCCTTGTGAATCCATTGTTAAATTACTACACGTTCCTAAGGTCGTTGTTACAGTATGCGAGACAAGGTATGATACATTATGATCGGACATGGAGATTTTAAAAATCTCACCATAATATGAGGCGGCAAAGAGATAGCTTTCGGTCGCATCAAAGGCTAATCCGGTAGGAAAGCCAAATATCGATGCGGTTGAGGAAGAAACCAGTTCGCTTACCACTCCACCGGGGATTGTTACTGCGAGGATGTTACTTGCGGCGGCATTGGCAACGTATAACATTGTGCCTGCTGAGTTGAGGGCAAGTGCATAGGGCATATTGAGAGGGAATGTTCCCAGACTATCAACAAGTACCGATACGCTATTATCGGAAAGGTTGATTTTTTTGATTTGGTTATTTCTCCCATCTGCGACATATAAATATGAATCGGTGTGATCTATGGCGACTCCCCATGGGGTATCAAAACCGCTTGGTACGATATTAGTTTTTGCTGACGTGGCAATGGATATTCTATCCATTGTATTTCGATCTCCGGTATAGAGATATGTGTTTGCGTTGTTACGGGCAATTCCGTATCCGTCAACAGAACCGATTGATGTGGCAACACCTCCAACGATACGGTAAAGATACCCACTTCCTTGTCCGGTTGCATACATTGTATCTCCTGTGGGATTAAATACCTGTGAAAATGGATATGACAATCCTGTTGCATAGGTGGTAATGGTTTGGGCGGTTGCAGTTGCAATACATAAACTAAGTAATGCTATGTGCAGTAAAAATTTTATCATGAGTCTCTCTATAATGGTGAATGTGAAATTTGATTGTGGGTAAATTATGACAATGACATAGCTCTTTTACTATGAATTCCTTTTTGTTGTTATTCATCAATTGAGTTGGTGAAGGAGATAACGTTTGCTCATTGAGTATAATTCAGATTTGAGATCAGTGTTGTATGGACGCGCGTGAAACAACCATGAACATCTGAAGTTATACAATGGAATTATAGTTCTTCAATGGAATGGAAATGTTTCGAGACGTCTTAGACAAGGCAGACCCTGAGAGAGGAATGCTGAAGTACAAAGATGTATGTCTTATGATAAAGAACGGAATACTATGATAGATAAGAACTACATGAAGCAGAATGATTGATGAATTTAATGATAATTATTGACAGAGTCAAATAAGGAAGGTCTGAACTATGATTTTATGTGATTAGTGTGATTAATGTGATTGGAGTTGAAGTAGGGATTTTTTATTTTTGAAGGGTTACGAAAACACGAAGTGTTGAGATTCCTCACCCCGATGGAACTGGGGTATCGGAATGACAGTCCAAGGGGGATTTTTTTAGTGTTGGGGATTGTGTAGTATTTTGTGACTGATGTCGTATATAACTGAACACGACAGACAGGTCCCTAAGAGATGGCATAGCCAAATGTCTGTCCTACCATAGTATGGTGGGGAGAGAGCATTCTTCGTGGCAAGTAAGATTCCCGATAAGAGCCGTTCATCCAGAGGCTGACAAGTCGGGAATGACAGTCAAGTAAAATAATAAAAAACCCCAGCCTGATGACCGTGGTTTTGTGTTTGGGTAATATTATAAATAGTTATTTCACTAAAAACATTTTTTTGACAGTTGAGTAGTTTCCTGCCTGCATTCGATATGAATACATTCCACTTGGTAAATTTATTGCATTGAATTGGACGGTTTTGTTTCCCGGTTCTTGCATCTCATCAACTAATGTTGCCATTTCTTCTCCAAGGATATTATACACTTTTAAGAGTACCGGCACGGCGAGTTGTGTTCCTACATTCGGAATATTATAACGAATGGTTGTTGTGGGGTTGAATGGATTGGGATAATTTTGTTCGAGTGAATATGTTCGTACAAGTTGCTGAGGTTGACTTATAACTCCCGTTGGTGTTGTTGTGATTTTAAAAGTTGTACCGGTATAGAGACTCGACACATAGAGATTTCCCTGTGAATCCATTGTTAAATTGCTACACGTTCCTAAGGTAGATGTTACGGTATGCGAGACAAGGTATGATACACTATGATCGGACATGGAGATTTTAAAAATATCACCGAAATATGAGGAGGCGTAGAGATAGCTTTCAGTTGCATCAAAGGCTAATCCGGTAGGAGCAGAGAAAATGGACGCAGTTGTTGAAGAAACGAGTTCGTTTACGACTCCACCGGGTATTGTTACTGCGAGGATATTACTTGCGGCGGAATTTGCTATATATAATATCGTACCTGCGGAGTTGAGGGCAAGGGCATAGGGCATATTAAGTGGGTATGTTCCCAGGCTATCAACAAGGACCGATACGCTATTATCGGAAAGGTTAATTTTTTTGATTTGGTTATTTCTCCCATCTGCGACATATAAAAAACTATCGGTATTATCTATGGCAAGCCCCCAGGGGCTGTTAAATCCACTAGAAACAATTGTAGTTTTATTTGCTGTGGCGATATCTATCTTATCCATCCTATATTTACCACCGGAATAGAGAGTTGTGTTGGCGTGATTGCGTACAATTGCGTATCCACAACCGCTGATAGGAGTCATGGTACTCACGACACCCCCTACTACACGGTAAATGTTGCCGCTACCTTGCCCGGTTACATACATTGTGTCTTCAGTCGGATTAAAGATTTGTCCGAATGGATACGACATACCTGTCGCAAAGGTCGTGATGGTTTGTGCTGTTCCTGCTGTAATACATAAACAAAGTAATGTTACTTGTAGTAAAAATTTTATCATGGATCCCTCTAAATAATTAAATAGCTGTAAAATATAATTGAGTGTAAGTTATAAGTAATGACATACGACATCTTTTTTCCTTACGTAAATTAAGGATGGTGTTTCTCGCTCACCACAAATTCCCTTTTGTTATTATTCATCAATGGAGTCGGTGAAGAAACTACCAAATGCTCATTGAGAATAATTCAGATAGGATATCAGTGTAGTGACGACGCGTGAAACACGAATGACTATCTGAAGTTATACAATGGAAGTATAGAACTTCGATTGAATTTTTGGGCACGTCTTAGACGAGCCAGAACATAGTTGCTGAAGTAAGAGGATAATGTCTTATGATACAGAACGGGATACTTTGATAGATAGGAACTACAAGGAGCAGAATGATTGATGAATGTAATGATAAATATTAATAGAGTCAAGTTGAGGAGGGGAAAAATAAGGTAAAACAGTATTTATGACTTCGTGGGTTGAAACGGCAGGTTGGAAAACCTGCCGGCACGGGGGGATGACCGTAATGTTGTCAGGTTAAGAAGAAGTAATGAAAATAATATTTGTTAATTAGTTATTGATCTTCCCCCAGATTTTCGGACACGGAGAAAAGCGTGTATCTTACACCATAAGAAAGGTCTGAAATGGAAGAACAAGCAAAGAAACGCCGAAAAACATACGATAAAGAA
>OBEQ011336900.1_pt1 | contig 11193 bp, 12 predicted proteins | sample 1670901 | NCBI WGS metagenome assembly OBEQ01 (sample SAMEA104232315, study PRJEB22302) | groundwater metagenome | biome: forest; feature: aquifer; material: groundwater | place: USA | collected 2011-08-07 | depth 5.4 m | reverse complement strand
CGCGGTATAAGCAGACGGGGCCCGGCGAGACCGCCGTGCCCCCACCGGTCGCCAAAATCAAAAAGCCCCGCCTCTAATTCTGGTATACTCGATCTTAGCTTGGGAAAAACCACGTGCCACCTTAGCTCCCCATAGTAAAGCAAAGCTTACTACGGGGCAGGCAGCTGGCTAACGGAGCACCTTATTGATGCCGATATAGCTCAGCTGGTAGAGCAGCACTTTCGTAAAGTGAAGGTCGGCGGTTCGACTCCGCCTATCGGCTCCACCAATGGGGGTCCGCGGGCATAAACAGCCAGTGGCTGTTTATGTTTTCCTTGCTCGGCCGAGCGAGAAGGTTTATGCTTCGAGCGAGCAATTTAATAGGCGAGTCCCCGAGGTGGCTCCACTTAGAGCCCCGCGGGCGTCGTATAACGGTTATTATGTGGCCTTCCCAAGGCTGGGACGCGAGTTCGACTCTCGCCGCCCGCACCACGTCGCAAAACAGCTGAATTATCATGAATCTAGACAAAAAATTTTTACACGACCGCTTGGTTTTAGGGATGCTAACTTTGATTTCGGCGCTGCTGGTAATCGGTGTTAGTCTGGTGTTGCTGCGCTTTGATGTCTCCAAAAACCCGACCACCGTCGCGGCTTATCGCCCGAGTTTATCCGGCGGTAGCTACGTCAGCGGCAAGCCGCTCGATATCTACGCGCTGGCTATTTATATGCTAGTCACGGCTGTTGGTTCGGCCATCTTGAGCGCCCGAGTTTATCCCAGCCGCCGAGTGGTCGCGCTGTTCATTCTATTTAGCGGTGCTTTCCTGTTAATCATGGCGACCATTATTGCCAGCGCCCTAATTTCGCTGCAATAAGAGTGAATTTAGCATCTACCATTTCTCATTTAGCATTGAATTATCATTGACCATTTACCATTGCTGCTAAAAATGCAAAATGACACCTGCTAAATCAATGTCAAATGTCAAATGTTAAATGTAAAATGGGCTTATGCGCTCGATTGAAATCCCTCAACCCGAGGACCGCTCTAGGGCCTACCGTTTTTTTGAGATTTTGCCCGGCGCCCTAACCTGGACAATTCTGCTGCTGCCGTTCATTTTGGGCGCCATCAGCCTGCGCCTAACAGCTTATTTTGTGGTGGCTTACATGCTGCTGTGGTTTGTCAGGGCACTCGGTATTAACGCCCGTTCATTGCAGGGTTTTAGGCGGATGAATCAACATAAAAAACTGCCGTGGCCGACCCTTAATCAGGATCTAGAAGATTTATCTATCCACGCTGTTAACGCGCCGTCTTGGCACGCTCGCAATGTCGAGCGCGTCGGGCGCACTATGTTGGCTACACGCGTTAAACCCAGCCAGATCTATCACGCTCCTATCATTCTTTTTTATAACGAATCAATCGACATTGTGCGGCCGACCGTCCAATCGGTTTTAGATGGCGACTACGATCCTAAAAAGATAATTCTGATCTTGGCCTACGAAGAACGCGGTGGTCCTGAAGTCGAAGCTACCGCCAAAACCCTAATTAAAGAATTTGGCCATCACTTTTATCACGCCGAAGCCATCAGGCATCCCGATGGTATGGCTGGCGAGGTGATTGGCAAAGGCGGTAACGCCACTTTTGCTGGCCGCCGCCTCCAAAAATACCTGGAGGCCGTCAAAATCGACCCGGCGCACGTGCTGGTAACCACACTCGATTCGGACAACCGCCCCGACAAGCAATATCTAGGCGCCCTAACTTACACTTACTGCTCGACCGACGAGCCCAAGTACGTGTCTTACCAGCCGATCCCGATGTTTTTAAATAACATTTGGGACGCGCCGGCGCCGATGCGCGTGGTGGCCACGGCTAACTCGTTCTGGATGGTTGTTCAAAGTCTGCGGCCACACATGCTTAGAAACTTTTCGGCCCATGCTCAAAGTATGGAGACCTTGGTCGACACCGACTTTTGGAGTGTCCGGACCATCGTTGAAGACGGTCATCAGTATTGGCGGACCTATTTCCGCTACGATGGCCGACATGACGTCTATCCGATTTTCGTGCCGATCTACCAAGACGCCGTCTTGGCCGAAACTTACACAAAAACGCTCAAGATGCAGTTCATTCAAGTTCGCCGCTGGGCCTGGGGCGCTTCGGACATCGCTTACGTGGCTCACCACGGTTTTTTAAAGAAGAATAAGCTGCCTAAGCGCGACCTGATTATCAAATTTCTGCGCTTACTCGAAGGTCACGTCAGTTGGTCGACGGCGCCTTTGCTGCTACTGCTGGCTGCGCTAATACCCTATTTCATCAACCCCGATAACTTTATCGCTAATCAGCTACCGCAGATTGCCAGCCGAGTCCAGACGCTGGCGATGGTCGGAATTATTATTACGCTTTTTTTGAGCCTGCGAACGCTGCCACCCAAGCCAGAGCGTTATAAACGTCACCGCAACCTTTGGATGATCCTGCAATGGGTCTATTTGCCAATTACCACCATTACGTATAGTTCGTTTGCGGCCATTTATTCGCAGACCCGGCTGATGTTTGGCTGGTATCTCGATTGGGTCGTCACCGAAAAAGCCGTCAAAAAGTAACCTAGTAATTCGTGATTTGGAGCTTATAGCAAACACTACCCGCCGGGTGGTTATAGGCCGAAATGTAGGTTTTGTACTCGTCGGTCGAGTAGTCGTAATTGTTATATGGTTGATAATCCTTGGTTTGTTTTTTGTAGTTGACGCAAAGTTCGTATCGGTAAGCACTAGCAGTTTTAATATTTTGTGGATCGGTAACCGAACCGACCGACTTAAACGTAACCAGATTGCGATCAACTAACTGCTTAGCGTCGCCGGTCAAACCTAAAACCGTCAGACTGGCCGGCAGCTTTTTGTTGCTGCGAGTGTAGCCGTCGATCGAGTTTTGGACTGCGCTGATATTCTGCTCGACTAATTTATCGTCGCGCAAAGTCCGCTCTTTCGATACCGGCCCGACGATCGCCAGCAGCACAATGAAACCTACCGTCACTAGCATTATTAGTTTATATAGCCGCCGAATCCAGGACAGCCTGGCTGGACTTAGGGTTCGCAGAAGGGTTAAGGCGTAATAAACGGCTATAATCAAGGCGCTTATTAGCGTAATGGTCGAACCGCTGCTGTCGCTTTTACTGGTGAATAAACTGACCAAGGCAAAGACGGCTACAATCAGAGCCCCGACACCAAACAGCGCGAAAAGGACGGCGTGGATGACCAGTACGAGCATTTCGGCGCCGGTTTTTTTGGCGGGCTCTTTCTTGGAATAAAAAACGTCGCAAATATAAGAAATTGGCAGTAAGACTAAAACCGCCGCAATTCCATAAGGTGTGAAGTTTTCGGTGTCTGTAGCATTGATAAAATTGGCTATCACCATGCTAGTCAGAATTGACAGCGCTAAGACCGTCCAGCCCCAAAAGGCGTAAGTGAGCCACTGCAGGATAACTGTTGAGTGCCCAGCGTGCGACTCGGCGCGTGGCTGGAGGGTTTGAGAGCTTGGCGCCGGCTGGCCAGCCTCAACAGACGGTGGAGTGCTCGGCGGTGTTTGGTCGGGTGGCATCTGGTTTGTTTTAGTTAGCTTAAAAAGGGCTTCGGCTTCATAATACGCTAACCTTATCAGTCGCCACAAGCTCGAAGTATCTATGGTTAGTCGGTTATCGCTGCAGTCATTTGGCCCGCTGAAGCGATCGGTGTTCGGCGACGTAGCGTAAGTAAGCTCGGCGGTCGAGGCGCTTTAGCACTTTGGCGGCCGCCGTCGAGATCTCTTTTGGCGTGATAACTGGCACGTCTGGTAACTTAAGAAGTTGTCTGACCGCGGTTGAGGTGGCCTCGCGGCTGGCTAAATAGCAGTCCGGACGGTCTTGCAGGGCGAGCAATAGATCGGTAAATAGCATATCGAGCATAAAGGGCTTCGGAGAGCCGCCAGAAAGCACCGAAAGGCTACTAGACAGGTCCATAGCCTCGTGGGAGGTGAAAAGGGCCAGGCAGCGCTCGCATTTGCGTCTACGCCACACCTGGTTGTTGCGTTTCTGCAACCGGCTGTTATAAACCCGCGTTTTGGCACCGCAATAAACACAAACCACGACAACATCTTGTCATAACGCTAATGTAAAAGCGAGTGGATAAAGCTTGTTTAACTTTTGGGAGGGCGCGTGGGGCAGGCATAAAAAAGATCCGCCTTGGCGGCGGACCCCTGTTAATTGGCTACTTGAACTGCTCGGCGAACTCTTTTGATACGACCGGTTGGCCGCTGCTTGATTATGAGTAGCTCTTCATAAAAAAGCTTGAACTCGCCAAGTGGACTACCAAACTTATTGGTACTCACACTCTACCTCACATTAACTTGTGGATCCTAACACATAAGCATTTTGGTGTCAATATCATTTACCCCTGTTACGCTTATGGTTTTATGTCAATTTTTATGATCTTGCTCAAGATAAAGCTAAAGGGTAGTCAATAGCTGAAATTGGTCTGTGGAGAACAACAGATTTATTTACGGGTAACAAGATGTGTTAGCAAATCGAGAGGATATTCTTGGCCCGATAGATAGTCTTTTGTCATTTGTTTAGTAACCTTGTCCCTTAATTTTGACGAATCCATTTCATAAATTTCTTCCGGAGAAAACCAGCGCATTTGACTAACTTCTGTCACATCCACCGTATCTTGAGCGCCGGATATTTCACCCCTGAAAACCAGATCTAAGGCATGCTTGATCTGACCACCTTCGCTTTTAGTGTACGAATAGATGCCGAGCAAAGAAGTGGGTGTGAAATCATAACCCGTTTCTTCTTTTGTCTCACGTTTAACCGCAGTCAAAGGGTCTTCTCCTACATCTAGCCAGCCGGCAGGGAAATTCCATAACCCTTTTACCTCGCCCCAGGCTTCCTGGATCAGTAAAAATTTGCCGCCTTTTTGAATAAAGGCTCTAACGATGACAAAGGGTTGACTATACACTCTTTTCATAAAATTGGTGGGCGGTACAGGATTTGAACCTGTCACCTCTTCCACGTCAAGGAAGCGCTCTAGCCAAATGAGCTAACCGCCCGAGCTCCACAATTATAATTGGCTTTAATGCTCGACGCTAGTCTACGCCAGCTATGAGATAATTGGCCAAAATTAATTCTAGGTAAAACTCTCACCTATGGTATAATTTTGAGTAATCCACAGTTTCTGTGGAAAAGAGAGCAAAAAAGTACTAGCATTTTACGGCTAGCCCGAGTAGTCTAGTACAGCAAGGTTGAGTTTTGCGACGCGTTACACGTCGAAAAAGCGGTTTGAAGGACATTGCGAGGTCTTTTAAGCCGCTTTTTTATATCGAGTGACAGAGGCCAAGCCCCAAAAGATTTGACATCTGAAGTAGAAGCGTAATAAAGTCATTGGCATGAGTTATTTGAACAGCACAATTACAAAGACAACAGCCCATCCTTCGGGAGGCTTTGTCGTGCATCAGATAACTTCGTAAAAATAACCAGCGCACCACAAACGACCTCCCAGCCGGGAGGTTTTTTAGTGCCCGGAAAGGAAAAGATGAGTGAACCAGCATACAATTTAAGAGGCGAAGGACACGTGCTCGATATATTCGATGCCGAAGCGAGGCTAAGTCAAGAGCTAGCGGACCTTAAGAGACTAAGGGCTGTCAGTGAAGCTCCTTCTTTAGGAAGTGACCGGGAGTACGCCAGGTATTTCATGGAGCTCCCCTTGCACAGAGGCGTTCGTATCAGCGAGGTTACCGCCGCCCTTGACGAGGTCAGGGCCGAGTTGCCAGTTGATTAAGATCAAAATAGTTTGGGCGCTCGGCCTTTTTGAGCATCCCCTAAACTGTTATGATGGAGTTTGACATGGACGAAGTAAAGCTAGCTGAAAATGATCATCGAAGGCTCGGCCAAGAACTGAAGCTATTTTTTATCTCCAGCGACGTCGGCGCGGGGCTGCCTCTTCTTATGCCACGGGGCGAGATTATCAAAAACGAATTGATGAAGTATATGCGCGAAAAAGAGGAGGCACTAGGTTATCAGTATGTATCTACGCCCGTGCTTGCCCAAGAGGAGCTATATAAGAGGTCAGGTCATGCCGATTACTACCTAGAGAATATGTACGCCACCCAACCGGATGAAGACGGTAACGTTTTCTATATAAAACCAATGAATTGTCCTCACCATCATATGGTTTATGAAAAACTGGTCCAAAGCTACAGAGATCTGCCCCTTAAACTTTCTGAACACTCTGGTCTATATCGATATGAATTATCGGGGACACTCACTGGGCTGATAAGAATGCGTGGGCCAATTACCCAAAACGACTCTCATACCTATGTGAGGGGAGATCAGGTCGAAAAAGAATTTCGAGCGGTTTTGGAGCTTTTTCATGAGGTTTATAAGGAGACCGGAATAAAAGATTACTGGTTCAGGTTGTCGTTACCGGATTTTTCGAAGCACAAATATGTTGGCGATAAGGATAAATGGGAGTCAGCTGCCGAGATTATAAGAAAGTCTCTAATCGCCACGAAATCTAAGTTTGTAGAAGAGCCAGACGAAGCCGCTTTTTACGGCCCCAAGCTAGATGTGCAGATTAAAAACGTTAACGGTAAAGAGGATTCAATCGCGACCGTACAGTTGGATGTTGTGCAGCCGGTTAAGATGGGCCTCAAATATATTGATTCGGATGGAGGCGAGCAAATCCCGCTGGTTATACATAAGTCAATCATGGGCGCTTTTGAGAGGTTCATGGCATTTCTACTAGAGCAGATGGAGGGGAAACTACCGGTTTGGTTGACGCCGGAGCAGATCAGGGTGGCTACCTTGAACAACGACAAACCCATTGAAGCGCTGGCCCAAAAAATTGTGGCCAATGCCAAAGAACTGGGCCTGCGGGCCGAGTTAGATGATTCCAACGAGTCGGTTGGCAAAAAAATTCGCGACGCCGAAGTCATGAAAGTGCCTTATGTAATCGTGGTCGGCGCCAAAGAGCTCGACAGCGGCGAGGTTATCCCAAGAGTCCGCAGCGACCTTGGAGAGCAGCCTAAAACCGCTGTCAAAATCGCCGACTTCCTCGACCAAATCGCCAAACAGGCCCAATCTAGAAGTAAATGACTCGTCATCAAAGAGTCGATCCGAAATTTAAAGAGCGGGTTTATGAACTAGTGGCCCAAATTCCTAAAGGCAAGGTGATGAGCTATGGTCAAATTGCGGCCATGGCCGGGGCGGCTTGGGCAGCTTGGGAAGTCGGTCAGATCGCGCACACAGGCCCTGAAGATCTGCCCTGGCAACGAGTGGTTAATAAAACCGGTGGCTTGGCCCGCGGCTATCCTGGCGGCTTTGAGGGCCACAAGAAAGCTCTAGCTGCTGATGGCGTCAGCGTTGACGAGGATTACCGGGTGGATATTGAAAGGCTTTTATGGACCCCTCCACACAAAAATCAAAATTCTCTGGCTCTCTAACTCTATCGCTCTCTTCCCTAGTTCTTTAACCACTATCACTTAAACTTTTTTAGACGATCGTCTAAGATTGATAAAAGTGAGCGCCTATCAAAACACCGGAGCCGTAATAAATGGAATACTTAAGGTCTTAGTGGTGGCCGGCATGGCTGGTACAGCCGTAATTGCACCCAACGCCGTTCAGCTAGGCGAACCAATTCTGAAATATTTGGACAAACGTGGTAGAAAAAAGGAACTTAACCGAGTCCTAAAGTATATGGATCAAAGAAGCCTGTCGAATTTTAAGGAGTTGCCGGATGGGCAACTGATAGTAACGATAACTGAAAAGGGCAGACGACGGGTAGAGAAAATAAACTTCGACGAAATGCGTATTGACCAACCTGTCAAATGGGATCGAAAATGGCGACTGGTTATGTTTGATATACCAGAATTCCGCCGCAAATACCGAAGTGCGTTTAGTCGAAAACTTAGATCCCTTGGGCTTTATCAAATGCAAAAAAGCGTCTGGGTTTGCCCATACCCTTGTTTGAGGGAGATACAAATCACTAAACAAGTATTAGGAATACCTGACGTTGAATTAGCTTTTGCAGAGCTAAGCTTCATCGATCGAGAAGTAGAGCTTAGGAAACACTTCAATTTATGACAAATTTTGACGATCGTCTAAAAAAGTTCGGGAAGGGTGGAGAGAGTTTGGCGCTCTTGGTGATTGTGGGGCCGACGGCCAGCGGCAAGAGCGAACTGGCTATGGAAGTGGCTAAAAACTTTGACGGCGAGATTACCGCCGCCGATTCACGGACGGTTTATAAAGGCATGGATATCGGCACCGCCAAACCGTCCAAAGCCGATCAAAAAGCCGTCAAACACTGGGGGGTCGATCTGGTAAAACCAGGCGAGCGCTTCTCGGCTTATAATTTCAGGGCCTACGCCGAGGCCAAAATCGGAGAAATCAAGGCCCGCGAAAAACTGCCGATCATCGTCGGCGGCACCGGGCTTTATATCGACAGCTTGCTTTACGGTTACGGCTTTCGTCCGGTCGCCAGCCAGGCCGAGCGGGCCAAGTTTGAACAAATGAGTGTTGAGGAGTTGCACCATTTGATCACTGCCCGTGGCTATCAACTGCCAAACAACCCATTAAATCGTCGACATTTGATTCGAACCCTCGAAAGCGGCGGCCGAGCCGGTACCAGCCAAAACTTGCGCCCCGGCACGCTACTGGTCGGGCTGTGGCCGACCGACGAAGTGTTGCACGAGCGCATTAAAGCCCGAGCCGAGAAGATTTTTGATAAGGGCATAGTCGGAGAAACCAAGAAATTAATCGAGCAATACGGTGAGCCGGCGGTTAAAAAAACCGCTGGCATCGCCTACCAGGCGGCCATCAAGCTTATCAAAAAAGAACTGGATGAGCAGCAGGCCAAAGAGGCGGTTAAAACCGGCGAGTGGCAGTACGCCCGGCGTCAGCGGACTTGGTTTAAGCGCAATCCGCAAATCAGCTGGTTCGATGCACCTGATAAAGCTTATGCCGCCATTGAATCGGTAGTAAACTAGGGAAGATGCGCAATCTTTTAAGTATTTGGTTTGGCAAACTCTTGAGCCGCGGCCTGCAGGCCAGCGGTCGCCACGGCGCGGCGCTGCCGGGTTTGATCGTCGAACGCTTGTATCCGGGCTTTTTACATTCGATGCTAGAGCAACTGCCCGAGGGCGTAATTATCGTCAGCGGCACCAATGGCAAAACGACGACCACCAAAATGATCGCCGAGCTGCTAAAAAGCCAAGACAAGCGTGTTTTGACCAATCGTACCGGCGGCAACTTTGTCCGCGGCGTTATTTCGACCTTGATCCAAGCCGCTAGTCTAGGTGGAAAGCTGAAGTACGACGTCGCTGTACTCGAGCTCGACGAAGCCTACGCCGCCAAGTTCGTAAACTTGCATCATCCTCGAGCGGTGGTAGCCCTAAATGTTACTCGCGACCAGCTCGATCGTTTCGGCGAGCTTGATACAACCGCCAAACTTCTAGAGCGTGTGGTCGAAAAAACAATAAAGTTGGTGGTCCTAAACGACGACGACAATCGAACAGCCGCTATGCGGCCGCCCAAGCATGTCGAGCCGGTTTATTTTGGCGCCAGCCGCGAGCTGGCCGCCCAATTTCCGAACGACGAGCAGCTTTACGGCAGTGGCCAGCGAGCGGTCGAGCGCCACCAGCGGCTGGTGGAACTGACCGGCGCCGGCGAAAGCCAAGTGAGCTTCCGTATCGGCCCCAAAACCTACACCACCAGCCTTTTAATCGACGGTCAGCACAACGGCCTCAACGCCGCGGCCGCTCTAGTGCTGGTCATTGGCCTATATTCGGACATCGATAAGCAAAATTTGATTAGCGCCCTCGGTGGCATCCGGCCAGCCTTCGGCCGCGGCGAAGTCATCAACTATAAGGGCCGCCGCCTGATCTTGCAGCTGGTCAAAAACCCGGCCAGCTTTGGCCAAGCCCTGCACGTACTCGACATTCATAAGCCCAAAGCCGTAGCCATTATTATCAACGACAACCATGCTGATGGTCGTGACGTTTCGTGGCTATGGGACGTCGACTTTGCGGCCCTAAAAAAGCCCAAAGTGCCGATTTTAACCGCCGGCCTCCGGGCCTACGACATGGCTGTTAGGCTTAAGTACGATCAAATCGAAGCCGAGGCTAACCCAAGGCTTAAAAAGCTGCTGGGCGGTATCGAAACGAAGGTAAAACCAGGCCAAACGGCTATTATCTACACGACCTACACGGCCATGTTGGCGGTCCGGCGGCTGATCGGCAAGCAAACTAAGCTAGCGAGCGTCTATGAATAAGATCCACGTCGTCCATTTATACCCGACCGAGATGAATATTTATGGCGATACCGGCAACCGCCGAGTGCTAGAGCAGCGGCTGCGCTGGCGGGGCTTTGAGCCGGTGATCCATTTGGTTGGCATTGGTGATAAATTACCAACCGAAACCGATTTTATCCTCGGCGGCGGCGGCCAGGACTCGGGTCAGCTGGTGGTGGTCGACGATCTAGCCAAAAAGCGTAAGGACCTGCACGCCATGGCCGACGCCGGCGTAACAATGCTGATGATCTGTGGCATGTACCAGCTATTTGGTCATTATTTCCTGACGCATAAGGGTAAAAAACTGCCCGGCATCAGTATTTTTAATCTGGCCACCAACGCCAGCCATACCCGCCTGATCGGCAACATCACCGTTAATACCGAATATGCAAGATCGTTGGCTACGAAAACCACAGCGGGTTGAGCGAGCTGGCCGATAACCAACCGGCCTTTGGCCGAGTGCCGACGGGCCAGGGTAATAACGGCCGTGATAAAACCGAAGGCGCGCTTCTTCATAATGTGATTGGCTCATATTTGCACGGCCCGATTCTGTCTAAAAACCCGCACTTGGCTGACGCTTTGATCGCCAAAATTTTGGCTCGCCGCGGCCTTGAATTAAAACTTGAACCACTCGACGATAGCCTCGAACAAAAGGCCGCCGCGCTGGCTCGCCAACGCCCCCGCTGAACACTCCATTACCTCAAAGCAGTTCCATTTGCTAAAATAAAGACATGGTGAGTAATTACTTAGGGGAGAGCAGCCCGAGCGTCGGATTTACTCCGCGCCCGGCGCGATGAGAGGGGAATTTTCTCCTCTCATAAGGCGAAGCTGCCGTGATTGAGCAATTATTTGGATCCAAAACGAGGGTGAAGTTGCTGCAGCTATTTTATGCCAACCCGAATCGATCATTTT
>OBEQ010971181.1_pt1 | contig 11193 bp, 11 predicted proteins | sample 1670901 | NCBI WGS metagenome assembly OBEQ01 (sample SAMEA104232315, study PRJEB22302) | groundwater metagenome | biome: forest; feature: aquifer; material: groundwater | place: USA | collected 2011-08-07 | depth 5.4 m | reverse complement strand
ATTTAATTTTTAATTTTTAATGCATTCGTCATGTATTTTTTTAAACAATTATAATAATCATTAACATATGTCAATACGTAATTTGAATGTTTAACACAATAGACACTATCACAATAAACTAAATACAATGTTTTTATTGATGTTATTAATAGCAAAATTTTTGACAGCATTGGAAATAAACAAGAAATAATAACAAAACATAATATTTTTACTGAATATACTATTTTACTTTTACAATTATTATATTCATAATAATTATTTACAGTTGCAAAAGTTGCATATATGTGATGTTGTATGAAATTCAATAAAATAAACATTTATAATAAATGTGTGTTTATAAAAAAATTATATTTATTTTAATAAATATTTGTAAAATAAATATTTGTAAAAATATCCATGTAATAAAATAAATTTTATACATTAAATAATTTTTATTCATTATTTTATTCTTATTCATTATTTTATTCTTCATTTTCTTCTTCTTTTTCATCTTCTTCTTCCTCTTCATTTTCTTCTTCCTCTTCATTTTCTTTATCAAAAATAATAAATGATATTCTTTCACTAATTTTTTCGTAAATATATTCTGATAAAAATGTTGTAATATCTGTATTATTAACATCATTATCGTCATTGTTGTTATTAAAAATTTTATTTTCATTTCGTAAATATTCACCAAATTTAAATAATTGTTCATTATTTTTAATAGTATTTTTTTTGTGATTTTTAAAAAATTGTAAAATGTCTGATGGAATTAACTTATCACATCCTTCATATGTATTTTTGTTAATAATTTGTTTGCGTAATGCATGTATCATTAATACGGTAGATTTTTTGAGTTCGTCATTCATTGTGTTGCTATCTATATTGTTGTATTATTGTATTATTGTGTTATTATATTGTTTTTAAATATAACACATCATATGTATTTTTTATGCAATTTTTTTTATTTTTTAATGAATATTTATAAAAAATATGGTTTAGCAATATAAATGTTTTAAATTCACATATTGCAATATGCAATTTCCGACATGAAATATATATTTTGCCACATATAACATTTGACATAACATAAGCAAAAAACAATAACAAAACAAAGTAAACAATATTACAAATATTTCAAAATTAGCAAGACTATAACTGACAAAAATTATGTAAATTTTGTCATAAATATTTGTTGTTTGGTATCTAAAAATTTCTGTTGTTGTGAAATTCCAAATATACAGAATCATTAATGTGTTAAATAGTACAAATTCATGTTGACGTAATTCTAATTCATTACAATATAATTCGCCATTAGAAATACAAGTTTCCATAACGCCATCTATATTATACAATTTATTTAAATTTAACTTGTATAAATTGTTTAGATTCATGTTTATAATACAACTTATTAGTATAATACAACTTATTAGTATAATTCAAATCAAATAGTTATTACTAACAATTTTACTGACAATTTTTATTATAAATAAAAAATCGTATAAAATTGTATAAAATTATAAAAAAGTTATTGATTATTCAACGCGTTAATGCATTTTATTGATAACAAATATGGAAAAATAAAAATCATTATCACACCAACACGAACAATAATGTCTATCATGGATAAAACAACAAAAAATAAAATTTTTAATATTATCACAAACAATATTAAAGTTGCAACAGAATATCCAGCCAAAATAACAAAAATATTTATTGTGTAACAGTCAGAATCATAATTAAATACATATTTACTAACACATTTGTACATATATAAAATTAACAGTAATTCAAATAATATATAATTGTGTAAATTTAAACAAAAAATACCACTGTTTAAATTTGCATTCGTAATAATATTTTTTATTGTATTTGTATCAATATTTGTTGTGTCTGAAATTTTGTTTATGTCTAAATCATACATGTACATGTCTGTTGCTAACTGCTAATTGCTAATTGTTTATTGTTTATTTGTTTGTGATTTGTTGTTTACTTATAACAATTGAAAACTAGACCATTATTATTTTCAATTTTTATAAAAATTATCAAAAATTATCAAAAATTATTAAATCAAAAATAATCAATAACATTAAAAATATTTAACACATTCATCATTGTCGATCATGACATTATATGCATTGTTATGACTGTTGTTATCATTGCTGTTATTACTAATGTTGCTAATGTTGCTAACATTGCATGTATTATTGTTTATATTTTCGTTTTTTTCTTTTTTTTCTTCTTTTTTTTCTTTATTTGTTAATTCAATAAATAACGTAAATATTTTATTTGTAAAATCAATATGTTTAAATTTATCATATTTACTTATATTCATTATTTCATCAAATTTACTGTTTTCAAATTCGATTAAAGTAATTTGTTCTTTATTTTTTTTGATTGTATCAACAATAAATTGTTTGTTTGGCGAATTAATGTATTTTTCATAATGTTTATTATTTTCATGTTTTAAATTTGTATATCGTTCAAATTCTTTTTCTATTTTTAATTTCATATCTGTTATTTTACGAAATGAATTATCATTTTGTAATTGTTTTTGTTGTATTTTTGATTGCATAGCTAAAATTAAATCGTCACATTTTACGTGTGTAAAATTCGTATATGTAATAAGATGAAATATATTTTTTTCATATGAAACATGCATATTTTTACATAAATATGTATGTATTAAATATTTAATTATTCTTTCATTACATTTATGTATATAACCATTTGCACAAAAATCAATACCAAAATTTACAGAATTATATGAATATGAACGAAATACAATTTTTACTTCTGAATCATTTGTAAAAGAATTATTTTTGTTCATTGGTTGTTTAACAATAAATAATAACAAATCATTCAAATTGCTAATGTTTGTTAAAAGTGGTATATTTTGATTTAATTTATAATTACAGTTTATTTCATAAATACACATGTTTGCTATAACATCAACTATATCCAAATCACACATTAAAATATTTCTTATTTCGCAATATAAATATTTATTTACACTTTCATATGTTTCTTTACCATTATTTATAATTGAAATACCTGAAATGTTTATGTGTTTTGTGTTTGAGATTATTCCACCCATTTACTATATATAAACAGTATTATTATATATTTTATAAATGTAATGTATAAAAAAATTCAATTTTTTGTTAAAAAAATAGCATTTTTACAAATGTAAAAATTCAATTTTTTGCTAAAAAAATAGCATTGTCATATTCATACAATTAAAATTATTAACAAAACGCAAAATATTATTAATATCACAAATGCAACAAACATTTTTGATTTTTCATGTTTATTTTCATTAAATTCATCATATATTTTTTTATTTGTATTTGTGTTTATTTCAGTTATATTTTCATATGTATATTCACAATTGTTATTATTCAATAATTTTTCATCCATTTGTTATATTATAAATTATTTAATAGTTATTTTAACACATTATTTATTTGTCAATTTTTAGCAACAAAAAATAATTTTAAAAATTGAAATAAAAATTACATGTACATGATTTGTAATATATTATATATGATAATACAAACTATTTATTACATTTACATTTTGCGTTATATTGAATATGAACAATTTACAAAAAATATTAAAAATATACAATGAATCAAAATACATACAAAATATATTGTCTTCTTCAAATAGCAAAATTAATAACAGTGATAATGATAATGACCACGAAACTATTATTAAATTATTTAAACAAGCTCACATACTTTTAAATCTCAACATTTCATACGATCTATACATTAAATATTTATTCAATTTAGTAACCGATTATAAAAACATTCGGTATACAACAGATAATATTTTACAACACATCATATTATCCGATTATTTTATGTTAAATATTCAAGATGAATTTTTTAACTATGTTGTTGACGAATACATTATAAAACAAAATATATTTTATGACAAACTTTTTCAATATAATCCAATCAACTATTATATTGCTGATAAATTAAAAGTGCATCAATTTGTTCTTAGACCTAAGCATGAACTCATTAGTAATGAAACAAATAAATACATATTTAACACAAATGAAAACATATGTATTTTTATTAAAATTTTAAGTTCAGTAAATATTGAACAAAAATTACTAGATAAATGTATAAACATTACTGATTTGACAATTTTTCATAATACAAAAATAACAAACATTAATCATTTGCAACAATTGACATATCTAAACATGTCAAATAATACTGAAATACAACAAATAGGAATGTCACAACTTTTATTTATTAAAAATTTAGATATCCATACAACGTATAATATTACCGACATAAATTATTTGCAATTGCTTGTTAACTTAAATATATCAGATTGTTGTGTCGATCAAAAAGGTATTTCTGATTTAAAATTTATTAAAATTTTAAATGCAGAACATAATCATAATATTACAAATGTAAATCATTTGCAAATGTTAGTTGATTTGAATGTTTCTTGTGACTGCGGTGTTGATCAAAATGGTATTTCTGATTTAAAATTTATAAAAATTTTAAACACAAGTTATAATCCAAAAATTAAAAATGTTAATCATTTAACAGAATTAGAAGAATTGGATATTTCAGATGAAAATTGTGGTGTAAATCAAAAAGGCATTTCTAATTTAAAAAATATTAAAAAAATAAATGCAAGCCATAATAAAAAAATAACTGACATTAATCATTTGCAACTTCTTGCATCTATTAATATTTCTGGTGAGTTTTGTGGAATAAAACAAAAAGGAATATCACAATTGTTGTTTGTTAAAAGACTAAATGCATGGCAAAATTCTAAAATTACTGATGTTAATCATTTGCAACTGCTCAACACATTAGTAATATGTGATGAATGCGGTGTTGATCAAAATGGAATTTCAAAATTATTGTTCGTTAAAAATTTAAATATGTATAGCAATAAACATATTATAAATATAAATCATTTACAATTGCTTGAAAACTTAAATGCTATAGGTGACTGTTGTATTAAACAAGATGGTATTTCTGAACTTAAATTTATTAAAAAAATATCAACTGGTTATGGAAGTAAAATTGATGAAAATTTTGTTAACAATATAAATAAAAAATATCCTGTTGATAAAGATAATTTTACAAATGAAGATTATGAAATTTATGATGATATGGATTTTATATAAAAAAATTAACTGAATGTTAAATATTGAATATTGAATATTGAATATTTAATTAAATATTAAATCATAAACATTCAATTAAATAGAAAATTTAACATTTAATTAAACATATAACGATTCATTACCAATAATTGATTTTAATAATAAAGCAGATATTTTGCTTAATTTATTTTTTGTGTCAAGTTGTGTTTCTAAAAAATCTATCTTTAATAATTCTTCAACAACATTATTGATTTTTGTAATTAATCCATAAAAATCACCTAAAAATACATAATTCATAAATTCATTTTTAATATCTTGTATAACTTGTTGACATTCATTTTCATTTTGTGCAAAACACCAATTAATAACAAATTTAACCATATCAAAATATAATTCATTACTACTTTCACTGTATTTGTAATTTATGACAGTTAATTTTTCAACTGCTTCTGTTAAATTTGTTAAATTAATAAATTTATGAAAATTGCCATTATTATCGTTTTCGTCAGATAAATCCAATTTTGTTTTTTTGTAATCATCATGAATTTTAATTTCAATAAAACAACAAATTAAACCAATAATTTCATATTCATTTAATTTTTCAAAATAATTTGTATCAATTAATAAATCTGTAAGAACTAATGAATTTACAGTTTTTATGTTTAATGCAATTTTTCCTTTGTTAACAATATTTTTAAAATTGTCTAAAAAATTATTTTTAATTAATACATATGTAATTAATTCAATATTATGTAATACAAAATTATCCATATTTAAGATATCATTTTTATTTTTTTCTAATTCAATTAATACTTGTTTTTGTTCATAAAAATCATCAATGTCTTTGTCGGATATTGTGTGTTTAATTTGTTCTATTTTTCTTGCTATTTTTTTTCTTTGGTTTAAATTTGTGCATTTTTCAAGTTCTTCAACAATTTTGCTGTAATTTTCAAGTTGTACTTTGTCTTTAAAATTGTATTTTGATAATTTATTTTTTAATTCGTCTTGTTCTTTTTGTAAAATATTTATTTGTATGTCAATTTCTGTTTGCAATAAACTGTTTTTAATGAATGTTTCACATTTATTGAAATCAGTTTGCAATAAACTGTTTTTGATAAATGTTTCACATAAATCATTGTTGATGTTAACTGTATTGTTGTTGCCAATAATATCAGTGTTAACAATATTGTTGTTAACAGTATTGCTATTACAAATGGCTAAAATCAATTCATGATTTATTTTAAATTTTGATGTTAAAATTTGTGGTTCACCATTAAGAAGAACATCATATTCTTCTTTTTCAGGCATCGCAAATAAATTATTTAAATGAATAATATTTCCCTCAATATCAATTCCACGACGTCCAGCACGTCCACTCATTTGTGTATATTCCGATGAATGTAAAATTCGCATACCATTTGATGTAAATTTTGTTAAACCTGTAAAAATAACTGTTTTTGTTGGTGCATTTATACCAACTGAAAATGTTTCAGTTGCAAATAATAATTTAATAAATCCATCATTATATAAAATTTCAACTAGTTCTTTGAATATCGGATGCATTCCACTATGATGTATTGCAATTCCTTTTTCAAATAATTTTATTAATGTTTCAAATTCCAAACAGTTAATGTATTTTTCATATCCTGTTATTTTTTTTAATATGTTAATACTTTTTTCTTTTATAATATAAGTATTTTTTGAATCATCTTCAAATAGATTTTTTTCAATGTCTAAAGCATAGTCTTCAACTTTCTTTTTTGAAAGAACAAAACATATTGCAGGAAACATATTATTTTCGTTGTCAAATCGTTCTTTAATCATAAAATCACATAAATTATTTAACACATATTTTGGCGAAATATGAATTGCATTATTGCTAACATATTTTTTAATTTTATTTATTTTGTTATATTGTTCAACAAAATTTTTATTGCTAAATGCTTCGCTCGTGTTTTTAATTAAAAACATTTTGTTAATATTATTTTGAAATTCATTTTGTAAAACTTTGTCACCAATATTTTTAATTGTTGATATTGGTAATGTTATAAATAAATGATGATATAATGGAACAATTCTATGTTCTGTTGATGCAATGTAAATTTCGGTTTTACGTATTTTCTCTAACCATGATGAAAATTGTGCAGGTTTACCTAATGTTCCTGAAAGAAATAATAATTTTATGTGTTTTGGTAAAGATATAAATAATGTTTCATATATTCCACCACGTTCGGCATCATTAAAATAATGAACTTCATCAAATACTACATATGCAATATCATCAAAATTTAAATTGAATAGTGATAAATTGTCGTTTGTGCAACTGTTGTTAGTTCCATTATTGATATTTGCAAATGCTTTATGTTGTATCATATCTTTTAAAATTTCAGTTGTCATAATGAGCACATCAGAATTAACACCAATTTTTTTATCGCCCGTTAACAATCCGATAGAAATATTAGGATATTCTGATTGAAAACTGTTGTATTTTTGATTTGATAACGCTTTTATTGGTGTTGTGTATATTATTTTTTTACCTTGTTTTACATAATGTTTAATTAAAAATGATGCAGGTAATGTTTTTCCACTACTTGTTGGAGCAGTGATTAATACATTATTATTTTCTACAAGTTGTTCAATACTGTGTTTTTGAAAATCTGATAATTCGCAATTAAATTGTTTAAAATATTCATCGTATTTTGTATTTTCGTATTTGTCTGATAATATTTTGACCATTTTATATAATTTAATATACTTGATGGCATTATAATAATCAATTTTTTTGGTTAAAAAAATCAAATGTATTTCATTATTGTTACATTTTATTGTTATTGCATTTATCATTATTGTATTTTTAATGTATATGTGATTTATTCTCCTCTCTAGGGGGGAGAATAACTTTTTTAAGTTGTTTAGAATTCACAGAATTCTTCAAAGATTTGTGAAAACAAATCTGTTCATACATATTTTTCCAATATATAAATGAATAATATGTTGCTATACATCCAAATACAATTAAAACTGGCAATAACAAAACTAACATATGAAAAAATAAACTATTATATAAATTTTTGGCATTATTATTTGATGTATTTTTTTGAAAACAATTCATATCGTATTGACATTTATATAAAGTTATATTTGTGTTTAATAAATAATTATTTTTATCATAACAATTATTGTTATCTAATACACAAATATTGTTTATGTTTATGTTTGCATTTGCATTGTAATTATAATTATAATTATAATCATCATTAGTGAAATAATTAACAACAATATTATATGTACCATTTAAGCATTTTTGATTTGCAACATATTTAATAACTGTTGCAACCGTTTCAACACTACATCCACCACCACCATATATTTTATCATAATATTTGTTATCATATTCATTTAATAGTACTGGCAATGATGATAATGAAAAAAAATAAAATACAAATGGATACATAATATAATATATCCATGTTGATATAATTGTAATTAAAATCAATGATGCTAATGAGAATATCATTATTAAAAATAACACAGTTGTTATGAGTATTAATTTAAAACGAATTGACAATAATAAAATAAAAATAACTAAAATTGTGTAGCAAATTATTTTAAATGGTTTGTTATTGTAAAATTTATCATATTTATTATATTTGTTGTATTGGAATACATTAACATTTGAATTCATTGTTATTTATTCAATATAAATAAAATTTATTGTTTATAATATTTATGATATTTGTAATATTTGTAATATTTGTAATATTTATGATATTTAAAACATATTTTTTATTCAATTTTTAAAATTACGTAATATTTATTAAAAAAATTGATGAAAACATGCATTTATATATTTATGTATATTCAATATATAAATTAACAAAATGCAACATAATATGAATTTATTAGACATAACACAAACATATGAATCATACGAATTATTTGAATCATCAGAAGATTTTGAAAAAGAAATAGTTATTGACATAAATTGTTTAAAACAAATATATGAATCATCTGAATATTTAATAAATTTATTAGATATTAACATTAATAATGATGATGATGATGAAGATAAAGATAATGATGACGATAAAATACAATTTGAAATTTCCAATGCACTAAAAAATGTATATCAAAATTTAAATTTAAACACAAAATGCACATATAAAGAATACATACAATACATAATAGATTTAATATATGATCACACAAGTATCAAATTTAATAAAGATAATATTTTGATTTGTGTTATTGTTTCAGATTATATTCATCTTTACAATGTAGACAAATTTTTTGATTATGTAATTGAAAAATTTATATTTGCAAATGACAATACTATTACCATTAATTTTATGTTTGTTAATTATGATGATACATTTTATAAAAATTTATATAGTTATGAACCATTGAATTATTATATTTTAGACAAATTAAGTAAAAAAAATGATCTGTCAGACAAAACATTAAATTATATATTAAACACAAACAAAAATATGATAACAGATATAACAAAATTATATTCAAAACGTATTAAGCAACAAACATTAAACAAATTAATAAACATTGTTGAATTAAACATTGAATGTAATGGAAATGTAACAAATTTTAATCATCTTAAAAATTTATATAAATTAAATGTATCTGGAATCAGAAATACAGTAACACAAGCAGGAATTTTTAATTTAAAAAATATCAAAATATTAAATTTAGAAAGCAATAAACATATAACTGATTTAAATCATTTAGATAAACTTGTCGAATTAGATATATCTGGTTATTTTAATGCAGTTACACAAGTAGGAATATCTAATTTACAAAATATTGAAATATTAAATGCATATTCAAACCACAATATAACATGTGTAAGCCATTTAAATAAACTTGTTGAATTAAATGTAAAATGTTCATCTGAAATTTCACAAACTAACATTTCACAAATTACATCATTAATTGAAACACTAGATGTGTCATACACGATGAATATTACAGATATAAACCATTTAACAAACATTAAAAAATTAAATATATCTTCATGTTTGTTAAACATTACAAATGATGGAATATCAAATTTAAACAATGTTACACATTTAAATTTACGCGACAATTCTAAAATAACAAAAATAAATCATATGAAAAACATAAAAGAACTTGACATATCATGTATTTTATCAAAAATAATACAAAACGATATAACAGAATTAACAAATGTTGAAGTTTTAAACATATATGAAAATGAAAATATTACAAATATAAATCACATGAAAAAATTAAAAAAAATAACTTTAAACGAAACAATGACTGATGATGGAATATCAGAACTCACCAATGTTGAAATTTTATATTTACAAAATAATAAATTTATTACAAATATAAATCATTTAACAAAGTTGACAGAATTATATATTGGAAAAAATAGAAACATAAATATGTTAGGTATTTCAAAATTAAAAAATCTCGAAATTGTAAAATTTCATAGCAATCCAAATTTTCAAATTGAAGATTTAAATGGAATTATTGCAAATAATAAATGTATTAAATATGATGAATTGTTTGATAATTTTAACAAATCATATTTGGAAATGTTTGATGGTCTTGGATTCGGTAAAACAACTTATATGCAAAAAATAATAATATTATCAGCTACACCTTATCCATCTCAAACAACAAATGCTTCTGAAATTATTGAATTATTGAATTATTTAAAAATTGATGATAATTAGTGTATGAATTTATATTATATAAACATATTAATAATAACAATAAATATTAACATAATATGAATCATGATGGAGAAAAATTATATGTATAAATCGTTTGAAACAATTATCCAAAAAATATTTACTTTATACAAATATCACAAAATCATATTTTAAAAATAATGAAAACTATAAATTTATTTATGATAAATTTTTCAAAAATTTTGAAGAATTAAATATTGCAACATGATTAGGACTGATTGACAGTTAAAAATTTATAAAAATTTTTTTTATTATTTTATTATTTTATTATTTTATTATTTTATTATTTTATTATTTTATTATTTTATTATTTTATTATTTTATTATTTTATT
>OBEQ011185056.1_pt1 | contig 11194 bp, 8 predicted proteins | sample 1670901 | NCBI WGS metagenome assembly OBEQ01 (sample SAMEA104232315, study PRJEB22302) | groundwater metagenome | biome: forest; feature: aquifer; material: groundwater | place: USA | collected 2011-08-07 | depth 5.4 m | reverse complement strand
TGGTCAGTCCCGTATCAACATTTGTGTTATCCATTTCATCGGAGTTGTCGGATGTCGGTCGGCAGGCCTTGGCCGCAGGTCAAACAGCGCCATCTAACCAACAAAACGTTCCGGGCGCCAGCGTCACCGGTGACGTGTTCCGCACAAAAAACGCGAGTGTCACCTTTACGCACCGCAGGGTATTCGGCAGTGATGTGATCGGATTGTTTAAATCGAAAAGCGAATACAAGCTATCCCATGCGGAAGAAGAGAGGAAGGGCGGCAGTTTCGATATTAGTTATGAATTGTCTGGGGCTCTCGCTGCCTCCGTTTTCGCTCGCTACGTGAAGACGGAGAGCGCCGTTGTAACCCCAGCCGCGGTATTTACGGACAAGAATTACGGTTTACGCTTCTCTGATCGTCTCACCAGGAACCTCAGTCTGGGGCTGGTACTCAGCCAAAACCGACGCGATCACGTGGATATCCTCCAGAGTTACACGGAGAGACATGCGATGTTGACTCTCTCGTATAATGACAGCAGTTATAGCGGTCCTTCCTCGTCCAAATAGCGCATCTATGTACTTGGAGCATTACCAACTGAGGGAATTTCCGTTCCAGCTAACCCCGGATTCTGATTTTTTATATCCGAGCAAGATTCATTCCCGGGCGAAGGCCTACATGGATTATGCAATCTGGAATCGGGACGGATTCGTTGTCATCACGGGTGAAGTGGGGGCAGGCAAGACGACCGTAATACAGAAATTCTTATCCGAGCTTGATAAGAATGTTGTGGTGGCGAAAATCTTCCAGACCCAGTTGAATGAGATTGAGTTTCTTCAGGCCGTGTTGAGCGAGTTTGGAATCAGGCCTTCAAGCATTAACAAGGTTGATATCATGAACACGCTTAACACGTTTCTGCTCGAGTGTTACGCGCAATCCAAACAGCTTGTTCTGATCGTCGACGAGGCGCAAAACCTGACACACGGCGTGCTGGAGGAAATACGCATGCTGTCGGGACTGGAAACGCGCAAAGAGAAAATTCTGCATGTTATTTTGGTGGGACAACCCGAGCTGAAGGATAAGCTGGAATCCCCGGAAATGGCGCAATTGCTGCAACGAGTGCGTTTGCGCTTTCACTTGCGTGGTTTATCGGAGACCGAATCCCGCGATTATATTCTGCACCGCCTGCGCGTTGCCGGCGCCGACAGAGACAATATTTTCCACGACAACACGTTTCCGGTGGTGTATCAATATACAGGCGGCATTCCTCGATTAATCAACACCCTGTGTGACACCGCCATGACCTGTGCTTATGCGGATGATCTACAGTGTGTGACGGTTAGCGTGGTCAAGACCGCGATCGAGGAGTTGCAGTGGGCGCCCTTCAGCCGGCGAGCCAAGCTTGTTTCCGTGCATCGGTTGGTCGCCGCGGAGGACAGGCAGGGTATCGCCAGGCTCTTGCGTGACAACACGCAGTTGATGGGCACTGTCGGCGATAAGCTCAAACTGCTCGATGATATCGCGCCTGCGTTGGTGGGGGTTGCGAATCGGATGAATGCAATCGAGGGGCAGTTGCGTCGGATTGCCGACCATTTGGGAAGCGTAACAGGGGCGTCCATTCCGCCACAGGTCAAATCGGGTAAGCAGTAGAAGCTGTATCGCTACCGAGTAACGGCCTCGGGCTGAGTGCGTGCCCCGCGGGCGAGCAGCGGCGAACCGCCCGCCGGCTGCCGGAGGCGCGACGGCCTTCGCTGACCCCTCAAGGTGGTACAGGGTGTTCTTCGCATGACCACTCATCAGCACTGAACCCCCGAAAGTCAGTAAATCGTTTGGTTATTGCGCCTAATTGTGTAGGCTTCTCTCATGATCAGAAATCTTCTGACGGCCGCAATGGTGCGCAGATTTCCGGACGGCGCAAGCGCCGATGTCAGGGCAGTCCAAGCATGGACGTTGTTGGGGCTAAAGAGGGATTGCAGGAGAAACATGTACATCGCACAGGCAAGGGAGGCCGCACAATGGCCCCGGATTTCACAATCGGTATCGTTAGGGTTTCTGCTGATATTGTTTGCGGCGTTGATGACCGGCTGCGGCGGCGGAGCTGGAGATGCCAGTACTAGCACCGGTGCCGCGTCCTCAGTATCACCGACCCCGGCCCCGGCCCCGGCCCCGGCCCCCGGCGCAACCACAGTTTCGCTCTCGGCCAGCCCGTTGACTGTCACCGCCAACGGGACCTCGACACTCAGCTGGTCTTCGACGAACGCCACTTCCTGCTCCGCCTCCGGTGGATGGTCGGGCACGAAACCGGTTTCGGGTTCCCAGGGCGTGGGTCCGCTCAGCGCAAATATTACATACACGCTTACATGCACCGGTGCCGGCGGCAGCAAAAGCAGCTCGGTCACCATTACCGTATCCAGCGCCCTGGTCTATACGCTGGAAGTTGCCTGGGCGCCGAATTCCGATAATCCTGACGGCTATACGGTCTATCTCGGCACGACCGCCACCGACGTAACGAAACTCGTGAAGAGCCTGGTCAAGGGCGCGACAGATTGGAATCCCCTGGCACCCGTGGTACAGATTCCGTCTACGACCGTTCAATCCGTCGTGGGATCCAGCAGTCAGGCGTGCGTTCAGATCAAGGCATACAACTCTGGCGGATTATCTTCCCCGTCTCAGGCGACCTGCGTCAATCTTCCATAGCGCGAGCTGTGTCGCGGTCGCTGTCCTGTGCCGCAGATCCACTTGGTGTCGCTTGATTGTGCTACGCCCCTCACCCAGTGACTTCCCCGGTTCTGATCCGTTCCGCTGGTGGCGTTCGGTTGCGCTATCCGGGTCCAGATCCCTGTGCGACGAGCGCAGTGCACCTTGGGTAGCGCCGCTCGCGTTACCGCGAGTGTTGCCACCGGTCAGTGCCGGTGCTGGCAGGCGGGATTACTACGGCAATCGTTGTCAGTGCTTTTCACCATCATGAAAGGGAGACGCACGTGCCACATTTCTGGTTATCGATCATTGCAATCAGCGCCCTAATGCTTGCCGCCTGTGGTGGCGGTGGCTCGGACGCAGGAACTCCCGTGAGCGTGCCCACGGTACCCACCAGCAGTTCCTCGGTCTCTATCCGAATTTCGAGTCCGGCGACAAGTAGTGTTGTGACTACGTCAAGCGTGAGCATGACCGGCACTGCGAGCGGCAATGTCACTGAGGTTGACTGGAATAATGCGACGCTCAATACCGGAGGGAGGGCGTCCGGAACCGCGAACTGGAGTGCGAATATACCATTACAGATCGGAAATAACCTGCTTGTCGTGACCGCCAAGGATAGCACCGGCAAGTCAGCCAGCGTCAACGCGACAATTACATATGTGCAAAGCGGACAAGTAAGTGTCATGGGCCACGTGGACAGCTCGCTCGTCGATCGCAACGGCGGCAATGCAGTGTATCTCTATACCGGGGCTGTTACGCCGGATGACGCGGGAGGCGCGGGGGCAAATCCCTACGCGATTGTGCCGGTGCGACAGGATGACGGCGGTTGTACCTGGAGCTATCAGCTTGGATCTCTGCCGGCGGGTCAGTACACCGTTGCATTCACGGATCAAGCGGCCGGCGATGCACCGGATGCCGATGACCCGATCGTGTTCAAGGGCACGACCACGATACAGATCCATGGCGGCACGCCCGTAACGAAGAATTTCGCTGCTGTCCGCGTTCTGCAGGTCGGTCCGGGCCGCAGCTATGCGACCCCCTCGGCCGCCGCCGCGGTTGCCAAGGACGGAGATGTTATCGAGATCGACGCCGGTGAGTACCTCAATGATGTTACGGTATGGCGCCGGAATAACCTGACACTAAGAGGTGTCGGGGGTACACGGGCCTACATGCGCGCGACCCGCCTCATTCCATACACGCCGGGAAATGACAGTGAAAATGGAATGGGAATATGGGTTACGAAGGCGCGTGGTATTACCGTGGAGAACATCGAATTCTCAGGCGCCGCAGTCCCCGATCAGAACGGTGCCGGTATCCGCGTGGACGGACCGGACATCACGATATGTAACAGTTATTTCCATGACAACGAGAACGGAATCCTTGGTGGAGGTGGAGATGTCTTGATAGAGTACTCGGAATTCGCCTTCAATGGTTACGGTGACGGTCAGTCGCATAACATGTACATTGACGGGACTGATCGCTTTACCCTGCAGTACAGCTACTCGCACCATGCCAGAATCGGTCACAACGTCAAGAGTCGGGCCGCCGAAAACCATATCCTTTATAACCGCATCATGGACGAGCAGGATGGCACCGCGAGCTATGCCATCGACCTGCCGGACTGTGGAATGTCGTACCTGATTGGCAACCTGATCCAGCAGGGCCCAGGCACGGATAACTCGACCATGGTGTCGTACGGGGCGGAGGGTTGTCTCAACCCCAAGAAGGAGCTTTATGTCGTCAACAATACCCTTGTCAACGATTTGGGCTCAGGGATATTCCTGTACGTCCGAAGCGGAACGACAGCGCAAATCGTGAACAATATTTTCGCCGGTAACGGCAAGGTATTGAGCGGATCAGGCATGATGACGTCGAACCTGATTTCGAATGCGCCGGGTATGTTCGATATGACCAATTTCGATTATCGTCTCACGGCGATATCGCCTGCGCGCGACGCGGGGAGTATCCCCGGAACCGTCAACGGGGTTGATCTGACGCCCCGGTACCACTACGTGCACAGGAGCAATCGTGAGCCGCGCCCCGCGGCAGGGACGATAGACATTGGCGCGTATGAATATTCTCCCTGAACGCGAATCCTGATGGCTCGTTCTCCGCGCCTGAAAACATAACCGCTCTCTGTACGCCGTAACCCACACCTCCGGTACACCCGACATTCCCGCGCCGTCTCTTCCGGTTCAATGGCCCGCCGGCAGGGCGATGGCCTTGGCCTCGTTTCTCCCTGCACGCGAGTCTTGCCATGCGTGGTAAGATAGCGTCAAAAATTGCATCAACCCATGGGCGGCACGGCGCATTCATAATAATGAATCAGATTATCCGATTGGTGGGCGCGGGCCTGCTTCTGCATGCCTGTATGGCGGACGCGGCGGTTTTGCAGGTGGGTCCGGGCCGGTCCCTTAAAACGCCAAGCGCGGCCGCGTTCAAGGCGCGGAACGGCGATGTAATCGAGATCGATGCCGGCACTTACGCGGGCGACGTGGCGGTATGGCGGCAACAACGTCTGACGATTCGGGGCGTGCGGGGATATGCCCATTTGAAAGCCGATGGCCATGCCGCGGAAGACAAGGCGATCTGGGTCATCAAGGGCGACAATACGACCGTCGAGTACGTTGAATTCTCGGGTGCGCGCGTGTCCGACGAAAACGGCGCCGGCATACGGCAAGAGGGCGCCAATCTCACGGTCAAGCATTGCTATTTTCACGACAACGAAAATGGCATCCTGGGTGGCGCGGGCGAGGTCGTGATCGAATCCTCCGAATTTGCCAACAATGGCTTCGGAGACGGCCAGAGCCATAACATCTACATCGGCGAGCGGACCAGGCGGTTCACCTTGCGCGCCAGCTATTCCCATCACGCCAATGTCGGTCACGCGGTGAAGAGTCGCGCCGAGGAAAACCGCATTCTTTATAATCGCCTGTCAGACGAGAGCACAGGCGTTTCGAGTTATCTCATCGACTTGCCAAACGGCGGCCTGGCTTACGTCATCGGAAACGTCATTCAGCAAGGTCCGCAAACGGAAAACACGACGCTCTTGTCGTACGGCGCCGAGGGATCCCGTCACGGCAAGACCGGTCTTTATGTGGTGAACAACACCTTTGTGAACGACCATGACACGGGGGTGTTCATCCGCAATGCGAATACGGCGTATCCAGCAATAGTCGTTAACAATATTTTTGCGGGCCCGGGAAAGATCGTGGCAGGCCCGGCGGAGGCGGAATTCAACTGGGCAGGAAAAGATCCGGGTTTCCGAGCACGTGCCGACTACGATTACCGGCTTAATTCAGGGTCGCCTGCGATCGATCAGGGAGTTGATCCGGGGAACGCCGACGGTTTTAGCCTGATTCCTCGTTACCATTACACCCATCCTCTTGCCATCGAGCCGCGTCCCGAGGTGGGAAAGATCGATTTTGGGGCTTACGAGTTTACGGCTACGGGTAATACCGCAGAATAAGGCCATACTATGGCATTACTTTCCCGCGCATTATTCCACTTATCTCAAGAGGCCTGTTTTCACTTATAATTCACCTTGGTGGTGGACCAGCCTTATAGGTGGGGATAGATCGCCATCATCATTGACATTACTTTGCCAGCAAGAAGAACTGCCCCATGGTTTCAGTCGTTGATTCACCCATTCTTTGTGTTGTCGGGGCGCGGCCCAACTTCATGAAAATAGCGCCAATCATGGCGGCGCTGCGGGTGCAGCCCATGGCGATGGCGGCACGGCTGCTGCATACGGGTCAACATTACGATGCGGCGATGAAGGACTCGTTTTTTACGCAACTTGGCATACCGGAACCGGACATGGATCTCGAGGTGGGTTCCGCCAGTCACGCGGTGCAGACGGCCGAGATCATGAAACGCTTTGAGCCGGTGCTGGAAGCGGAAAGACCCGCGGCCGTGCTGGTGGTGGGCGACGTCAACTCGACCATCGCCTGCGCCCTGGTGGCCGCGAAGAAGGGAATTCCGGTTATCCATGTGGAGGCGGGACTGCGCAGCTTCGATCGCAGCATGCCGGAAGAAATCAATCGGGTACTCACGGACCAAATCTCGGATCTGTTGTTCACCACCGAGCGCGAAGCGCGCGAGAACCTGCGGCGCGAAGGCATCGACGAGCGCCGAATCCATTTCGTGGGTAACGTGATGATCGATACCCTGATGACCAACTTGCCGCGCGCGGTTCCGCCGCAACAGACCTTGGCCAAAATCTTCCAGCCACAGGTGTTTCTGCGCAGCCCGAACGGGTATGCCTTGTTAACCCTGCACCGCCCGTCCAATGTGGACGATCCGTGGGTGTTGCAGCGGCTGATCGAAGCGCTGCGCGATATCAGCGAAGAGCTGCCTATCGTGTTCCCCGTGCATCCGCGCACCACGGCGCGCATCCAAGGCGCGGGTCTTGCATCGCGGCTCGATACGCCGCGCATCTTGTGTTTGCCGCCGCTCACTTATCTCGAAATGCTGGGGTTAATGGCGAAGGCGCGCGTGGTGCTCACGGACTCCGGTGGCGTGCAGGAGGAAACCACCGCCCTGGGCGTGCCGTGCATCACGCTGCGGGAAAATACCGAGCGGCCGATCACCGTGGAGCAGGGCACCAACACCATCGTCGGTTCCGATCCCGTACGAATAAAAGCGGCCGTGACGAACGTGCTCACGACGGGCGGCAGGGCAGGGCGAATACCGGAGTTTTGGGACGGGAAGGCATCGTTGCGCATCAAAACGATTTTGCATGGCTGGCTGCATGGCGGCATGGCCAGGGCGCCAGCCACCACCACTCTATCCTAGTGGCAACCGGCGACGTGCGGCAAAGGGATCGGTTTCCATGATAAAGCGCGACATCGGCCATGAGTTCACCAATGCGATGACGGTGGACGTCGAGGATTATTTCCAGGTCTCGGCGTTCGAGCGGCATATACGGCGTGAGGACTGGGACCGGCTCGAATGCCGTGTCGAGCGCAATACCGATCGCATACTCGCCCTTTTCGATGCGCATAAGGTGCGCGCCACCTTCTTTATGCTTGGTTGGTTGGCCGAACGCTATCCGCAATTGGTGCGGCGCATCGTGGCCGGCGGTCACGAAATCGCCAACCATGGATACGCCCACGTGCGCGTCACCCAGCAACAGCCTGATGAATTCCGCAGCGATGTCTCACGCGCAAAAAAATTGCTGGAAGATATCAGCGGCAGTCCCGTGCGCGGATACCGCGCCGCCAGTTACTCGATTGGCGAAAAAAATCTATGGGCATTAGATGTTCTGCGCGAGACGGGTCATGACTATAGTTCGAGCATTTATCCCATTCGCCACGATCTTTACGGGTGGCCGGCGGCACCGCGATTTGCCTTTCACCACCGGGAGACCGGTTTGTTGGAAATACCGGTGACGACCGTCGCGCTTTTCAATCGCAAGTTACCGTGTGGCGGTGGCGGTTACTTTCGTCTATTCCCCTATGCCATCTCGCGCTGGGCGTTGCGCCGGGTGAACCGGCATGATCGCGAGCCTTGCGTGTTTTATTTCCATCCATGGGAAATTGATGCCGAACAGCCGCGCCAGGAGAATCTGAGCTTCAAGACCCGCTTCCGTCACTACCTTAACCTGGACCGAATGGAGCGGCGCCTGGGCAAGCTGCTGGGGGATTTTCGCTGGGGAAGGATGGACCACGTATTCCTTGAATCGCGACAGGCCAAATCATGAGCACGCCCTTGTCCGATACTTCATCGCCTGGCGCACCGTCCACGCCACAGGTTCACCGGTTACAGCCGGCCGACGCGGCTCGCTGGGACGAATTTGTCATGGGCTGTTCGGAGGCGACTTTTTTCCACCGTGCCGGCTGGCAGCAAGTGCTCGAACGCGCCTTCGGACATCGTGCTTATTATCTTTACGCCGAGGCCGACGGACGTATAGAGGGAATTTTGCCTCTGGGGCACTTGCGCAGCCGGTTATTCGGAAACGCCTTGGTATCATTGCCTTTCTGCGTCTATGGTGGAGTGGCGGCCATGTCCGAAGCCGCGCGCGCGGCGCTGGAGCGCGCCGCGCGTGAGTTGGCCGCGCAGCTCCAAGTCGATTATCTCGAGTTCCGTAATCGCGCACCAAGACACGGCGACTGGATAAATAAAGATCTGTACGTCACGTTCCGTAAATCCTTGGACCCCGATCCGGAGAAGAATTTCCTCGCGATTCCGCGGAAGCAGCGCGCCATGGTGCGCAAGGGCATCGACGCCGGGCTGCATGGCACATTGGATGACGACATCGGCCGTTTTTACAATACCTATGCCGATAGCGTGCGCCGCCTGGGTACACCGGTATTCTCGAAAAAATATTTCCAAGTGCTCAAGGAAGTCTTCGGCGCCGACTGCGAGGTGCTTACCATTATGCAGAATGATCATACGATCAGCAGTGTCATGAGCTTCTATTTCAAGGACGAAGTGTTGCCGTATTACGGTGGCGGGACACGCGCGGCGCGCGAGGTGGCGGGCAACGATTTCATGTATTGGGAACTGATGCGCCGCGCGTGCGCACGCGGATTGCGGGTGTTCGATTACGGCCGCAGCAAGCAGGGCACGGGCCCGTACAACTTCAAGAAAAACTGGGGCTTCGTGCCTGAGCCGCTGTTTTACGAGTATTATCTGGTCAAGGCCAAGGCAGTTCCGGATATCAATCCGCTGAATCCCAAGTACCGTTTTTTCATCGAGACCTGGAAACGCCTGCCGCTACCGCTGACCAAGGTTCTCGGGCCCATGATTTCGAAAAATCTGGGCTAGCCGATGAACGAGCTGTTGTTTCTCACTCATCGCATCCCGTATCCGCCTAATAAAGGTGACAAGATACGTTCGTTCAATCTGCTCAAGCATCTGGCGCGGCATTATCGTGTGCACCTCGGAACATTCATCGACGATCCGCAAGATTGGCGCCACGTGCCGGCGGTCAAGGAGCTGTGCGGTGACACTTGTTTTGTCGGCCTGCATCCGGCGTGGGCGAAAATACGCAGTGTCAGCGCACTCTGGCATGGTGAGCCGATGACCTTGCCCTATTATCGTAACGCCAGACTCCGATCGTGGGTCAATGGCGTTCTCAACACGGGATCGGTGCGGCGAATCCTCGTGTTCTCATCGCCCATGGGACAGTATGTCACCGGTGCTATCCGTGATACGCGCCGGGTCATTGACTTTGTTGACATGGACTCGGACAAATGGCGTCAGTACAGCCGCAAACACCCTTGGCCGATCAGCTGGCTGTATCGGCGCGAGGGCGCGGCGCTGCTTCGTTTCGAACGCGCGCAGGCCGAAAACTTCGACATGAGTATCTTTGTCACCGAAGCGGAGGCGGAATTGTTCAAACGCCATGCTCCGGAATCCGCCGAACGCGTAACCTACATTGAGAATGGCGTCGATGCCGATTATTTTTCGCCCGAGAGGGAGTACCCCAACCCTTATCCGCCGGGAGAACAGGTTTTGGTTTTTACCGGCGCCATGGATTACATCGCCAACGTCGATGCCGTTGACTGGTTTGCGCGCGAGGTTTTTCCAGATATATATGCCCGTCATGCCGCGGCGCGTTTCTATATCGTTGGCGCACGCCCGGCGAAAAACGTGCAAAACCTTGCCGGCTTGCCGGGTGTGCGCGTGACAGGGGCGGTGACCGACATTCGTCCTTACCTTGCCCATGCGCGGGCGGCAGTCGCGCCGCTCCGCATCGCGCGGGGCGTGCAGAACAAAGTTTTGGAGGCGATGGCGATGGCACGTCCGGTGCTCGCCACCCGGATGGCCATGGAGGGCATCCAGCAATGTCCCGGTCTCGAATCGCTGGTGACTGAAACGTCCGAGGCGATGGTGCGGCAGGCGCTGGCAGCGCTTTCCGGCGATACGTTAGCCTACACAGGCCAACGCGGACGCGAGTGCGTGTTGCGTAGTTATAACTGGGGCGAGAATCTTGGGCGCATCGAGTTGCTGCTCGAGGGCGACGCCGCCAAAACGTCGATGGCTGGCGGCCGCCGCGGCGATATTTCCTTACAGCGTGGTTAGGCATGGTCAAAAATAAAATGCAGCGAATGACAACGGCTGCTTCGACCAAGATCGGCGCGCTTCGTTCTGCGACATCCGTGGCCGCGCGCGGTCGCGCGCCGTTGGTGGCGCATATCCTCTATCGTCTTGACATCGGTGGCCTGGAGAATGGACTGGTCAATCTGATTAACTCGATTCCGGCGGAGCGCTATCGGCATGCCATCATCAGTCTCACCGAGTACACCGATTTTCGTCTTCGCATACGCCGCCAGGACGTGGAGTATTACGCGCTGCTCAAGCGGCCGGGGAAGGATCCCGGCACCTATGTCCAGCTATGGCGCTTCCTGCGGCGATTACAGCCACAGATCGTTCACACCCGCAATCTTCCTGCCCTCGATTGCCTGATTCCGGCCGCGCTGGCTGGAGTACGATGCCGCGTTCATGGTGAACATGGCCGAGACATGCTGGAGCTCGATGGAAAAAATTGGAAGTACAATCTACTGCGCCG
>OBEQ012247927.1_pt1 | contig 11195 bp, 7 predicted proteins | sample 1670901 | NCBI WGS metagenome assembly OBEQ01 (sample SAMEA104232315, study PRJEB22302) | groundwater metagenome | biome: forest; feature: aquifer; material: groundwater | place: USA | collected 2011-08-07 | depth 5.4 m | reverse complement strand
GAAGCGCGCGGAGTGTTTCGTCCACCGCTGTGGGGTGGTGCGCGAAATCGTCATAGACGCGTACGCCCCGCGGCTCTCCAAGAAGATCCTGCCGGCGCCGCACCCCTTGAAACGCTGCCAGTGTCGTACGAGCGCTGGTGACGTTCGCCCCGAAGCCCTCGGCGCACGCGGCAATTGCGGCCACGGCGTTTCGAACGTTGTGCGCACCGGGGATGGGGAGAGCGTAGCGTCCGCACGAGACGCCGCCGGCGAAGAGGTCGAACAGTTGTCGCCCCTCGTCGACGATCGAAAGCGCGGCCAGCCACGTGGGCGTGACGTCGCCGGTGTCGTCGCCGTCGAGGGCGTAGAATGCGATACGCGCTCGCGCATGCTCTTGCACCACAGCGCGTGCGCGGGCGTCGTGCGCGTCGCAAACGATGAGACCGCCCTCGGGCACGGCGCGCACGAACTCTGCGAAGGCGGACTCGTACGATGCGACGTCCGGGTAGATGTCGATGTGGTCGTACTCACAGCTCGTGACGATCGCGACGTCGTCCGCGCCGACGCCGATGTAGTCCAAGAATTTGGGCCGTTTGTGCCAGTAGACGGCGTCGTACTCGTCTCCCTCCACGACGAAGGGCGCACGAACGACCGGCGCGGAAAGGCTCGCTTTGGTACGGCCGAGCGCGGCGCCCGACGGAAAATTCTTGGGCAGCCCGCCAATGAAATACCCCGGCTCCATGCCCTCGCGCTCGAGAAGCCAAGCGCACATCGTCGCCGTGGTCGTTTTTCCGTGGGTCCCGGCGACGACGAGCGGTCGCCTCTTCTGCAGAAAATACTCGCGTAGCGCGGCGGACATGCTCGAGCGCGGCAAATTGCGCTCTTCCGCGACGCGCGCTTCGACGTTGTCCTTTCGAATGGCGTTGCCCACGATGACGAGATCTCCCTCCACGTGGCTCGCCTCGTATCCGAGAAGGCAGCGGACGCCGGCGTCTTTCAGCGCCGGTCCCATCGGAGGATCGAACGCCGCGTCCGAACCGCTCACCTCGTGCCCCGCGTCGCGAAAAAGCATCGCGAGCGAGCCCATGCCTGTACCGGAGATGCCGATGAGGTGGACGCGCATCACGCCTTCACGAACGTAAAGTCCTCGCCCTTCACGTCCACCTTGATGACGCTTCCAGGCCCGTAGCCGCCCGCGAGGATCTCCTCGGCAAGTGGGTCTTGCAGTCTCTTCAAAATGGCACGCTTGAGTGGCCGTGCCCCGAAGGCAGGCTCGTAACCCTGCTCGACCAGTTGCCGCTTCGCCCCGTCGGTGAGCTCGAGCTTGAGCTCGCGATCGACGAGCATCTTTTCGAGCCGCCGGAGCTGGATGTCCACGATGTCGCGCAAATCGGCCTTCGAGAGCGGCCGGAAGATGATGATGTCGTCGACGCGGTTCAAGAACTCTGGACGCAAGTAGTTCTTGAGCTCCTCGCGCAAGACGTCGCGGAGCGCATCGCGTCCCTCGTCCGACTCGAACAACTTTACGTCGGTGTCGAGAATGCGCTTGCTGCCGATGTTGCTGGTCATGATGACGACGGTGTTCGAAAAGTCCGCCGTTCGGCCTCGACCATCGGTGAGGCGACCGTCGTCGAGGACTTGCAGAAGCAGATTGAACACGTCGGCGTGCGCTTTTTCGACCTCGTCGAACAGGAGCACGCTGTAGGGTTTTCGACGCACCGCCTCGGTCAAAAAGCCCCCTTGTTCGCTGTCGACGTATCCCGGTGGTGCACCCACCAGGCGCTGCGCCATGTGCTTCTCCATGAACTCGCTCATGTCGAGACGCGTCATGGATTGCTCGTCGTCGAACAAAAACTCCGCGAGTGCTTTGGCAAGCTCGGTTTTGCCGACGCCGCTCGGACCGAGGAAAAGAAAGCTCCCGATGGGCTTGCCCGGGTCGCGAAGCCCCACACGCCCCCGGCGAACGGCGCGCGAAACCGCACGCACCGCCTCGGACTGACCGACGACACGCTTGGTCAGGCGCTCCTCCATTTTGAGAAGCTTGTCGCTTTCGGCCTCGAGCATTTTGGCCACGGGAATGCCGGTCCAATCGCCCAGGACGATCGCGATGTCCTCGTCGGTGACCACTTCGGCGCTGCTCGGCGCCCCTTCACGTGCAACAGCAGCCTCCGCGACGTCGAGGCGCCGTTTTACGTCGGGCAGGGTGACATGTTCGACCTCGCCGAGGCGCGCGAAGTCGTGCTTCTTTCGCGCCTCTTCGAGCTCCGCTTGGAGGCGGCTGTGCTCTTCGCGGAGACTCCCGACCGCGGCCAGAGCACCTCTGCGCGAATCGAGCCTTGCGCGCATTTCGGCGACGCTCGGCTCGAGTTGAGCCATCTCCTTCTCGATGCGCTGCTTCGTTTTGACACTCATCGCATCGGTGTCGTTCGCGACCGCTGCCAGCTGGGCTTTGAGCGAAGCTAGCCTTCGAATGGCGTCGTCCACAGCTGCGGGCACGCCGTCCGTTTCGACCCTTTTTCTCGCGGCGGCTTCATCGAGCAGATCGATGGCCGAGTCGGGGAGCGCGCGATCCTGAACGTAGCGCTTGGCGAGGCGCACCGCGGCGACTACCGCAGGATCGCCAATTTGCACGCGATGCTGCGCCTCGTATTGCGTGGCGATGCCCCGCAAAATCTCAACCGCTTCGTCGACCGTCGCCGGCTCGATGCCGAGCACCGTGAACTGCCGCAAAAGGCCTGGATCGCGCTCTTGAAGCTTTCGCATCCCATCGGGTGTCGTCGAGGCAAGGAGGCGCACTTCGCCGCGCGCGAGCATGGGCTTGAGCAGCTCACCTACGCCGCTTCCTGCTGCGCCTTGGCCGTAGAGCGATTCGAGGCCGCTGATGTAGAGGATGGCGCCGCCGCCCTTGTAAGCGGTGACCACTTGCTTCACGCGCTCTTCGATCTCGCCGCGGAGCTTGGCCCCCGCCACGAGCTGACCTGTCTCCAGCTCGACGAGAGAGAGCTTGGACAGGTTGTGCGGCACGTCGCCTGCGGCGAGCCGCATGGCCAGCGCACCCACGATCGCTCCTTTGCCAACGCCGGGCTCACCGACGAGCAAAGGGTGATTTTTCTGACGTCGTTCGAGAATCTGAAGCAGCCGCCTCACTTGTACGTCGCGGCCGATCACGGGATCGAAACCGCCGCGGCGTGCGCGCTCGACGAGGTCTTGTGTAAAGCGCGATGCGCCATCGGCCGAACCGGCTGCACTGCCCGACGCGTCGCGAGGCACGCTCTTCAACGCTGCCATGTGCGGGCGGAACGAGCCGGGGCCGAGCGCGAATGCCTGGAGGACGACGGCTGCCGGACCGCGCAGTTCTTGCGAAAGAGCGTTCAAGAGGTGCTCGATGCCGACGTTGGCCCTATCGGCCTCTTTTTCTGCGCGACCGAGAAGCCCCAGCATCAAGTTCGAGAGGTAGGCAAGGCCGCCGCTCGTCTTCGGAATGCGGGCGAGCTGAGCTTCGGCTTCTACCGCCACGTCTGCCGGGTCTGCTCCCGATCTCTTGAAGACCTCCGCGATCCCACGGTCGCGATCGATGGCGCGCGCGAGAAGGTGAATGGGCTCGACCTGCGCGTGTTTGCGCTCGTCGGCCAACGATTGCGCTCCTGCGACCAGGGCTTTCGCTTCGGGCGCGTACCGCTCGAGGTGGATTGTCTGCTCGGCAGCCATGCAAGCACCGAGGCTAGCACGGGAAGTTGTGGAGTTTTTTGGCCAAACTTACGGCCAGCTGCAAGTGTTGCGCCCGGTCGTAGCTTGAGGCGCCCAAACGGGCGAGGTAACGTTCAGGTGGGATGGCGCCCTTGCAGCCGCGGCCTGGCGAGGTCTTCCTTGGCAAGTACCGCATCCTCCGCGTCGTAGGCGAAGGGGGAATGGGACTCGTGTATGCGGCGCACCACCTTTTGCTCGACACGCCGGTCGCTCTCAAAATCCTCTCGACCGAGGTTGCGCAAGATGCCGAGCATGTGAGTCGGTTTCTGAACGAGGCGCGGCTCGCAGCGCGAATCAAGAGCGCCAACGTTTGCAGCGTGATGGACGTGGGCCAAGTCGCCGATGGTCGACCCTACCTCGTGATGGAGCTGCTTCAGGGCACCGATCTCGCTTCCGCCCTCAGCGCTCGCGGCCCGCTGCCCATGGCAGAAATCCTGGATTTCGCGCTGCAAGCATTGGAAGGGATCGCCCACGCGCATTCGCGCGGCATCGTCCACCGGGACCTGAAGCCCTCGAACTTGTTCGTCGCGCACGAACCGGGCGTGCCTCCTGTGGTCAAAGTGCTCGATTTCGGCATCTCGAAATTCGAAACGTTCAACCGTTCGCATGGCGCCATCACGAGCACGAGCGCCATTCTCGGCTCTCCCGCGTACATGTCGCCGGAGCAAATCAAAGATGCGCGCTCGGTGGACGAGCGGGCCGACCTCTGGTCGATGGGCGTCATTCTCTACGAGCTCGCCACGGGGGAATGCCCGTTCGACGCACCCACGCCGGGCGCTATTTTCGCTCGCATTCTCGGCGACTCGGTGCCGACGCCGCTGTGCCAGCTTCGCCCCGATGCACCCGCGGCGCTGGAGGCGATCGTCTTGCGCTGCATTCGCCGCAACCCGGACGAGCGCTTCCCCAATGTTCTCGAGCTGGCGCGCGCGATCGCGCCGCTCGCTCCGGGCTCGGACGCGGCGATCTCGCGGATCCTGGCCGTCATGTCTCGTCCGCGCGTCGCGCCCCATACGGAATCGTTGCCGAGCGGGCCATTGCCGGCCGTCGGGCCGCGCGCCCATCCGACGAATGTGTCGTGGACCGCCGGAGCTGGCCGCTCAGGTACGAACAAGCTGGCGCTCGGGGCCGGGATTGTTGCACTGATCGTGGCATTGGGAGCGCTCGCGCTCATGGTCGGGCTGAGCTACCGCGCGAAGAAAAGCGTCGCGATTTCCCCCTCCCCGCCTCCCGCGGAGGTCGCGACGGACATGGTGAGCGTGCCGATCACAGCGCCTCCGCCAGACCCGGTCTCCGCCGACCCACCTCCCGCGTCTGCGGCCAGCGCGCCGCCTACGATTGCGCCGCCCCACGGCGCGCACCGGTCGCCATCGCACACCGGTAAGCCAACGAAGAAGGATCTCCTCAAGGATCGCCGTTGAGACGAACCGCGCGCGCGTTTTCGCTGATGGCAGTCCTTCTTGCGCTGGCCGCTCGAGCGCACGCGGTCGCGCCTGAGGACGTGAAACGCGCCGACCTCTTGTTTCACGAAGGGCAGAGGCTTCTCAAGGCCGGGCGAGTGGACGAGGCATGCGCTGCGTTTGCGGAAAGCCATCACCTCGATCCCGCAGTAGGCACGCTGCTCAATCTTGCCGACTGTCATGCCCAGGCGCGCCGTCTGGCCACCGCGCACGCGGAGTTCCTGGAGGCCGCGCGCCTCGCCGCCGCGAGCGGCCAGCGCGAGCGCGAAGTGTTCGCCAAGGAGCAGGCCGCTCAGAGTGAGCCGCTGTTGTCGTTCGTCGAAGTGCGCTTGGCGAAAGGGGCGCTCATCGACGAGATCTCCATCGACCTGCAGCCTATCGACAAAGCTGCCGTTTCGGCGCCGATTGCGCTCGATCCGGGGCCTCACACCTTTCGATTCGCTGCGGCGGGCCGTGTGGCGCGCGTTCTCAGCGTCGAGGTGGTCAATGGGCCGAGCTCGCAGGTGGTCGAGGTCGCGCCGCTCGAATCGATCGCACGGTCGCCCAGTGACCTGCCCGAGAAGCCGAAGACCGATTCGAAATCGCGGCAACGGCTCGCGAGCGTCGTGCTTGCCGGAGCGGGCGCAGTGGCGGTCGGAGTCGGCGCGTTCTTCGGTCTGCGAGCGATGTCGAAGAAGGGCGACGGCGATTCGCATTGCGCGGGACGGTTTTGCGACCCCGAAGGGCTCACCCTCCACGATGACGCGCACTTCGCGGCGACGGTATCGACGGTCGCGTTCGTCCTCGGTGCCGCCGCGATTGGCGCGGGTGTGTATCTCTACTTAACCCGGCCCGCTCCCACGAAAGGTGTGGCACGGCTTCGCGTGGCGCCGGCATTCGGTGGCCTGCGTTTCGAGGGCGCATGGTGAACGTGTACTCTGCACGCGTCGCCGTGCTGTTTGCCGCGCCGATCGCGCTCGGTGCGTGCGCCCTCCTCGTCGGCCTCGAAGAGCACGAGCCCTACCCGGCGCCGCCTGGGGACGGAGGATTGCCGCCCGAGGCCTCGATAGACGCGGCCGACGGATCCACGTGTGGCGACACCCGTGTCGACCCGAACAACTGCGGCGCATGCGGTACGCGTTGCGCGCCGGGGTACGCGTGCATCGCCAGTGTTTGCGGAAATCGCGTGGTCTCGGTGGCTGCAGGTGGCCACGCGTGCGTGCTCCTACACGGAGGAGAGGTCTGGTGCTGGGGCGGAAACGGTTACTCGCAGCTCGGCACGCGCCCGGACGGCTGCGGGGCGTGCCCGGCTCCCCTGAAGGTGTCGGGCATTTCCGATGCCGTGGGGCTGTCGGTGGGAGTGAACGCGTCGTGCGTTCGCAGTCGCACGGGCGAGGTCTGGTGCTGGGGGCTCAACAGCTCGGGACAGCTCGGTCACACGGGGGGTGACGTGTCTTGCGGCAATGGCCTTGCGTGCAACCCCACGCCGCAGAAGGTGCCGCTGCTGGTGCCGGCCGTACAAATCTCGGTGGGTGAGCCGTTCGCGTGCGCGCGCGCGGCCGACGGCAGCGTGCGCTGTTGGGGCGACAACTCCTACGGGGCGCTCGGAAACGCCGTGCCGAGCTTGGGTCCTCACCCTACGCCGTCTCTCGTCACGATCACGTCGGACGTCGTCGACATTGCGGCCGGTCGAGGGTACGAGACCACCTGCGCGACGAAGATCGACGGCACGATCTGGTGCTGGGGAGAAAACTTCCGAGGCCAGCTCGGACACACAAGTGGCGGTGATACGTACTGCCCTCCGGGTGTCGGAAGCGTTTCGTGCAACGCGACGCCTTCACCCATTCCGGGCTTCTCTGGGTTCGTTTCGCCATCGGCTTCGCGCGTCGCGTGCGCGCGCAGCGGCGACGCGGGCTACTATTGCTGGGGCTACAATGGATTCGGGCAGCTCGGGATTGAGTCGATCGATCCTGTCGATCACGCGACTCCCGTGCCCGTGATCACGGCGAAGGCTGCCGTGCTCTCGCCGGGGTACAACCACGCATGCGCGCTGGACGTCGACGGTGTGGCCTGGTGTTGGGGCTACAATTTCTGGGGTGTCGTCGGCGATGGCAGCATGGGCGGCAGCGCTTGCGAGGGTGGTTCGCCGTACTGCGTTCTCAAGGCGGTTCGTGTCACCGGAGTCCCCAAGCTCGCCGCCATTTCGGCGGGCGCCGAGCTCACGCTCGCGCTGGGGGTGGATGGCAGCGTCTGGGCATGGGGCGCGAACATCGACGGCCGCACGGGCCACGCGCCCGGGCTGCAAGAGGGCGGCACGAGCGACGACATGTGCGTACTGGACAGCGGCATCGGCGGCGGCCCATGCACGCGGCGGCCCGCGCGCGTCCTGGGGCTTCCGTAGAACCGGAGTGCACTCCCTCAGGCAAGCGCTTCCACGAGCGCGCCCACGTCTTTCTCCGCCACAGAACAAAGAGCTACACGCAGCGCCCCCTTGCTCGGCACGACGAAAACCCCTCTGTCTTTCATTTGCGCAGCTTTCGCCGCGCTGTCGTCGTGAAAGACCGTGACGAAGAAGCCCCCCTCATAGCGTGGGTATTTGAGCCCTTTGCTCGGCGCCACGGCATTGAACGCTTCCACGCGCTTCAGAAGAAGAGCCCGAAGCTCTTCGCGCTCCTTGTCGCACGCGCTTCTCAGCGAAGCATCGGTGAGCAGGCGCGTGATCGCCGATTGTCCACCGCGCGTGCAGTTCGACCACGTACCGCGGCACGAGTAGACCAGCGCGGCTTCGGTCTTTTCGCGCTCGTTGGCGTCTGTCACGCACGCAACGAGCGCGCCTACGCGAAGGCCGTAGTGGGTGAACGACTTGGATGCGCTCCAGGCAAAGAGCAGAGCCACCTTGCCGACGAGCGGACGGAGCTCCTTCAAGAACGCGCGCGGTTCGCGTGCGCCGTACATGAAGTACGCCGTATCGACGAGCAACGTGATCGGCGCGCGGTGCGCGTGTGAAAGGAGCCGCTCGACCACTCCGCGCCACTCGTCGGGACGCATGGAGTAGCCCGTGGGATTGTGGCACGGGTCGTTCAAGAAAATGAGTACGCGGTTTTGGGCGGCAATCTGCGATGCGATGGCGCGATCGAGGGCGTCGAGATCGAGATCTCCGCGCGCGTCGAACATGGAAAATGTGGCGACCTTGCGGTCCGCTTCGTCGGCGAGCGTTTGGTAGGGCCCCCAGAAGAAGCTCGTGGTGAGGACGGACTGGCCCGGCTCGATGAAATTGGCGACGGCGTGGCGAAGCGCACCGGTGCCGCCCGGCGTCGCCACTGCGCACGCGGCGTTTCGCATTTCGGGTTCGTCCGCGAACAGATCGTCGATCACGGCCCGCAAGAACGCCGGGCTTCCTGCGATGGGGGCGTAGGCGGCCCATTCGTCTACACTGACTTCGCGAACGGCCCGCGTTGCCGTCGGCAAAACGGCGAGCCTACCGTCGTCGTACAGGAGCGACCCCACCGTTGCATTGATCACCCTGTCGCCGCGCTCTTTCTTGGCGATGGCCTCCTTGTTCAGCGCGAAGATGGGGTCGTCGCTCGGGCGCGATTGGTGACTCGGAATCACATGCAGCATCACCCGCGTTTTACCACAGCCAGCTCGCCTGCCCGGAGCGCCAGCAAGAACGGGATGCCAGATTGTCAGAGCAACGCGTGCCTCGAGGGGCTCGCGTGACAGCTTGACCAAGCGAATCCATACGAAAGCGCTCAAAAACAGCCACGAAACTGCGTGGCACGCGCTATGCTCCGGTCCCCCACGCCGATGCCTTCTTCTCGCGCGCTTCTCGTACCCAGCGGCGTTCTTCTCGCCGCTCTGTTTTGCTCCGGTGTCGCTCAGGCCCAGAGCGTGACGCTCAACCCGAGCGCGGTCACCCGCGACCGGCCGCTTCCGTCGCGCAACCTCACCAACTGGGTCAACTTCGACGACTGCGAGCAGAACCTCCATCTCACCTTTCCGCTCCTTCTCTCGGATTTCGCCAATTCGAGCCTCAGCCTTCAGGCGTGGGCGGGGGACACGAATGCGAACTGCACGGACAAGACCTCCCGCAGCTCGCCGGGCCAGGCGACGCAGGTCTGCTGGGAAATCGTCAACGGCTCGATCAACAAAGCGCAAACGGTGAACCTCACCGTTCCCGTGCGTGACATCCTTTCGCAATTCGGAGCCGGGGCGAAGCAGCAGCTGTTCGTGCAAGGGACGGAGGCGTCGTGCCACAACTCGGCTCTCCCGAGCGGGCCGACGAACATCAACGTTTCGTTCTTCATGGTGAACGGGAGCGGAGACCTGGCGGGGACGGCGGCGACCTACCAGCTCAGCGTCGACGTGGTGGGGCCCGCGCCTCCCAGCGGCGTGCGCGCAGGAATCGGTGGTACGGCGCTCATCATCAGCTGGACGCCTTCCGGCGACACCGACAACCAGGGCTACACCGTCTACTGCGACCCACCGTCAAACGGCGTTCCCGCCCCTGCCTCCGACGCCGCCGTCGCGACGGCTGCCGATGCGGGTTTTTCGCTGGTGTGCAGAGACGGCGGCTTCAGCGACGGCGGGTTCGACGACTCGGGTGACGCGCTCCCTGGGCAGGCGCTCGACGGTGGTTGCTCTCTCGTCTCCAACGCGACCGACAGCGGTGGCAGTACCGCCACGCCGACGTCTACCTGTCCAAGCACGGTTCTCGTTCCGAGCGGCGGCACGCGCAGCACCAACGAGGCGGGCCAGACGACGATTGTTGGCGGGACACAGAAGTTCATCGATCCGACGTACAAATGCGGCTCGGTTGGAAGCAATACGAGCACCGGCGTAACGGTCGATAACCTCGTGAACGGCACGCTCTACACGGTCGCCGTAGCCGGAGTCGATGCCTACGGAAACACCGGACCGCTAAGCGATCCCGCGTGCGAGACGCCACAAGAAGTCATCGACTTTTGGGAGCAGTACCGTGGCGCAGGCGGGCTTGCCGGGGGTGGTTTTTGCAGCGTCGACGGCGTCGGCTTGCCTGCGACGACAGCTCCGCTCGCGGTCTTTGGTGCGTGGGCCGTCGTGAGCATCCTTCGCAGGAGGAAGAAACCGTGAGACTCGCTTGCGTCATTGTCGGCTCGGTGGTTGGTGCGGCATCGCTCCTGGCCGTCGCGAACGCGCGTGCCGACGAGGAGTCCGGCGTCCTCGATTCGCGTCACCGTCGTTACGAATCGCCGCAGCGCTTTGCGCTCGAGTTCCGCTTCGCTCCCTACAAACCCCGCGTGGACGACGCACCCGAGCTGAATGGAAAAACACCCTACGCGGATTCGTTCGGCACCAATCCACGGCTCGAAATTGGTGCGGAGTTCGACTGGCAAGTGTTGCGCATTCCACACGTGGGGACCCTCGGCCCCGGAGTGAGCATCGGTCACACGTCGATCAGCCGAAAGGCGCGTCTAAAATCCGACCCGACTCGGGAGAGTAGCGAAGAGACCTCGCTCGAGATTTTTCCCATGTACGGTGTTCTCGTTCTCCGTGGGGACGCAGTCATGCGGGATCTCCGCGTGCCGCTCGTTCCCTACGTGAAGGGTGGGCTGGGCTTCGCATTCTGGCGCGCGTCCAACTCGCTCGGCACTTCCGAGGCGGACAACGTCTCTGGCAAAGGCCACACCTGGGGCGCGCACGTCGCGGCGGGGCTCGCGCTGCACTTGAACGCCTTCGACAACGCCGCGTCGGTGAACCTCGACAACAGCGTGGGCATCAACCACTCGTACGCGTTCTTCGAGCTCATGAGCGCGCAGCTCACCGGCCTCGGACAGTCCCACGCGCTGTTCGTGGGCACGAACACCTGGGTAACCGGCCTCGCGTTCGAGATGTGAGCGCGGTGGGTCTTTGTCCACGCCCGACTTCAGCGCAGGCGAGCTAGACTCGACCTCATGGCGAGGTTGGAGCGGCGGCGGCGTCGTGCAAGCTCCGTCAAGAAGACCATCGGCAAGCCGTGTGCGGGAAATCCGCAAGCACGGTTTGAAAGGGGGT
>OBEQ011982284.1_pt1 | contig 11196 bp, 14 predicted proteins | sample 1670901 | NCBI WGS metagenome assembly OBEQ01 (sample SAMEA104232315, study PRJEB22302) | groundwater metagenome | biome: forest; feature: aquifer; material: groundwater | place: USA | collected 2011-08-07 | depth 5.4 m | reverse complement strand
GGTAACGGAGGTGAACGAACTGCACATGGTCATGGACGAGCTTGGCGACAGGATCGAGAAACTGAGACGCGAATGTGCGACAAGTTGGGAACCCGAAAGAGAAGAGATAGAGAAAAAGGCCGGCTGGCTGAGACAAAGGGTGATTGAAATAGCAGAAACTATCCCTCAGAGCGATATAGGAGGATAAGGCGAGACTTTTCACCTTTCGAAAAGGCTGAAAGGCGTTATGATGAAAAGAAAAAGGTATTTGTTCTTTATGAGCGGATAGTCATATGCCTTGTTGTCGACATAGTTAATGATAAGCCGGAGTCCGGCAAGAAGAAAATTAACGACCTTCGGGATAAAAGCGGAATAGTCATAACCGTTTACGTTCAATACCCGTGGTGTCGCAGCTTTAGTTTATTTGCAGATCACTTTTACCGTTGGTGAATCCTTTGTGATGTGCGTGTTGCCTGAGTCGATAAAAAGTTTCATCGAGGCGGCGTATTGTTGCCCTGCTTCCCCAACATGCCAGATCTCCCTCACCGACATGGCCCTGTCCTTGCCTGTGGGGGTAACGGACTGCTCTTTAGTTTTGACGCCGTCGCTGCGCTCCCAGTGATATGTAAAAGAAAAGTCCTTTGGCAGGGGCAATTTGAAATTGATGCTGGCGGTGTAGATGATATCTATTGGACACTTGTTGCCGGTATACTGGTTTCTATTTGCGGCCACATGAATCGGCCCAAAATGATTTTCTTCGTTTCTGGAACTGCTATTGAATGTTGCAGTTCCACTAGCTTGAACATCGATTTCCATGGAGGCAGACCCTCCAATAGAGGAAATGAACCATCTGCCGTTCACGCGCTTCATGACAACGTTTCCGGTGGATTCCGGCATATATGACCATGTGAAGTCAACGCTGAGGGTAGTATCGTCTCCTTTCATAAACCCTCCCAGAATCTTGTGGGTTTTAGGCACCCCGAAAGTGAAAAGTTCCAATATGAAATCAAGCGCATCCTTTTCGCTAAGACACTTCTCCGGAGGAAGATCAGGTAATTTACAAAAAAGTTGTATGAGGAAATCACGCGCATCCTTTTCATTAAGACACTTCTCCGGAGGGGCATAAGGCATTAATTTACAGAATTGCGAATAATCCCTTTTGTCTGCCGCCTTGTTTACCGTCGTAACATATGCAGTGTAGGCTTTTCCGGGATCGCCACCCCCTTCCGGGAGTGGGGCGCCGCCGTTATACGGATCTTTGAATGCAGTTCTGTTTGCCTCTCCCGCTGCTCCGACAAAAGGGACTGAAAAAACCGAAATGACGCTATATGCCAGGAATACCAAGGCAACTGAGACCATAACCCTGCTGAACGTGAAAAGCTTAGTTGTGCTCATTTTTTCCTTTCTTATTCCGATGAAACCTGCTTTTTATCAAACCATCAGTGTTTTTACTGCTCAACCAACTCCACACGTCTGTTTTTGGCTCGGCCTTCTTCTGTTTTATTCGATGCGACGGGGGCCAATGGTCCCACACCATAAGCCTTCAGTCTTTTTTAAATCAATACCGTATTTTGAACTCAGCTCCTTTACTACAGAATCCGCCCTGGCTTGGGAAAGTTTCATGTTTGAGTCTATCCCGCCGACATTATCCGTGTGGCCGACAATATTCACTTTTAAGCCAAGAGCGCCCTTGAGGAGTTTGGCGATCTCCTGGAAGGCCGTTTTCGACTCAGGCTTTGATGACGGATTGGCCCGTGTCAAAGTAGATACCATGAACGAGGCTTTTTTCATAATCGTTTCCTCCTTATTTGATGTTATCCGGTTCCGATAAGTTCCCTCTATTAATTGAAATAGTCAAGGGTTACGCTGGCTAAAGAACCCTCGCAGTTTTGCCAAAGATATTAAACAAGCTATATTATGTTGTCAATAGGTAACTGACCTGCAGAAAAGTCGGCCGGGTGAAGGCGAGACATTGTTTTCTTTTCATATTGATATCTTATCCCGGCAGCTTGCCTGCGAGGACTTCTACCTTCTCGATATCAGGGGGGAACTCATCTGTCCACAGTCTTAACGCTTTTCTCACTTCCTTATCTACAAATGAAAATATACGGTGGGCGCTGTCGTTGAGGCGGGTCCGGGAATGCCCTTTCACCTTGACGACCTCGAAACCTAATTCGTCGTGGAATTCGTAAAATGCGCGATAGAGCGTGACATTCCTTAAGGGCAGATTTGACCTTTTAGAGAGGAAGTCGCGGGCAAGCAGGCCGGGTCTTCTTTTGAGGAGGCCTGAAACGCACTGGGAATCAGAATATAGGTATAGTTTCCCGGGTCCGGAAATCTTTGGGCCGTTTCGATACTCTTCGAGGGCCCATAAGACTGTTTGGACTTCGAGTTTTGTCGAAGAAGTGTCTTCAAATCTTCGTACCTTTACCCGGCCGGCTAAATCGGATTTTTCAATAAGTAATGAAGCTGGAAGCACAAGATATGCCCCCACGCCGAGCTTACGCACAGGATTCAGACTCACATCGCTAAAGAGAGCTATATCGTTCATAAATCGATCTTAAGTTCCACAGTGCTTAAGACCAAGAGCAAAAAGTAACATTAACTATTTTACACTAAGTGAAAGCGTCACCAGAGTTTCCGGTAGTCTTTTTATACCAGTCGTTGACAGGAACATTTCTATCGTTTATATTTCCTCTATCCTTTCGACTTGGAGGCATCAATGAAACGTGCAGCGGCTATCATCATTTTCATCACTTTTGCTTTCTCCGGATCGGCTTTCGCATTAGGCAATCCCGACTTCTCCGGTACATGGACCCTGGACATGGCCAAGAGCGATATGGGGCAGGCGCGCCCGAGCGCTATGGCCGGGGCGCGTAAGGTGACCATAGTGATCAAACAGACCCCGGCTGTCCTGGCTACCACACGGAAGGCAGGCGAACGCTCCGAGACTGCTATCGAAAAGCTGGATGGCAGCGAGAGTATCAACAAGTCTCCCAGCGGCCAGGACATCAGGAGCACCAACCATTGGGAGGGCTCGACCCTGGTCACAAAGAGCGTAATGTCGACAACGGGACAAGGGACCGTTGAGTCAACCTTTGTCCGGTCCCTCAGTGCAGACGGCAAGGTGATGACGATAGACACGACCATGAAAACACCTAACGGCATCAATAAGAAGAGGCTCATCTACAATAAGCAGTAGTGGGGATGCCGTGACGCAAAGCCGGATGTTGGCTTCGTTTCTGATAATTCAGGATGTAGGGGCGAATGGCCGTTCGCCCGGGACAGGGCGATCCGCCGAATCGCCCCTACATCACCTTCACACCCTTTTCGCAGTTCCTATGGGTCCGCACTACACCCCGGACCAAAAAACAAGGCCGGGCTGCCACGCGGAATCATCACTCCTTCGGCAGCTCGGCCATCTCCGTCCTGGGAAGATCCGCCGCTTTCCGCCCCCTCCTCGCGAAGGGTTCGGCCTTTTCGGGAATCGCCCTATCTAATTTTATTCTAGCTCCGAACGGATGGGTATTCAAGCAGGATTGCGCCAAGAAAAGTCCTGTCTTTAAAAGGCATAACATTAAGTAATAAAATGTAGTATGCTCTACAAAATCCTCGCTGACATAGTTGTCCTTGTTCATTTCCTCTGGATATTATTCCTGATATTCGGCGCATTCCTGGGCGTCGGAAACAAGGCAATAAAAAACTTTCACATTTCAGGCCTTGTCTTTGCCCTCGTGATTCAGATATTCGGCTGGTACTGCCCGCTGACTCATCTCGAAGTCTGGCTGAGGGCAAAACATAACCCCTCATTGGCATACGCAGGATCATTCATAATTCATTATGTGGAGAGGTTCATATACATTGAAATCTCGCCGTGCTTGATCTTCGTTCTCACCTTGCTTCTCATAGGATTCAATATATGGTTTTATCTAAGGAAAATATCCTGATGTAGGGGCGAACGGCCGTGCGCCCAGGACAGGGCGATCCGCCGAATCGCCCCCACGGATGAAACAAAAATCCACGTGAAATAGTCCTTGTCTTTAACAGGCATAGCGTTTTATCATTAATAAATCTTTTTCGGGACGGGAACGGATAATGCGAGAACTTCAGCCTTTTCACCTAGGTCTTCTCGGCAGACTCGCCGGAGCGAGCGAATCAGGTCCAAGCACGCGGCCTGTGGACTATGCAGGGATCTTCGAAATAGAATGAAAGCCTTTGTGAATAGCCTCAAAATATATCATGGAAGTTGGCTATTTCTTGATTATTGTTGTTGCCTCGGCCCCTTTCGGCACTAGCATGCTTACCGCTACCCTTGCAGTCGTGCTGCCGACATTGACAGCCGAATGTATATTGCCGGGATTTTCCGTCCAATTCCCGCCTGTTTTTATTATCCTCTCCGTGCCTTTCTCCCGAAGGGTATCTCACCGCTGAGTACCGTCACGAGCGCGTGTCCGCCATGAAAATGATCGGGGACGCCTGCGCCCGGAGGAAAATCGAATATGATGCTGACCAAATCATATCCGCCGGCCTGTATCTCGATAGGGAGCGCGGCCTTATAGATGACTGAAGGGGCGGGCATTGCACCTTGATCAGTTTTCTCCCCCGCCACTGTTGTGGAAACTAAAAGAAGCATTACAAGACACGTTAATGAAAATAGCTTCACGGATTTCATCACATTCCTCCTTGTTTCTCCCGTTAGAACGTCGAAGGTCTTCTAACGGGGTTTACTTCCCGATCTTCTCCGTCATTATAAAGTCGTTGGTCTTATTGCTGCCATGACAGCTGATACAGGCCTCCACCTTGCCCGATGCCAGCATTTTCCCGTATGGCTCGTACTTCGCCCAGAACCAGTCACCGGCGGAAGGATTATAGCCATTGATCTTGTACATGACCGTGAGGGCCGCCATTTTTTTCTGGGACGTGTAGTTCTCCTTCACGATAATTGAACTGTCGGCCATCTTTCCTTTTTTGTCCCGTGCAGAAAAATATGCATGGTTGTTTACATAGGTACTCAGGAATGAACCGTGAGGCTCTCTGCCTTTGTAGAACCTGCCCTTTCCCGGCCAGAGCTCCCACTTGTCGTAGGGATTGTCTTTTGTGATGTAAGCGTACAACTTTGCGGCATCCGCTGTAGGCAGGGGCACCGTCGTCTCCGCCGGCTTTTCCTCATGGATGGCGTAGGCAACAGCAGCAACGCCGATGAGCAAGAATGCGGCCCACAAAACTGCGTATAGTCTCTTTTTCATTGTCCGACCTCCCTTATTGATGGTTTGGAATTGAGCGCTGATAACAACAACTTATCACGCGGGAAAATCTTGTCAATCCTAATATTGCTGCTGCTTTGAGTTTCAGTGCCCTCTGCCCCCCCGAAAAAGACAGTTTTTTTCTACCGAGTCATCCAGGAACGGGACCGCAGGCTGAAGAGTGCGTAGGGAAATATCCAGAAAAGCGTAAAGGCCGAAAAGTACGAGTAGAGAATGCTGTAGACGAAATGCCAGGACTGTTCGGAGCGTAAGTAATAGAGGCTGCGGGGCTATGTATTGTTGTTACGTCTTTACTTCTGCCAGCGAAAGCAGTTTGTTCAGCATCTCGTGGTGCTTTTTCTCGTCGGCAAGGATAAAAGAGGCTATGTATTGAACAATGTACTGTTGGCTGCTTTCGTAGGTGTTGGAAGCCACATGGATCATCTTGCTTTCTATAGCCAGGTGTTCTCTAAGAGTGCTGGAAAGGTCGGCAAGCTCTTTGATGTCAACCAGGTCTTTATTGCCTTCTATACTGTCGATAATAATCTGCAACAGTGTCTTATGCCTTCCGGAATCCTGTTTCATAATATCGAGCGTTGTTGTTATAAGAGGGCTTTTGACTCTCTTCATCAGTTTCTCAATGCGCTCACAGGCATCAGCTTCGCTCGCCTGCCACTCCTTTACAGTTTTCAGAAATAGCTCTCTCTTTGGTCCGGCGTCTTCCATGGTCGAAGCTTAACACAGATTTAACCGTTGTCAAGCGTGTCTAAAAAAAATGACCGCGTGAGCACGGTAGAATTCGGTTGTACTTGTAACCGGGGACTTTCGGGGCGCTGACAATTAAACTGCCTTGTCACTTATTGCTTTCCAGGGGCTCTTCCAGCAATCTGTTCAGTCAGCTTTCAGCAAGAAACGCCGGCGCGTATAAGACAAACACCTACGATAAAATTCAGACAGAATCCGGCTACCGAAAATCCAAACCATCGAAGCAGGAACCGTGAAGAAAAAAGAAAAGCCCGCCGTCTTCCATTCTCCTTGTTTTCCCCATATAATCTGAAAAGACATGAAGACCGCATTCATTTACTCCGACGACTTCGCGAAATACGACTACGGGCCGGAACATCCGAGGGACGAGGTCGGGAGGGTCGTGGCCGGGATCAGGGAAAAAGTGTTTCCGCTTATCAACCCTTCGACTCGAAAGGAATGAAAGTGGGCCCGGGAAATGGAAGTGATATGGATTCGGTAATACGCTATCACGAAAGGACGAAGCACCGCCCAGGGCGGTATGCCCCTTCGCCGGGGTTTCTGGATTGGGCGAACGAACCCGACCCCTTCAGGAGGTATGAGGGTTCGGGATTTTTATCTCTGCCTTTGAGTCAAAGAGATCCGGACGCGGGATATCATGGTCTTTATGAAAGAAGCGGCAATATCTTTCAACCCTTTTCTTTAGAGAATATATCGACCTTTTTGGAACTCTCCCTCGGCCTCTCTGCGTGGAAATCGTACGCGGGAAACTCCTGGGCACTGCGAATAAATCCCTCAAGCGGAAATCTCCATCCCACAGAGGCCTATCTCATACTCCAGCCCCTTCCCGAAAATGACAACCGGGGAGGCGTATGCCATTACAATTCTTTCCTCCACGCGCTTGAACAGAGGGCCTTTTTTGATGACTCCTTTTGGTCGGGGATCAGAAGCTATTTCCGGGTGGACGGCTTTTTTATAGGTTTAAGCAGCATCTATTGGAGGGAGTCCTGGAAATATGGCGAACGCGCATTCCGGTACTGTCAGCATGACATCGGCCATGCAATGGCATCTCTGAGCTTTGCCGGAAATCTCCTGGGCTGGCAACTTATTTATCTCAACGCGTTGTCGGATGAAGACGTAGAGACACTTCTGGGATTCCGGAAAACAAGATGGGAAAGGGCCGAAAGAGAAAATCCAGGGCCTCTCTTCTTCGTGTATCCGACTACCGCAAAAAATGTTCCAAGAGATATCCCACCCTTGATTATAGAATCCTTTCGGTCTTTTTCATATTTCGGCGAACCTAACCGGTTGAGCAGCGTTCACAGAAATTGGCCGGCGATCGATGAAGTATCCGCCGCGACGGAAAAGCCGCGCACGCCCTGGAAGCAGTACCTTTATCAGGAATACGAATTCTTTCGAGAGGAGACATCTCAGAAAAAGGCTGCGACTATCATCCGTCAGAGAAGGAGCGGACTTGCATTCGACGGAAAGACTGTATTGCCGAAGAGCGGTCTTTTCGGGATGCTGGACAAAACCGTTCCCAGGGGGCGCTGTGCCCCTTTCGATATGGAGATGGGTGAGCCCTCTGTCCACCTCCTCCTTTTCCTCTATAGAGTCCCGGATCTGGAGCCGGGCATATATTTTCTGGTGAGGAACCTGAGAGATCTTGAAGATCTGAGAGGCAGGTGCCGTCCTGATTTTCTCTGGGAAAGTATCGAGGGGACATCCGAGCCGGTGCACCTCTATTTACTGAAGAAGGGCGATTTCCGGAATGAAGGCGCCACTGCGGGTTGAAACCAGGATATCGCGGGAGACGGCGTACTCTCAATGGCAATGATAGCCCGGTTCAGGGAAGACATAGAAAGATCCCCATTTAATTACCGGCGACTGCACTGGGAAACGGGAATGATCGGGCAGGTACTCTATCTGGATGCGGAGATGCGGGGTTTGAGGGGAACAGGGATGGGATGTTTTTTCGATGACATCACACATGAAATCCTGGGGCTCTCCGATATGGCATTCCAGGACCTCTACCATTTTTCGGTGGGAAGGGCTGTCGAGGACAGAAAAATAACCACCCTTCCTCCTTACCATCACTTAAGAGGGAAATAAACCTTACACGTCACCTCTTACTTTCCTCGGGCCTTTCGCGCACGACTTCCTGGGCGGCCTTATCCTCGCGCATTCGTAAAAATACCGGCTGTCGCATGATGCCGTCTTCAGTCCAGCCGGATAGAGCGACCTCGCAGACCAGCTTCGGCTTCAGCCAGGTGACCGGGGTATCGGTCTCCGGCTCGACTTCAAAGGGGCATACTTTTTGGATCAGGGGGTCCAATTTCTCCCGGATCTCCTTCAAATCCTTCGTCGTGAACCCGCCTCCCGAATGACCGATATAGACCAGCTCGTCACCTTCGTATACGCCCAATACAAGGCCGCCGAAGTATTTTCTGGACCCTCTCGGTTCAGTGAATCCCGCTATCACTCCCTCCTGCGTGAGCCGCGTCTTCACCTTCAGCCACAGCCGGCTCCTTCTGCCCATCAGGTACGCGCTTTGAGAATGTTTGGCGATGATCCCTTCGAGTCCCTTTTCCTTGACGGCATTGAAAAACAAGAGGCCCTCTTTCGATACGTGATCGCTGAATTTTATTTTCGGGTCGGACGGGAGAATTTTTTTGAGAAGGTCCTTTCTTCTTAGCAGGGGCAGGTCCGTCAGATCATGTCCCTGGAAGTGCAGGAGATCGAAGACGTAGTAGAGCAGATGACCCTTTCCCGATTTTTGGTAATCCTGGAGCATCTGAAAATCAGGATGCCCCTGATCGTCCACCACAACGATTTCGCCGTCCAGGACAGCCTCAAATCCTAATTTCTGCAGCGACTTCGTAACAGGAATAAACTTATGGGTTAACGAGATCCGGTTTCGGGAATAAAGCGAAACGTCGCCGTCCCGGATCTCGGCAACGGCCCGGTAGCCATCCCATTTCACTTCAAAGATCCAGTCCGGATGATAAAACGGTTCCTTGGCAAGGGTCGCGAGCATCGGTCTTATGCCATGAGGCACCGGTTTAACAGGTGCGTCCTTCAGGTCTTCCCTTTCCATCGCCTCGCGGAAACGGATTTGGCTTATTCTTTTTTGCCGGGAAGACTTCACCGGGTTCGCTTCGGAAACCTCTTCCAGGGTCTTATCGGAAACTACGGAGCGATTTTTTGTGAGAATGTCCCCTTTGATCGCGTATCTGTCTTTTTTCTTCAAGAGGAGCCACGACTTCTCGCCCATTCCCGTCTTTATCAGCGCGAATTCACCCTGAAGCTTTTCCCCTTCGAGGACAAACTTCATATCCCCTTTTCTCAATCCGTCCCGAAGAAGTTTCTCGCTTTCTTTTCTGTCTCTTGCAGAAGGGTGATGGTAAAAGCCCTTGTCCCAGATGATAACACTTCCTGCGCCGTAATTGCCCTCCGGGATAACGCCCTCAAAATCCTTGTAATCAAACGGATGGTCTTCAACCATCACGGCCAGCCTTTTTACGGAAGGATCCATCGAGGGCCCTTTCGGCACTGCCCAGCTCTTAAGGACCCCTTCCAGCTCCAGTCTCAAGTCATAATGCAGGGCCCTGGCAGCGTGCTTATGAATAACAAAGATAAGACGGTCCCCCTTAGGGAGAAGCCCCGGTTTCGGTTCTGGCGTCTTTCCGAATTTACGTTTGGATTTGTAATCTCTTAATGCCATTTTGGTCAAAATAGGGGCGAACGGCCGTTCGCCCCTACATCATAGATAAGGAAGCTTCTGTTTTTTTATGGCCACCTCTCGAAAAAGGTCACCTTTTTTTTCGGCCCTGCTCACGGCCTCCGAATGCATGACCTGCAGCTTTTCCGGGTCGCCCTGCCCTGCCAAATCCTCCAGTTCCTTCCATGCGAGAGGAAAAGAAACGATCGGTTTTTCCCGGGCCCGCAGGGAATAGACGCAGATCATCGTTTTTGAAGAGTCGTTTTGGGCCCAGTTGATAAAGACCCTTGTCCTCCGATGTTCCTTTGCCATTTTTGCCGTCACCAGATCCGGATAATTTTTTTGCATTATTGCTGCCACAGCCTTTGAAAAATTCTTCGTATCCTCAAAGGTCGTCCCTTTGCGGTTCAGGGGGACATACACATGGAGCCCCTTCCTCCCCGAGGTTTTTACGTAGCTTGCAAGCCCCAGTTCAAAGAGCAGATCCCGGAGTATCAGTGCCACACGGGCGCAATCCAGGATGTCCGCCCCATCGCCGGGATCCAGATCGAAGACCATGGAATCTGGTGTTTCAGGGGAGCCGGCCCTGGCCAAAGGCACATGGAGTTCGAGAGACGCGAGGTTCTCAACCCATATCAGCGTTTCGAGATCATTGACCAGGCATACCGTCATCTGCTCTCCATCATGTTGGCCCACCTCCGCTGTTTTTGCCCAGACCGGACGGTGAGAAGGACACCGCTTCTCGAAAAAGAAATCCTTTTCAACTCCTTCGGGATATCGCTTTAAGGTCAACGCCCGGTTTTTCAAATGGGGCAGGATGAACTTAGAAATCCGGCGGTAGTATTCCAGGACGTGGGCCTTTGTGAAACCATAAGAGGGATAGAGGTCCTTTTCAAGGTTCGATAAAGAGAGTCTTCTCCCGGAGATCTCGACGATTTTTCGGCTCATGTGATTGTCACCGGGCCTTTCGGCGGGTCATCTCAGCCCGAGATGTTTTTTTACTTCATCAAACGGAATTCTTTCTTTGGAAGAAATGGAAGTTTCGAGGGCATGAACAAAATCTTCCCTCAACTCGAGGCCATAATCAGGGTCAACAAGCTCTCTTAATTTTTCTTCGACAACTTTTCCTATTAATTCCTTCAGCTCATCCGTGCTCAGATCAGCCACCTTCATGAAAATACCCTCCTTCGGTTGCTGCATTACCCCATTATACCATTTAGTTTTATTCAGGCGCTTTAGTTGGTGAACCATTTGAAGACGAGGCCCGGTCCCTTACGCCATGGAGTTGTATCGGCGAGATATTGCTCAGGACTCATCTTCTCTGAACTTCTCAACTTCTTCGGGGGTCAAGTTTACAGGCGAAGTGGCGTAGAGGCCTAAGAGATGCTCGATCCTTTTCCTCCTGATAAGCTCTCTCAGGGAGAGATTGATCAAATCCTTTTTGGCCCTGATCGAAGTCAGATTCCTGGCCTCTTCAAGAAGCTTATCGTCTATGTCAATTGTTGCCCT
>OBEQ011277966.1_pt1 | contig 11197 bp, 12 predicted proteins | sample 1670901 | NCBI WGS metagenome assembly OBEQ01 (sample SAMEA104232315, study PRJEB22302) | groundwater metagenome | biome: forest; feature: aquifer; material: groundwater | place: USA | collected 2011-08-07 | depth 5.4 m | reverse complement strand
TCAATTCTGTAACCTTTGTACTTCACAGATACATTATACTCATCGTACATACTTTGTCAATACATTAAATAACTGCTTTAATATTTGCGTCAACATTTGATGTGTAAATGTTTGTATGGAAAACATAGCGCTCGCCAGATGCCTGCCCGCCTTTGGAGGGGGACGATTTTCGAACTGCTAACTGGGTAGAAATTGTAGAATATCCCGATGTTACACTGCAACAAACTCAAGAATTATTAGCAACATAGTTAGAGCTTTGGGCAAAAAAACTTTCTGAACTTCTTGACTCCTGAATTTACACAACAATTCCATAGCTAATATGCTATACTTTGCCTGTTATTATAAAATTAAAGGATTATAAATGAGAACTGTTATTTTTAAGAACCCTCCTATAACAGAAGCGTTATTAGATATTCGGGTAACCCTTACATCAGATTTTGATGTAAGTAATTTTGAAAAATTTTATAAAGCAATTCGTTCAGAATTTCCTAATAAGCAAACAAACACGCGATGGGAGACAGCTTTTCAACTCAAGAAGGGTGAAAAACCTGTCGTAACTTCAAAAGATTCTACGAATGGATTTCTCTATAAAACCTCGGATGGTGGAAAGATTGTTCAGGCAAGGGTAGACGGTTTTACGTTTAATAAATTAAAGCCGTACAGCAATTGGGATACGTTCAACAAAGAAGCTAGGAAGTTATGGGAACTCTATGTAAATATAACAAAACCAGTAAATATAACACGAGTGGCATTAAGATATATCAATTTAGTAGAAATCCCTCTTCCTATAAAAGACTTTAAGGACTATTTTCTGACTGGGCCTGAAGTTGCTCCTGGCTTACCTCAAGGATTATCCGAGTTCTTTATTAGACTTGTAGTGCCTGATCCAGCAACTCATAATGTTGCCATTATTACTGAGACTGTTGATCAGAGTAAATTGAATGAGAAAATTTTGCCGTTGATTTTTGATATTGATGTATTCAGACTAATGAACATTACAGCGGACGACAAAAGATTGTGGGAAATATTCGAAAGTTTGAGAATGTACAAAGACAAAGTTTTTATGAGTAGTTTTACTGATAAAGCTAAAGAGTTATTCGAATAATATGACATTACTTACCTACGATGAAATTAGTCTAAATAGCCTCGGTATATCCTCTACAAGAAGGGGCTCTTCATATGGTATTGGGAAAGAGGCAGAAACAGTAAGGGAAGCTACTCAAAAAGCATATACAGGATCTATAATGTCTTATACTACCCTTGATAGTTTAGCAAAATTTTGTGATTTAGCTGCTACTTGGAAGGAAGAAACAAATTTAAAATCAAGTTTGATAGAAATATCTCTACACCCTGCATACCAAGAGATAATCGGTATGGGAAAAATTGTTATACCCTTGATACTCCAAGAATTAGAGCGAGAACCCGACCATTGGTTCTGGGCTTTGAGGGCACTTACAGGTATAGATCCTGTGAGGCCTTCGGAGCGAGGCAATATGAAAGCAATGACAGATGCTTGGCTGAAATGGGGTAAAGAAAATGGCTACCTCTGACCCTTACCTCGAAGCTCATTTCCCCCGATTAAAACAAACTGGTTATCGATTAACTAGCCCAGAGTCACCTGATTATAATTGCTTTGCTTGGGCAGCGGGTGACGATCAGAGGTGTTGGGATCCATTTTCATACTATTGGCCCGATGGTATACCAAGGGAACATTCTTTGGCTACTTTTATAAAAGTATACGAGAGCTTAGGTTATCAAATTTGTGACAATGATAGATTGGAAGTGGGATATGAAAAAGTTGCCATATATGTAGATGATAAGGAATTACCTACACACGCATGCAAACAACTTGATTCGAGTTTGTGGAGCAGTAAACTGGGTAAGAATAAAGATATCGAGCATAAACTAGGTGGTCTCGTAGGTATTGAATACGGTAAAGTTACCCAAATTCTTAAGAGGTCGATCAAAAAATAAGCATGTAGCCCGAAATTTCGGGTAAGGTTATACCTGTTCCAGTGGGTGGATTATAACAACTCTTCCTCATTTGGAGGTTCGAATCTGTTCGAAAAATCCTCAAGTTCCAACCGCGTGATATGCAATGTTCCTTTTGATGACTCAACTCGTTGTGAAATTCGTGACCATAACTCATCAATAGTCACATCCAGAAAAATTACTTTAACCCGTGCACCCAAAGCTTCCACTTGCTCTCGGTACTTTATACGTTCCCCATACGTCCAGAAACCCCAATCAAGGATCACGCTGCAACCAAGACTGAGCGCACGCTTGGCAACTTGCCACTGAACTGCTTCAACAGGATCGCGCACCGCATCTCGACGAGGCTGATCCAAGTCATTACCGTAGAGAGTGAGAATCCAATCGTCTGGGGTAAGTCGGAGTGCAGACTTCTCAGATTCTATTTCCCTTGCCCGAGTGGTTTTTCCTGAGCCAGGTAAACCCACAATCATATAGAGCGTTGGTCGTTTAGAATCTTCGTGTTTCTTACTCAAAGCTTGTTCTGCCATGTTTGGATTATACCAAAAGTTCGAAGATTGAACTTATTTTGAGCCTAAGAAAATACCTTGCTCCTCGACGTGGATTCGAACCACGAACCTGCCGATTACACTTAACCCTCAATTTACATTGAAGAGTGGACTATCTCATCGCCATATCTAATTAAACACAGGCGTAGGGCGCTATTTAAGAGATTATTGGAGGACCTTCCTCACTCTTTAGTCTCTGCTCCTTCCTGATTACATTCTTGTCCTTCACCAGGCTTGGGTCAGGGTTTTCTTATAAATAAGAGTTCCCTGAGTTCACCCTATTCTCATTCTTGGCTTTCACCAAAAAGATGCATTTTCTACAGTCGGACGCTCTACCATTGAGCTATCGAGGAATATTAAATTTTCAATGTACTTACTGTACTTGTGGAATTTTACCACCTACTAAGGCCGAAATCCATCCTATTATTCTTCTTTGCTTGTCTGCATCACTAAATCTAATAGCAAAAACCCCATATTTATGAATATTCTTCCTTATTTTTTTGCTATCCTTTTTATCTTTTGCGATATATGTTTTGTGAAATTGCTCTTTGGGAATACCACTAAGTTCTGACCAAAAGTGCTTAGCGGCTATCTCATCAAGACCTTCGTGTATCCATATGGCTCCTCGTAATTTTGACAATGGAATATGGCAAAATTCCTGAAACCATTTAGTCATAAATTTAATTAGGATAGGATCAGAATTTGCAAATCCTCCTTTACCGTCATTTTTAGAGCCTTCTCCCGAATATAGTGCTATTCCGGCTACGAAACGGTCCCGCTTTGACAATCTTCCTAATTCTTTCTTTGCATCCTTAAAAATGGCTTTTGTTCTAATTAACCTTGCCCTTCTTTTATTGTCGGCTGCTATTATTGAACCTTTCCGTTGACCAAACATTTTGTTCTCTATAAGTTTTCGCTTTTGCTTTTTTGTCAATTCAATATCCCGACACCAATCGCTAACAGTACTTTTTGATACATGAATTTGCTGTATTATTGCACCGTAAGACAAACCTGTTCTACGTAATTCTTGAGCCCGAAACTTTTCTTCTAACTTACCTACATAACCCATGATTATATTATCTAATAACAAACTAAGGATTGTCAAATGTATAATACTAGAGATCGTAGTACGACAATAGGGCAGATTATTCTAAGTAGTCACGGAGTTTTTTAGCCCTGGTTGGGTGTTTTAGTTTTCTTATGGCTTTGGCTTCAATCTGTCTGATTCTTTCCCTGGTAACCCCAAACTCCTTACCTACTTCTTCTAGAGTTCTTTGTTTCCCATCTTCCAGTCCAAATCTTAGCTGCAGTACTCTTTTTTCTCTGGGAGATAAACTATCTAACACTTCATCCAGGTGAACCTTTAAAAGCTCTCTGGTTGCTTGTTCATCCGGCTGCAGTCCCTGATCGGCAATAAAATCCCCTAAGTGTGAATCTTCCTCATCACCAACCGGGGTTTCCAGCGAGGTTGGCTCTTGTGAAACTTTAATAATTTCTCTGGCTTTGCTCTCATCAATACCCAAAGCTTTGGCAACTTCCTCAGGTGCGGGTTCTCTACCCAACTCTTGCATTAATCTTCGCTGGGTTCTGTTAAACCTATTTATAGTTTCCACCATATGGACAGGAATACGTATTGTCCTGGCTTGATCTGCTATGGCCCTGGTAATTGCTTGTCTAATCCACCAGGTGGCGTAAGTAGAAAACTTATAACCCCTTCTCCAATCATATTTATCAACTGCTCTCATTAGACCAATATTACCCTCCTCTATTAAATCTAGTAAACTCATTCCTCTTCCCACATATTTTTTGGCGATTGAGACAACCAATCTTAAGTTGGCGCTAATTAATTTATCCCGGGCTCGTCTTTCATTTTTCTCAGCTCTTTTGGCAAGATCTATCTCGTCAGCAGCTGTCAAAAGCGAGATCTTACCTATATCCCGAAGATACTGGCGCACCGGATCTGTGACAGATCCTCCCTCTAAGGTAGTAATCAGCTCAAGCTCTTTTTCCAGGTCTGTTGTAATTTTATTTTCTACATCTAACTCCTCAGCTGTGCTTTCAAAAACATCTACATTATCATTAATTAATTTAATAAAAAATTGATCCAACTCCTCAAGAGTTTCTTCAGGCTTGGGGAAAACCTGCAAAATTTCTTCCTGGGTTACAAATCCCCTCTCTTTTCCAAGCTTAAGGAGCTTTTTAACATCTAGCGATACTTTTTTTTTGATTTTGGTCATTTCTACTTTCTACAAATTCTTTAGCTTCACTGATAAATCCCTAAATCTTTTGTTTAAAGACTCTACTGCCTCCATCTTACCAAATTCCTCCGCATTCTTAATTTCTAAAGAAAGTTTTTCTAAAGAAGCTTTAATCAAACTCTTTTTGAGTTCTGATACCACTCCATCTAACTCTTTTTTCCAGAAATCTTTGTCAGATAGTTTGCTGTCAAGTTCTGTTAAATATAACCTATCCACCTCTGTAAGCAGTTCTTTTGGTAAGTCCTCCGCAAACTCATTAATAGTAAATTCTTTACTCTTAAAGGAAATGGAATCAAGATAAAGTACCAAATAAACAAAAAATTGGCGCCAAGCCTCTTTCAGAAACAAAGTCTCTGGAAAACTAGGTACAAAAGTTAGGTCCTGGGGTGGATGCAGCAGTAGCGCAATTAAATATTCTTCCAGAAGCTCTCTCCTGGATCTTGGAGATACTACATTATCTTGACTGCTTCCTTGATGAAAAACTTGAGAATAAGTTTTTGACGATAGATTGCGGGCCTTCTCTACTCCGTCCCGCAGTATCTTTTCTTCTGTTTTTAAAAATGCCGCCAGTTTTTGAATATAGTGTTCTCTTATCAAATTATCTGTAATTTTTGCCCAAACAGGAATTAGCTCCTCTCCAATTTTTCTAAGATCCGCGGGATTTTTTGTATTGTATCTTTTTGCTACAGATGTAAGGTAATAATCATAGATTGGAATCGCTTCACTAATAGCTTTTTGCCAAATTTTAAGATCAGTCTTTACTACCTCTGCTGCATCTTTTCCTTCGTCAAGTTGTATCACTTTAATATTTAAACCCCCTTTTTCTGCCATCTCAATACCTCTTCGGCAAGCACTATCTCCTGCCAAATCCATATCAAAAGCTAACTTCAAATTTTCTGTATATTTTTTCAAAAGATCAATTTGACCTTCTGTTAAAGCAGTGCCCTTGGAGGCAACAACATTTCTAAAACCTGCCTGATGGGACAAAATCACATCCATTTCTCCTTCCACTAAAATTACCTCTTTTTTGCTTCTAATTTCAGTTTTTGCTAAATTTAAACCAAATAAAAAGTTACCTTTATCGAAGATCGGGGTTTGGGGAGTGTTAATATATTTTGGTTCTTGCGGGGAAAGCACTCTTCCAGAAAAACCTCTTAAGCGATCTCTACCATCAATCAAAGGAAAGCTCATTCTTCCTCTGAAACGGTCATAGCAGCCGGATTTTGAAGGTACGCCTAAACCTGATGTAACTATTTCAGCAATACTAAAGTTACGTTTGCGTAAAAACCTTGTTAATGATTCCCAGGAATTAGGGGCATAACCTAAACCAAACTCTTCAATAGAAGAGTCGCTAATCCCTCTTTTCTTTAAATACTCCAGAGCATTTTTACCTAAAGGGTGCTTGGTTAAAATATAATGAAAAAATTCCTGAGCTTTTAAATTAATTTCAAAAAGTCTATCTTTAAAATCCTTTTTATCAGGAGATTTTTTTAATGTAACTCCAGCTTTTTTTGCTAACATTTCCAGCGCTTCTTTAAAATCTAAGGCCTCTTTTTCCATCAAAAAAGTGAAGATATCACCAGAGGATTGACAACCAAAGCATTTGAAGATTTGCCGCTCAGGAGAAACTACAAAAGAAGGTGTTTTCTCGTTGTGAAATGGACAATTGGCTTTAAAATTAACACCTGCTTTTTTTAAAGGTAAATACTCAGTAATTAAGTCAACAATATTGATCTTTGTTTTAATCTGCTCTACTTCGTCCATAGCTTAACAATATTCCCAAAGGCCCAAATCTTTGAGGCTTCCAGGTATTGTGAGCGGATTGTACTCCAAAGAAGTCCCGAAAACAACCATTAGTTGGTATAATAGGCAAACTGGAGAGGTCGCATAGTGGCCTAGTGCGCTAAAGGAAAATCCTGTGGGTATTTTCGTTTGCGTACTCATTAAACTTCTTATTATTTTTAAGATTATTGGAACCTATTAAACTAAAATATTTTTTGATTTCCTTCAAACTATAAATATAAATCTGTGTATTTACTTTAGCCAGGGAGAATTTAATGTCTAAATTAGTTAATATTTTAGCTATAGCTATAACCAGAGGTAAGGATTTATTTGTGAAACTCATACCAAAATTCCTATAGACCAAACCATTTGACATGTGTTTATGGAAATAACAACCTCCGTCTGTATCCATTAATCCGCGTACACATGCTTTTTGAAATTCAATGTCTTCCCAAATCCATTTAGGAAAATCAACTTGATTTTTAACTTTATCACCTCGAATAAAACCCCATTTTTCTAATTCCTCAACTATGCCTACCCCATTAATAGTCAAATCCAAAGCATTACTGGATCTGCGTTTAAATAATTTAGGTTTTTCTCCGAAGATTTTATAAAACAAATCTATAATAAAATTTGCGTAAGGCTTGTCTACTATGCTACTAACAGTTATTCTAAGATGGTTATTCGTCAAAGCTCCATCACCTAAAATGATTCCTGTAGCTTCAGCAAATTCTACTGAAGTTTTATTGATTTTAAATTCTTTCTTAATATTACAACCTAAAAGTCTATATTTTTCAGGATTTTCTCTTCGTTTTAATTGGGAATTAATTCCTCCTTTATGCCTTCCTTCTGGTGTGCCTAGTGGCCCATGTAGTTCCATTCTCCTTAAGGCTCCCTTTCTAGAGCCCTTAATCCCATACCAAAAGTCATCAACAGTTTCTATATTATTAGGAGTCGACAAGGAAAATTTACTTGTAAGAGTTAAGAGAGCTTTTTCAGAAATAGTGTGTTTACCTCTTAACCAATCTCGAAAGGTGCGAGCTGACACATTACAAAGTAGAGCCAAATTATCTACATTTAATCCGTTGGACTCCTTTATGTTGCGAAGAAACTGACTTTGATCGCCATTTTTAAATAAAACTCTAGGCATTAATTCCAGATTAACCGAATAAAGAACGAAAGTCAAGATCGAATTAACCTGATATAATATGTCGGCTGGAGGAGTCAGATAGTGGTTTATTCTACGCGCTTGGAAAGCGCGCGAGCGCAAGCTCACGCGGGTTCGAATCCCGCCTCCTCCGCAGGAATCTTTTTATGAACAACTTCGATTATTCTGATACAAAAAAACTCTTTGAAAAATACAAAGAAAGGTTTTTCAGCTCCTTTACTCCTTTACAAAAGGACCTTGCTGATGAACTACTTAATAAATTAAACGATCTAGATGAAGTTAGTATGGAGATTGTTGAATTAGTCTCAAACTTGTTCTCAAATAAGAATCTCTCACCAGATGAGAATGATATAGTGAATCTCGGCCCATTTAAGATAAAGCTTAAACGTGCAGATCCAAATATCCCAATAAAGCTTGATAATGCAACTAAAGCTTATTCGCGAGGAACACAAGGCATATTCTCCGTTGGGGAAATTACAAAGACGGAAAGGAAGCTTGAAAGAATAACAGCTGAATTTTATAAACTAGCTAATCGGATAACTCATATAACTGAAAACCTTCCCAATTTAAGTTCTTTTAAATGTAAAACAATAAGAATTATTCGTAATAAACTAATTGAACATCCTGAAGGAAAGGAAAGTGGTATTACCCATGATTCCTTCTCTTATAGCAAGAACGAAGGGCCTTATATAAAAGGTCTCCGAAAGGGAAACCAAACACAGTACATGGATCAAGGTTTTAAAAAAAATAGTGAAGAATTCATTTTAAAGTTTAAAGAATCTATACAACAAGCCTTAGTATAGACAAGATAGTATCATAAGGATATTTGGGTTCAAATCCCTCCCTCTCCGCCTTTGTCCGCTAAGGGTAACTTAAAGCTTAATTTGATATACTTACCAGATGTCTTCCGATATTCCTAAAAAACCATTTTTGTTTGGTGTTTTTGCATCAAAACCTCATAAGGTGTGGGTTATTGGTGCTTTTATTTCTGTGATTGCCGGAACCGCAGTAGATAAGTTTTCGGTTATTGTTCTTCGAAACCTTACGGATTCAATAGCAGCTCAGTCAATTATTTTTACTACAGTATGGTTATGGGCGATTCTTTTTCCTATACTTTACTTGGTTGCACATATCTTTTGGCGCTCAAGCGGCTTTACAGGGATGCGTTGGTTTATGGGCCTTCGTACAACAGCATACCAATCCTTATACGAATACCTATCCTTGCACAGTAAGGATTATTTCAATAGCCGTTTTGCGGGTGCGCTTGCGAATAAAATTTCAAATGCCGTTGATGGCACAGAACAGCTTTTTGAGAAAATATTATGGCGCTTTACACAGCTTTTTTTTGGGCTGGTATTTTATGCCCTGATTGCCGGATCAGCTTCCTTCCTGCTTGGTGTGATTGTTGCTTCGTGGTCGATGACATTTCTTGCCGCAAATTTCTGGTTTGCGAAGAAGCTCCAACCATATTCATATAATGCCGCAAAATCTGTTTCGACCCTTAAAGGAAGAATTGTTGACTCTCTTTCAAATATTTCACTTGTTCATGAGTATGCATATATAGCGGGTGAACGCGAATATATTAGGGAGTTTGTAAAAAAACAACACGACACAGGACTTAAAAATTGGTGGGTTTCCGAATGGGTTCTTGTAGCGAACGGAGTAATGATATTTGTTTTTATACTTGCAATGATGATTTCTTCAATTTACCTATTCCAAAACAGTCTCATTAGCATAGGAGTCATTGTTATGGTGATCTCAATCGTAGGAGATTTAACAGGTCAATTGTTTTTTATTGGACAGGAAATAAGAGACTCATCAAAGCTTTATGGACAAATAAAAGAGGGGTTGGACGAAATTTTACGGGAACATATTATCGTTAATACTCCAAACGCATATGACCTTAATTTTAAGACTGGGGCAATTTCTATTGAATCAATCGATTTTGAATATGAAAACACAAGAGTATTTAAGGATTTTTCAATAGAGATACCAGCCGGACAAAAAGTGGGGTTTGTTGGAAAATCTGGTGCAGGCAAGACTACATTTGTATCACTGCTTTTGCGGCATTTTGATGTACAGTCAGGAATAATTAAAATTGACGGCCAAAATATTCAAGATGTAACGCTTGAAAGTTTACGGCAAGCCATTGCCTTTGTTCCTCAAGATACAAGCCTTTTTCATAGGACCATTCGGGAAAATATACGCTATTCTAATCCACAGGCAACAGATGCAGAGGTAAAATCTGCTGCAAAATTAGCTCAAGCAGACGAGTTTATTAAACAACTTCCAAACGAATACGAAACACTAGTTGGAGAACGCGGAGTAAAACTCTCGGGTGGACAACGTCAGCGCATAGCGATTGCTCGTGCTTTTCTTAAAAATGCTCCAATTCTAATTCTTGATGAAGCAACAAGCAGTTTAGATTCTGAGAGCGAGCATGCAATACAAGTATCTCTTGAGCATCTTATGATCGGTAGAACTGTTATCGCAATAGCTCATCGATTATCTACATTAAAAAAGATGGATAGAATAGTTATTATTGATAATGGGGCAGTTGCGGAAGACGGTTCACCTGAGGATTTACTTAGAAAAACTAATGGTCTTTTCAAAAATATGTGGGATCACCAGGTAAAAGGTTTTATTGTCACAGACAACGTTATTGTTGATGAGTAATAAGCTCTAGAGCTTTTTTAAGTAAAAGTTTATCTTGATTGAATGATAATTTCTTTAGGGCTTCTCCCGGACTGAACCAACCTATGTCAGAAACCTCCCAATCATGATCTTTGATATTCCCCTTTACATATTTCATTAAAAAATAAGTTACAACTTTAAATATTTTTTCTCCATTTAAAGTATAGATATATTTGGAGTATCCCACTTTATCAATAATCTCAGCATTTACCCCACCTTCTTCTCTAACCTCTCTAACAGCTGCTTGCTCAGTTGTCTGGCCAGGATCAATCAAGCCTTTGGGGAAACTCCAATGGGAATTTTGAGAATGCTGGGTAACCAGAACCTGGCCTTTCTCATTAAATACTATTCCACCAGCAGAAAATTCTCTTTTCATTAAGATTATGAACAAATTATACAGGAATATTTAATATTCTGTAGGAGTTTGTTCTATCATTACCACAGGCTCATCCCCCACACCCCAAGCATCATGGCCTGGTGGAAGCAATGAAACATCTCCTGGACCGAATTCCTGTTTGGTACCATCTTCCATTTTTACTCCCAATCTTCCAGAAATATGTATATTAAGATGTGCTAATTGGCAACTTTCAGTCTTGGCTGTCGGTTTTACATCTTCTGACCATCTCCAACCGGGTTGGAAGCTGAGTCTCATCATTGTAAAACCACCCAGATTAATAATCTCCACTTTACCTCATCCTGGCGTTGCAGTTTCATCTGGTGAATCAAATTTTTTACTTTGTAATTTTGACATCAAT
>OBEQ012462906.1_pt1 | contig 11200 bp, 10 predicted proteins | sample 1670901 | NCBI WGS metagenome assembly OBEQ01 (sample SAMEA104232315, study PRJEB22302) | groundwater metagenome | biome: forest; feature: aquifer; material: groundwater | place: USA | collected 2011-08-07 | depth 5.4 m | reverse complement strand
TCGAGAGCGTTGCGAAACCCCACTCGATTGAGCTCCGCAACGCGTTCGGCTGTGACGACGCCCACGAGCGCGTTCGCCACCTTGAGAGCGATGTTGCGCTGCACGTCTTCCAGGGACAAAGTCTGGACTCTTTGGGCATCGATGGTGGTCCGCCACGAATGGATCGCGCGGACGTTCACCAGGGGCTGCACCATGCTCAGGTTGCCGGTGGCGAAGTTCTCCGTGGGCGAGGTCGTCGGGAAGCCCGCCAATGCGGCGCTTGGCGTGTCCTTGGTGATGAAGTTGTGCGTTCCCACCACGGTGCCATTGATGGTCGGCAGGAGGGCACCCAAGGCAATCCTGGACTGCGCCTCCGCACGGTCGATCTCGAGCTGGGCGATGCGAAGGTCCGTCGACCGCGCCCTAACCAGAGCGCGCGCCTCGTCCCATGTGGAGATACTCCGCGCCGCGGGGGGCATGGGCGCCAGCATCGGATCGTTCACGTCCGGAGGCGGCGGGATGGGAATCGGCGCGTTTGGCGAAGGCTGCGCGTAGAGGGGCAGGGCGAACAGGGCAGCGGCTAGGAACATCGACAAGGACATCCGGATGCGCATACGACGTATGTCGCACAACTCGCGCCGCCGATTTCGATTTTTACGGTTCTTAACTACAGACTTATCGCCGGCGTGGCGTTCCGTAACGGACGTCGCCCGGACACAAATCGAGCTTTGCCCGCAGCTCTGCAAACCGTCCGCGCAGGCGCGCGACGCTCACGCGAAAGGGCGCCGCCACTTCGGCCTGCGTGAGCGGCACGTGGTCGACATAGACGATCGCGTAGGCGATGGCAGCGGCGATGCTTTGCGTGCCAAGCGCGCCCTCGTGGTCTTCGGGTCCTGCGCTGGAAAGATGGCAAAAGACCTCTTTGGTCACGGCGTCGCGCGTGAGAGCTCGCGCGCGGGCGCGTTGGCGGGGGCCGAGCGGCAAGTTTTCGAGGCCGCGGTCCAGAGCCGCATGAATGGCCTTCACGCGATCTCGGCGTGGGTCGATCGCTGGAGAGGGCCGTCGAGCGCGCCGCGGCCTTTTCTCGCTTGGCATTTCCGCGTCGCAGGTGCCCGGCAGAGGGACGATCATCGGGGTCGAGCGCGGAGGCTTCTGCTTGTCGGCGGGCGCTCCGTCCTCGAGCCAGCGCCACAGCGCGGCCTGCTCACGTGATGTTCCGCGGCGCATCGCGCGGGCGAGCACCTTCTTGGCGTCGGCAATCTTGTCGGCCCGAGCGAGAGCGTGTGCCAAGCTCGTCGCGATTTCACCATGGTTGGGCGCGCCGGCGGCGGCCGTGCGCAGCCACGACAGGGCCTCGGAGGGCCGGCCCAGCGCCACGTCCAAGAGATGGCCGAGGTTGTGCGCGTACCAGGGGTTCTTCGGCGCGCACGACAGGGCGCGCTGGTACGAGGATGCCGCGTACCGGTAGTTGCCGAGGAGCGTCTGGCAGAGCGCGAGAACGGCCCACGCGCGGTCGTCTTCCGGCCGCTCCGTCGTTACCCGGCGTGCGGAGAGCGCGGCTCGCCAGGGGTGGCGCGCGGCGATGAGCTCGGCGATCTGACGGTGCGCGAAAATGCTCTGGTCGCTGCCGGGCGCGGCAGTACGTGCGAGCCGGTGCAGAAGCGGCAAGACGTCGCTGGGGTCGAGCGCGCGCTGGAGGGCCCACTCCACGTCTTTCCTGAGCCGCTGTGCTTCGACCTGTCGCTCCTCCATCTAGAAGATGGGTTTAGCGTTCGGCAACTTGTGGCGCAACGAAGGAACGCCGAAATCGAAACCGGCACGAAAATGGGCTTGCGAACTGTTTCGCGGATGCTACGCGGGCGAGGGCCTTCTCGCCGAATCAGCGAAAGGAGATGATTCTCTGCTGGGCGAGCTCGCAGAGGATTCTCAAGGCATCGAGCAGCGGCATTCCGCTCACGTCCAGAATCATCTCCAGGCTCGACACGCCGTCGATGTGCGAAAGCACGAAGCCTGCGCGGTGATCGATCGAGAGCCACCGTAGCTGATCGTGCGCGACGGTTACCACCGGTACGCGATCCAAGGGGCCGATACGTGCAGTATACATCTGCCTCAGCACTTGCCGGCAGTTTTCGGCGCACTCTTTGACCTGAACGTTGTTGGGCAGATCCTCGAGCAGGCCTTCGGCGAGGACGAGGGCACCGGTGTAGTCTCCCAGCGAGAAGCGGTCACGCATTTCGAGGATGGTCTCCTCGGGCGACTGCTCCAGGGCGGCTGCAACGTTTGGTGGTGTCGGAGTGGGGGGGCGGCTGGATGGCGCCCTGAGGGCTGCGGCCGCGCGCGCAGGCGAGAAGATTGTGTTGTCGGCGTCGGCTTCGGCGGGCGCCTCGAACGATTCGTCGCGTCCTAGGCGTTGAGACGATGGGGGCACCTCGTCGTTCGACCCTGCACGCAGGCGGCTGGTCTTGCGTCCGAACATGACATCCGAGCTCGCCAATGCCTCGTGCGACGGCTTGGTGGGGGGTTCGTCTAGAGTCGGATTCTCCCAAGCCTTGTCGAGTTTGGAGAACTCGCCGAGTTCGGGCGCCTGGGGCCTGCCGGACTGTACGCGCGAATCGGCCATCGACAAGAGGCTCGATCCCATCGACTCGGACATCTGCATCGTTTCGGGTGGACGCTCCGATTCCAACGAGGCGCGCCGTGCGCTTTCGATCTCCGCCTCGTTCGAGATGGTGGAGAGCTCTGGACGCGTCTCCTTCCGATACGCCTCGTCTGGGATGCCCGTCGAGCCAAGTGGCGTCGTTCGTCGCACGAGGCCGTCACGTGAGCTGTCGGCTGTGCGCCTCGCAAGCTCTGCGGGATCGAACTTCGGAATGAGTGTCGGTCGCTCCTCCGGGTCGTCGTCCGGCGGGGGCTTTCCCGTCTCGTGGGCTTTCGGTCTTTCTGTTGCCACGCTCTGGTCACGTCTTCGCGACGACCCCCTTGAACATCCGGTGGGTACGGGTCAGCCCGTCGATTTGCTCCTTGATGGCGGCCACGTCACGCTTCGTGATCGCCTGACGTGCGCGCTCCACGATGGCTCGGGCCTTCTCGATGGCGTCGCGCCCGAAGTCGCTGGAGGCGACGATTTGCTCGACCTGCGGGAAGAGCTTCTCGATCTCGGAGACGACCTTCTCGGCCTCCTGCTTGGCCGCCTCGAACTCCTCGCTGGACCGTCGATCGACGACGTCGTCCTTCGCGTTCTCGATCATGCCCTTGATCTCGTCGCGCGTCAGCCCGCTCGTCGCAGTGACCTGAATGGATTGCTCGAGCCCCGTCTCGAGGTCTTTCGCGCGAACGCTCACGATGCCGTCGGCGTTGATCTCGAAGGTAACTTCGATTTCGACGGTCCCTTTGGGCGCACGACGGAGGCCGGTCAGAATGAACTCGCCGAGGAGCTCGTTCTTCTCGGCCTCTTCGTTCTCCCCCTGCATGACCAAGATCTTCACCGCCGTCTGATTGTCGCGGCTGGTGGTGAAGATCTTCGTGCGGTGCGTCGGCACCGTTGTGTTCTGCGGGATGAGCTCCTCGAAGATGCTCCCGAAGGTCATGATGCCGAGGGCGTGCGGCGTCACGTCGAGGAGCACCATCTCCTGCTTGTCATCCATGAGCGCGGAACCCTGAATCGCCGCGCCGAGCGCCACCACCTCGTCCGGGTGAACTCCTTTGCAGGGCTCTCGCTCGAAGAAGGTCGCGACGGCCTGCTGGATCTTCGGCATTCGGGTCATGCCGCCGACGAGGACCACTTCTTCAATCTCGTCTTTGTCGAGCTTCGCATCTTCCAGCGTCTGGCGGCAGATGTCGACCGTGCGCTCGATGAGATCGTCCGAGAGCTCCTCGAGAATTTGGCGCGTGAGCGTCTTTTGGAGGTGCAGCGCCTCGTTGCGGCCGCTCGAAATGATGAAGGGCAGGTTTACTTCCGTCTCCTTCACGCTCGAAAGCTCGCATTTGGCTTTCTCCGCGGCGTCCTTCAGGCGCTGCAGGGCCATTCGATCCTGCCGCAGATCGAGGTTGTGCTCCTCTTTGAATCCCTGCACCAGCCAATCGATGATGCGCGCGTCGACGTCTTCTCCGCCGAGGAAGGTGTCACCGGCCGTCGCGATGACCTTGAATACGCCGTGCGCGCCGATCTCCAAAATGGAGATGTCGAAGGTGCCGCCGCCGAAGTCGTACACCGCGACGACCCTCTCCATGTTTCGGCCGAAGCCGTAGGAGAGCGCTGCCGCCGTTGGCTCGTTGATGATGCGAATGACGTCGAGCCCCGCGATTTCGCCGGCATCTTTGGTCGCCTGGCGCTGGTTGTCGTTGAAGTACGCGGGCACCGTGACGACCGCTTTGGTCACCGTTTCGCCGAGATAATCTTCGGCGATGATCTTCATCTCCTGAAGCACCATCGCGCTTATCTCGGGGACCGAGTACTCCTTGTCGCGGAGCACGATGCGCACGTCGTGATGGGGGCCCTCCACGATGCGGTAGCTCGACGTCGCCACCGCGTTCTTCACTTGCGGCGAGTTCCACTTGCGGCCAATCAAGCGCTTGGCCGCGTACACGGTGTTCTCCGCGTTGGTGATCGCTTGCCGCTTTGCGATGTGGCCTACCAGGCGCTTGCCCGCTTCGGTTACCGCGACCATCGATGGCGTGGTTTTGTATCCGCCGCGGTTCGGGATGACGGATGGGGTCCCGTTCTCCACGATGGCCACGCACGAGTTCGTCGTTCCCAGGTCGATTCCGATCACCTTCTCCAAGGTCGTCTCCCGTCGTACTCGGTGGTTGTGCCGCGCCCCCATTGTAGAAGGTCGCACGGGCTTTGGAAAAATCGCTCGCTAATGGGGGCCGTGTCGGTCCTTGTGGGTGAGCCTATGCTACCCGACCTTCTGGATGCGTTTCAGGAGCGCTGGCATCGCCGGGTTGTTCGGCTCCAGCTTCGTGGCGAGCTCGAGCTCGCGCTTTGCCGCAATCGTGAGCCCCGCAGCGAGGTACACGTTTACGAGGGTGATCCGGTAGGAAACGACCGCCGGAGCCAGCTCGATCGCGCGTTTGGAGGCGTCTGCGGCTTCGTGCAGATTGCCCGAGGCCTGCACGATGGCGTGTGCCCAACGGTCGTGAACTCTCGCGTCGTCGTGCTTGCCTCTCGTTACGCGCGACCACGAATGCGCGGCCTCGGTCCAGTGGCCGTTGCGTTCTTCGTACATGGCCTGCTTCATGTACGTATCCGCCAACATGAGATCGGCGGCTTCCTGGGTCGTTTTTAAAAGGCGCGTGAGCTCCGGGTCGTCCGCATCGAAGCTCGCGGCAACGCGGTAGGCGTTTGCCGCAGATACCAGGTCCTTTCTCGCTCGGGCCTCGTCTCCGGCTTGCTTGTACTTCTCTGCCTGCGCCCGGCTCGCCTCCGAGCGCCGATCTTGGAAGCGCCGTTTGAGCGCGTCCATTGCGTCTTGGGGGTTTGAGCTGGGAGTGCGCCCCGGGATTGGCGTTTTCGGCGCGCCTTTTGGCGGCATTCCGGTGAGGCGCCGGGCGAGAGCCTCTCGCAGCTCGCGCGGGTCGCTCGGTGTCGCCGATGGCGGCGAGGTGCGCAGATCGGGGGATGACGGCATTCGCGGCGGCGGCGCGCTCGGCCGCGAAGGCGTATGCAGAGCCACCTCCCGACGGGGATCCCAGCTCGCCGGAGGGGAGCTCGGGCTTTGACGACGCAGCTCGTCGCGCGCCCGCTCCATTTCGCTTTGCGCGGTGGCCATGCTTGCCTCGATGCCGCGCGCCTCGGCTTGCGCGTCGAGGTACTGATCGTACTCGGGGCGCTTTTCTTTCGAGGAGAGGGTGTCGTGCGCCTCGGTCACGCGGCCGAAGACGATCTCCATCTTCTGCTTGAACGTGCCGAGCTCCTTGCGAAAGAACTTGTCGGGGTGAAACCGCGACGCGAGCTCGAAATACGAGCGTTTGATGGTCTTTTTGTCGACGTTGCGGGTCACGTTGAGCAGCTGATAAAAGTTCAGCTCCTCGAGGCGATAGTAGAGGGTCAGAATGCGCTGCTTCTCTTCCAGCTCTAGATCGCACACCTCATCGAGCTCTCGCGGATCGTAGGGCGGTGGGCTGGGTGGCGCGGCGGCCAGGCGAGGACCGGTTCGCTCCGGTACGGGCTCCGATCCGGGCGGCGGCGCCGGGGTTACGTTTTCGCCGACGAAGGCGATGATGGCGAGCGCTCGGAGTTTTTCCAGAGAGCCCAAGACCGCGTCCTCCGGGAGGCCCGTCTGCGCCGCGATGTCGTGAACGCTCGCTGCGCCGTTCACGCGCGTCAGAATGAAACCGTCGACGGGGGCAAGCGGGAGCGCGCGCAGGTCTCCTACGCCGGCAAGGAGCTTGGGGACTCGCGAGCCCTGCGGCACGAGTGGGAGTGTAACCAGTTTCCGCACCAAACTCTACTCGGCGAAGTCGAGGTCAAAAACGCTCGTGCATCCAGACCCACGCGTCGGGCATGGCCAGGATTCGCGCCGAGAGCGCTTCGTTGATGCGGGCCGTCAGAATGTGTTCGCTTTTCGCATCGGCTGAAAGATCTGCCGTGGGAATCCGCGTCATGGTGACAGCGTCGTTGGGCGCGCACGTACCCACCACGACCGCCGCGCCCATGCGGAGCGCGATTCGCGCCGGGCCGACGGGTGTAGCCGCGGATTGGCCCAGGAAAGGCGCGTCAATGGAGGGTACGCGCGACTTGAGGTCCATGGGCATCCCGAGCACGCCCCCCTGGCGGAGGACTCGCACGATCCGCGTCGCCGCGCCCGGGCTCCCTCTGTAGATGGCGCGCACTCCGCGGGGAGCGCGCAACGCATCGTAAATCGCGGTGAGACGTGGATCGTACGGCTCTCGAGCGATGGTGGTGAGCGGCACGCCGTGTTCGACGAGCGTGGCGGCGACGCGCTCCCACGGACCGAGGTGTGCCGAAGCGAAAACGACACCGTGTCCTTCTGCGCGCGCCCGATCGAGCACGGCGCGTTCGGTTGCCTCGAAGGGCAAGACGTCCAGCTTCGCTCCTGGGCGCAGCATCGCGACGGTGTCCCCGAGGTGCTCTCCCAGTCGTGAAAACACGCGCGACACGAGCCTCCGTCGCTCCACTTCGGACAGGTCGGGCATTGCCCGTGAGATGTTCGCCAGCGCCGTTTTCCTGGCATGCCGACAGATGCCGTGGGCAAGGCGTCCTAGACTTCGCCCGAGGGTGCGCAAGAGACGCGGCGACGCGAGCGAGCAAGAGGCGACGGCGAGACGGACCAGCGCGTAGATCGCTTCGTTCTTCAGCGTTTGTGCGCGCCCCCACTTGAGGTCGAGGGCGGTGCGCGCGAGCTCTGTCTTCATGGAGGGCTAGGGATGGGCGCGCTTGTTTCGACGCTCGGTCCGCCCGGACACGCGCCGCACGTGGACCGCACCTTGTCGCGTGCGCTTCGGACTCTGGCCTTTGCATTTTCACAGCGCGCTTGCTCGTCCCCCGTTTGCGCCAGCGCGCAGAGGTGTCCGGCTGCGCGGTCCATCGAACCGAGCGCGCGGCAGGCGGCGCGACAATCGCCCGCAGCAACATCCAGCTCGCGCGCTGCGGTTTCGAGTTCGTTGCGCGCGCGCCAAAACGATGTTTGACGCGACGAGGATGAGACGTCCGAGCCTGCTCCTGCGGGGGAGGGGGGCGGAGGCATCTGTGGAGCTGCCGCCGGGCGGACCATTCCCGGCTCCGCGACGACGTTGGAGGGGGTGTCCGGTGCAGGCGCGGGCTTGGTCGCCCCGCCGCACGCGACCACGAGGGCCGACGCCGCAAGGAGCACGAGATGGCGATGCATCATCGCGCGCCGCCGTCGGAAAGGGCCTTGCCGATCACCTGCTCCTGCACCTGAACCGCCTCGTGGAGAAGCCCGATGGCCCGGGCCCGCGCTTTCTCTGCTTCGTCTTTTTTCCCCGCGTCGGCAAAATCGGCCGCGCGCGCCTCTTCGACGATCCCGTGTACCTCGAGGAGGTGGCCGCGAAAATATGTCGGCTCGGGTGCATATGCGAGGCCCTGCTGCACGGCCTTCCCGGCCTCCTCGAGATCGCGCTTCTTCAGCTGGAGCTCTGCGACGCGCGCCCAGGCGTCGGCGAGCACCTCGTCGATCTCCGGCAATTGCTTCCCGAGGTGCGGCCTTTTTGCAAGGACGAGCCGGTTCATCACGGAAATCGCCCCGCTCAAGTCCCCGTGATCTTCCTTGATGTTTGTTTCGTGGTGCAGCGCGCGAGCTTCCGACAAGAACGCCATCACCTCGATGTCCACGACCGGGGTAAGTTCGGGCCCTGGTCGAGGCCCGACGTCTTTTTTCGCGATCAGGAGGAAAATGAGGACGAACGCTGCGACGAGCGCTGCTCCGAACGCGAGCAATTTACGCTCTCTATTCATGGAACGCCCCACATGGCGAAACGGTTTTCGCGCAGATCGCTACCGCGCGCCATGGCGATTCGATCCATCCGCGCGCTCGCTGCGCCGTGCGAGAGGGGCTTGGCGAAGGGCTCGTCGAAAAGCTCCTGTGTCGAACGGGCACGCAAGAGCTGCTTGTTTTGCGACATGTCGGCGCGACCGAGCGCGAGCATCGCCGCTGCCGCGAGCGCGAGCGTTGCCACCGCACCGAACGCTGCCCGCACCAGCTTGCCGCGAGGTCTGACATTTGCCACTGCGCGATCGACGATCGCCCGGTGATCGTCCGACGCGATCTCGCGCGGCGCATGCGCGAGGGCGAGCGTGCGGGCGAACTCCGCGTCGTCGTTGGGGACGGCCGGATCGGCCAACGCGTCGCGAAGGCGCGCCGATGCGATGCGCTCCTCCTCGCTGGGCGGAGGGTCCAAATCAGCGAGCACGATCCTCGACCCGGAGTCTGCTTTCAGAACCTCACCCACGGCCCCTCTCCCTCTCGGGAGAGGGGAGCTCGTTTCCCTCTCTCCCTCTCGGGAGAGGGGGTCAGGGGGTGAGGTCTCCGGTAGAGCGGCAGGCGTGCCGTCGGGAACGGTCCGCGGTGGCTTCTTTTCGTCCATCACTCGTCCTCGGAGAGCCTCTTCTTCAACGCGCCGATGGCCCTGTGAAGTAACACGTCGAACGTGGCCGGTGTCACTTCGAGCATTTGCGCAACCTCCTCCCGCGGCCGTTCCTCCAGCACGCGCAACCGAATCGCGCGCGCGTACCGCGGGTGAATTTGCGAGAGGGCACTCTCCACTTTGGCGCGCGCTGCCTCGCGGTCGCGCCGATCGCTGAGCTGTTGATCGACCGGGGTGCTCGTGTTGGCTGCGTCGAGCTCGCGCGCGACGTCGTCCTCTGCCCACACTACGAGGCGTTTGCGAGCGCGCAAGTGATCGAGCGCCACGCGAAGTGCGACCGTGCGCAGCCATGGGTAAAATCCGACGTTCTGCCAGGTGAATTGATGCAGGCGTTCGACTACTTTGGCGTAGGTCTCGGCAAGCGCGTCGTTTGCTGCCGGCTCTGACCCGAGGCGCGGCAGGAGCACGCTACGGAAAAGCCCAGGTCCGAACCGGTGGAACAGCTCGCCGAGAGCGCGCCGGTCGCCAGCTTGCGCGCGGGCGACCAGAGCGCGCTCCCATTCGCGGGCCTCCTCGCGGCCTTGAGCGCGCGCGACTGCGTCGTCCCATTCGGCCACGGCGGGCAGGATAAAGACTGTGAGCGCGGCGGTCACGATCGCTGAACGCGCGCGCTGTCCTCGACCTTACAGGGACTTTGCGGCAGACGAGCCAGGTCAGCCGTAGGGGCTTTTGGCGAGTCCTACATTGCCCCTTTGCCCGTCGTCCGGCAATGTACGCCCTCATGTCGGTCAAGCGTATTTTGTCGTCGGCACTGGCGTTTTTCGCCCTTACGAGCTCGGCGCACGCAGAAGATCTGAAAATCCCCCACACCTCCACCAAGCTCGCGAACGGAATGACCGTAGTCCTCCACGAGGACCACGCGATTCCGACGGTGGTCGTGAATGTGTCGTATTGGACCGGCTCGCGCATGGAGCAGCCAAAGCGGACAGGCTTCGCGCATCTGTTCGAGCACCTCATGTTCATGGGCACGCGGCGCGCGCCGACCAAGGCGTTTGATGCTTGGATGGAGGCTGCCGGCGGCTGGAACAATGCGTGGACGAGCGAGGATCGCACCGACTACTACGACGTCGGGCCGCCGACGGCCCTTGGTTTGTTGCTCTGGCTCGAGGCCGATCGCCTGCGCGATCTCGGCCCGCTCATGACGCTCGAGAAGCTCAACGCGCAGCGAGAGGTCGTTCGAAACGAACGCCGTCAGACGAGCGAGAACCAGCCGTACGGCAAAGTCGAGCTGCGCCTGCCCGAGCTCCTCTACCCTGCGGAGCACCCGTACCATCACCCCGTGATTGGTTCGCACGAAGACCTCGAAGCGGCCACGGTAGAGGACGTGAAGCAGTTCTTCGCCACCTGGTACGATCCGGCGAACGCGTCGCTCGTCGTTGCCGGCGACTTCGAACCCAAGGCGACTATCGCCATGATCGAGCGGTATTTCGGTTCGATTGCGTCGCGCGGTAAGCCGAAAGATCCGGGTGCTCCTGCCGACGGATCGAGCACGACGCTCACCGGAATCGTGCGCGAGACGCTCACCGACAACGTCGAGCTGCCCAAAATCATCATGGCCTGGCAGTCGCCCAGGCACTTTGCCCCCGGCGATGCCGAGCTCGATCTTTTGTCGAGCGTGCTCGCGACGGGCAAAGCCAGCCGCCTGTATCAGGCGCTCGTCTACGAGCAGAAGCTCGCGCAAAGTGTCGAGGCGTACCAGACCTCCGGAGTCCTCGGCTCGCGCTTCGTCGTTGGCGTCATCGCGCGTCCGGGCGTGCCGCTCGAAAAAATCGAAGCCGAAATCGACAAGGAGCTCGCGAAGGCGCGAAAAGCTCAAGTGAGTGACGAAGAGCTGTCGCGAGCCAAGAACGGCTACGAATCCGCCTTCGTGCGCGGCCTCGAGAGCGTGCGGCAGCGCGCGTCGATCTTGAACATGTACCAGGCCGAGCTCGGCGATCCCGCTTACGTCCAGAAGGATCTCGACCGCTATCGAAAAGCGAGCGCGGAGGGCGTGAAGGACGTCGCGTCGAAGGTGCTGGACCCGCAAAAGCGCGTCATTTTGCATGTGGTACCGAAGAAAGAAGGAGGCAAGAAGTGAAGGCCGTCCTCCTGGCAG
>OBEQ011263157.1_pt1 | contig 11200 bp, 7 predicted proteins | sample 1670901 | NCBI WGS metagenome assembly OBEQ01 (sample SAMEA104232315, study PRJEB22302) | groundwater metagenome | biome: forest; feature: aquifer; material: groundwater | place: USA | collected 2011-08-07 | depth 5.4 m | reverse complement strand
TGTTTTCCTTGTGGAGCCCAGCGGTTCGTTGGATAGAAGTAACCCCCGAAGGATTCGCTGGCGGTGCTGTAATCCCTAATGAATATGACGGCTCGCAAGCAACCTTAGAAACACTCAAGGATAACGTGCTTAAATCGAATCGAGTCGGTTCGATGGTGGCGGATAACTTCAAATCAACGACTATCACAGTCGGCCTGCTAAACGAAAACCCGACCACTGGCGAAGCGTTAAATCCACAGGATTTTTCTCGCGAGTTAGAGGAAAAGGTTCGCCAAAAATTCCAGTCTGATACGATAAAAATTCATATCACTGGTGTGGCTAAGATGATTGGCGTGTTGATGGATAGCGCACTGATGATTATCTTCTTTTTCATCTCGGCAATTCTTATCACACTGGGTCTGCTTTATTGGTACTCGCGCTGTTGGCGCAGTTCTATCGCGCCCCTGGTCTGCTCTTTGATTGCGGTTATCTGGCAATTAGGTCTTCTGCATACCTTTGGTTACGGCATCAACCCCTACTCAATGTTGGTACCTTTTTTGGTGTTTGCGATCGGCGTGAGCCACGGTGTACAGGTAATCAACGCGGTAGCGATTGAAACCGATCTTGGTGATACCAAAGAGAAAGCCGCGAGACTGGCATTCCGCAGTATCTATATTGCGGGCATGACGGCTATTGTTGCCGACGCTATAGGTTTTGTCACACTTTACGTTATTGAGATAGACGCGATTAAAGAGCTGGGTCTGGCATCTTCCATCGGGGTCGCGGTAATCGTCATTACCAACCTATTTTTATTGCCGGTGGTGATGTCTTATTTTGGCGTCAGCAAGAAGGGCGTGGATCACATGCAGATTAAAACTGGCAGTGAAGCTGGCTTGGCCCATTTTGTTTCTCTGTTCGCGACGCCCAAATTTGCTGCAGCATCGGTTGGCCTTGCCCTGGTCTCGCTGATCGTTGGTCTTTACATGAGTAAGGATCTGAGAATCGGTGACCTCGACAAAGGCGAGCCAATGTTGCGTCCTGATTCTGTGTACAACCAAGATATCAGTTTCTTAAATGAAAACTATGCGCAAAGTAGCGATACTTTTATGGTGATGGTTGAGACGGAACATGAGTCCTGTTCGAAATATCAAAATATGGAAGCGATTGATCGATTCGAATGGTATATGGCTAACATTAAAGGCGTGCAATCGACTATCTCACTCGTGGATATATCCAAGCTCGCTATCACTGCCACTACCGAAGGCTATGTAAAATGGAGTTCTTTGTCACGTAATCAGGATATCTTAAATGGTTCGTTTCGCCAGATGCCTGAGCAGCTGATGAACCCAGTATGTAGTTTCGCGCCGGTAATTTTATTCCTAGAAGACCATAAAGCAGAGACATTGGATCGCATTACGGCCGCTGTTGAAAAGTTTGCCAAAGAAAATAATACCGAGACACTGAAGTTTTTAATGGCCTCAGGCTCCGCCGGGATAGAAGCAGCGACCAACCAAGAAATTGACACAGCTGAGGGCCAGATGATGTTCCTGGTGTACGCAGTCGTCGCTTTATTGGTGTTCATCACCTTCCGCTCTTTTTCAGCAGTGTTTGTGATTATGTTTCCCTTGGGCATTACCTCAGTCTTATGTCAGGTACTCATGGCGAAGTTGGGTATAGGCGTCAAAGTCGCCACCTTGCCGGTGATTGCCTTGGGTGTCGGGATCGGTGTTGACTATGGTATCTATCTCTATAGCCGTTTAGAAACCTATCTGAAAGAGGGTCTGCCATTGCGTGAGGCCTACGAAATGGCACTGAAGACTACCGGCAAAGCCGTAGCATTTACCGGCGGCACTTTGGCGATTGGGGTATGTACCTGGATATTTGCCCCTATCAAATTCCAAGCTGATATGGGTGTTCTGTTGACGTTTATGTTCCTGTGGAACATGTTTGGCGCTTTATGGCTGCTACCAGCTTTATCTTATTTCTTCATTAGTCCGGAAAAAATTCAGGCTAAGGTAAAAGCCGGTATCCATGTTGGTTCTGATGCTCACGCTTACGACAATCTCCTCACTGAAGAAGAAAAAGCTAAGGAGAAGACTGCTGTTGAGGCATAAAATTAGACGCCACAGCATCGATCTTTAGAGAAACGATGCTGACTTGGATAAAAACTAAAAAAGGACATGGAAATGTCCTTTTTTTTTGTCTTATCCGTAACTAAGCTAAATAAGATCATGCAGAATGACAGGTCTACTGGTTTTCATCTGTTTGAATTCTAGTCGCTGAATTCAGTGATCAATTAACCTAGATTTCGCAATCGTCCTCGCGATGGATCATCGGCGGAATTTAGGATTAAGCAATTACCAGTAATCTTAGGGTGGGGGAGCAAATTAATGGACAGTAAAAAGAAAGTGCCCCGTCTTTACCAAATTGGCGATGAAGAACAACTCATAGAGGGATGGCTGTTCGGCAATCGTAAATTATTTTTAATTATTTTTGCTGTTCTGACGGTGTTTCTAACCTACCAAATGACCCTGTTGCGACCGGATGGGGCGTTTCAGAAAATGCTGCCGCAAGAGCATGAATACATCCAAAACATGATGAAACACATTGAAGATATTGGCGGCTCGGCAAACTTTGTTACCGTGGCAGTGGAAACTACCCAGGGTGATATCTTCACTAAAGAATACATGGAAACTCTGCAACATATTCACGACAAAATATTTTATATTCCTGGGGTGAACAGAAATGCGTTGTTTTCCCTGTGGAGTCCGGCAGTGCGGTGGATAGAAGTAACCCCCGAAGGTTTTGCTGGCGGTGCGATGATCCCGAATGAATACAATGGTTCGCCAGAGTCTTTAGAAATCCTCAAGCAGAACGTGCTTAAATCTGGTCGTGTTGGTTCAATGATTGCGGATAACTTTAAATCGACGACTATTACTGTCGGACTCTTAGACGAATACCCCGATTCCGGTGAAACGCTGAATCCGCAAGATTTTTCTCACGCGTTAGAGGAGAGAGTTCGGCAAAAATTTGGCTCAGAGACGATAAAAATTCACATCACTGGCGTAGCCAAAATGATCGGTGTGCTGATGGATAGCGCGATGATGATCATCTTCTTTTTTATTATCGCAATACTCATTACCGTGGTATTACTTTATGCCTACACCCATTGTTGGATAAGCACCATTACACCGATAGTCTGTTCCTTAATTGCGGTGGTGTGGCAATTGGGCCTGCTTACATTATTCGGCTACGGCATCAACCCCTATTCAATGTTAGTACCCTTTTTGGTGTTTGCGATTGCGGTGAGCCACGGCGTACAGGTGGTTAATACAGTAGCGATTGAAACGGATCTGGGTGACCCCAAGGAAAAGGCCGCCAGACTTGCCTTCCGCGCGCTCTACCTTACCGGCGTGTCCGCTATCATCAGTGACGTTGTCGGATTTGTCACGCTTTACATGATTAAGATTGAGGCAATTAAAGAGCTTGGCCTCGCCGCTTCTATTGGTGTCGCAGTTATTATGATAACCCATCATCTTTTATTACCCGTATTGATGTCCTATTTCGGGGTCAGTAAGGCTGGTGTGGAGTATATGAGAATTAAACCCGGTACTGGCACTGGGTTAGCACATATGGTTTCCATTTTTGCCACGCGTAACTTTGCTGTGGCGTCCGTAGGTATCTCCATAGTTGCGCTGATTATCGGTCTCTACATGAGTAAAGATCTCAAGATCGGCGACCTCGACAAAGGTGAGCCAATGCTGCGTCCGGATTCTGTTTACAACCAGGATATCAATTTTTTAAATCAAAACTATGCGCAAAGTAACGATACGTTTATGGTGATGGTTGAGACTGAAAATGAGGCCTGCTCCAAATACCAAAATATGGAAGCGATTGATCGGTTCGGGTGGTATATGGCTAACGTTGAAGGTGTGCAGTCCACTATCTCACTGGTTGATATATCGAAGCTTGCGATCACTGCCACTACCGAAGGCTATTTAAAATGGAGTTCTCTGTCACGTAATCAGGATATCTTGAACGGCTCATTTCGGCAGATGCCTGAGCAGCTGATGAATACGGATTGTAGTTTTGCGCCGGTCATTTTGTTTTTGGTAGACCACAAAGCAGAAACCTTGGATCGAGTCTCGGCCGCAGTAGAAAAATTTGCCCAAGAAAATAACACAGCAACATTAAAATTTTTGATGGCATCAGGTTCCGCTGGCATTGAAGCTGCCACCAATCAAGAAATTTACAAAGCGCAGAATCAGATGATGATTTTGGTGTATGCCGTAGTAGCCGTGTTGGTGTATTTAACCTTTAAGTCATTTTCCTCGATTTTTGTCACCATGTTTCCGCTAGTTCTCACGTCTGTCTTGTGTCAGGTATTAATGGCAGAGTTAGGGATTGGTGTTAAAGTGGCCACGTTACCGGTTATTGCGCTGGGAGCGGGTATCGGCGTTGATTACGCTTTATATCTTTATAGTCGTATGGAAACCTATCTTAAAGATGGGATGAATTTGCGCGATTCCTATGAAATGGCACTGAAGACCACCGGCAAAGCTGTAGCCTTTACTGGCGTTACCTTGGCGATTGGCGTAGTTACCTGGGTATTCGCGCCCATCAAATTCCAAGCTGATATGGGCCTGCTGTTAACATTTATGTTCTTGTGGAACATGATAGGTGCGTTATGGCTGTTACCTGCGTTATGTTATTTCTGCATCAGTCCGGAAAAAATTCAGGCTAAAGTAAAGGCTGGTGTTAACGTCGGTTCTGATGCTCGTGCTTACGATCATTTCATCAGTGAAGAAGACAAGTCATCGAATAAGTAGGAATAGGCAAGGTCTTTTTCGATGAATAATGTAGTGTCGTCTGAATGATCAAAGATGTATGCTAGGCCCTGCCAAACATAAACTTGTCCTGCTACAATACGTTTCATTGATAGAGTCCAATTATTTTATGACCAGAATAATCCTCAACAGTCTCTTATCACTGCTTTTGCTCAGCGCTCAACTCTGTGCCGCTAACAGTATCCGTGTTGAAGATACTTTCGCGAAAAAGGTGGATTATCTCTACCAGCATTTACCAGAAGTGCAGAAATTAAAAACCTCAAAAGAAGCAGCTTATAAACAGGCGATTGGGCAGGTGCTCGACGAAGAAGTCGACGTGCAACGCATGTCCCGAGGTATTATGGGTTCCTATTTTAACCAGTCATCGGTGACACAAAGAAAAGCATTTTATCAAAAGCTGCGAAATGATTTTATCGAATATTGTGCTGCTGGATTAAGCAGAATTAATTTCAAAACTTTTTCCAAACCCAGCGTCATCGCAGACAACTCAAAGAATGCTGTCAAATTAGAATTTCAACGACACAGTGGTGGCAGAGTTCCGGTATTGGTTTCACTTACACCCACAACAGCTACAAAAAAAACCCAAGTCGTTAATGTTGTGGTAGCAGGGATGAATGTAGGCGTGATGTTGCAGCACCAATTCTCAGCCGCCGTTTTCTTTGCTGGTGGCAATATTGACGACGTGATTAAGAATTGGCGCCCTATCACGCTGTAAGAATGCCCTAGGTTTTTTGTCAGGTCTGCTCGCTTTTTCTATTTGTTATTTATTCGTAATGCTTATTCGTATTCCTTACTGGTTTTGCAGTTGATCGACTAAACTGACCATTATCCTACACAAATTTATTCCAGAGTTTTTTCTCATGCCTTATGAACACGTCACCTTAGGTGATCTGATTAATTTCGCCGAGAGTTTCAGCTCTCCCGATACGGCAAACGCCACCTTTGCTTCCTACTATACCTCTGTGAATCAAGAGATGAATCTTGATGCACCTTGCACCGAAGAAGACAAACGCGTCGCCAAAAATCTCATTACTTCCTCGATCGGCACTGTGGGCGTTAGTTCAGAACCGATTGAAAAATTGGTTGAGGTTTTTTTGGATCAAGGCTCTTTGCCCATCACTGATGTATTGGCCATTGTTGATAATGCGCGACAGTTTTTTGAATTTATGCAGGAGCTGGTGCAGTCCTCCATCGAAAATATCAGCTTAGGCATAACGGTTATCGATAAAAATCTGCGTATGGTGGCGTGGAATCGCCGTTATCTGCAGTTTTTTGATTACCCCGACGGGTTTGTCCATTTAGGTCAGGCGGTCGAAGAACTTGTTCGTTATAACATAGAAAAAGGTGAGTATGGCCATGTCAGTGATGTTGAAACGGAGGTCGCACGACGTTTAGCGCAGTTAATCTCGGGTGACCAACAGCATTATGAACGGTTTCGAATCGATGGCACGGTGCTGGAAATATTTGGCAACCCGATGCCGGGGGGCGGTTTTGTCACCAGTTACAACGACATTACAGATCACAAAAAATTAATTAAAAAATTGGAAGTCACCAACGAAACCTTGGAGCAGCGCGTAACAGAGCGCACCAAAGAATTAACCAGTCTGAACCAAGCACTGATTCATGAAAATAAACAGCGAGCCAAAGTGGAGTTAGAACTTCGCGAAGCAAAACAGGAAGCCGAACAAGCAAATTTCAGTAAAACACAATTTCTTGCCGCAGCGAGCCATGACCTTATGCAACCGCTCAATGCCGCAGGCTTGTTTGCCTCCGCGTTGCATTCAAAGATTCAAGGCGCAGATAAGATCGAACTGGTGGAGAATATCCAGGCATCACTGGATGCGGCCGAGGGCTTACTCAACAGCTTACTCGAGGCGTCACGTTTAGGCGCCGGCGCACTTAAGCCCAAATTTACTGTCTTCTCTATTGAAGATTTGATATCGACCTTAGATGCAGAATTTACCGTGTTGGCGAAAGAGCGAGGCTTGGCATTTAGTAAAATCCCGAGTACGCAGATTGTGAAAAGCGATCAGCACTTGTTACGCCGTATTCTGCAAAACTTCCTGTCTAACGCCATCAAATATACGCAAAAGGGTCGCGTCGTTCTCGGTTGCCGAGTGCGTCCTGGCATCTGTCGAATTGAAGTGTGGGATACAGGTCCCGGTATCCCGGAAGATAAGCGCCAAGAAGTCTTTCAGGAATTTAGGCGTCTGCAAACGGATGATGGGCATGTTGAAACCGGCTTGGGGTTGGGACTGGCTATTGCAGAAAGAATTGCACTCTTGTTGGGGCATGTCATCTCACTGAGTTCTTGGCCGGGAAAAGGTTCCGTATTTGCCGTGGATGTGCCGCTCGGCGACAAAGCAGAAATGGAAAAACCGGTTAATCGATTTCATCAACATGTCGGTCATCTCGATGGTAGACACATCATGTGTATCGATAATGATGAAGCCGTTTTGGCAGGTATGCGCGCATTGTTGGAAGGTTGGGGTTGTATAGTCGAGACAGCGATCGATCTCAAAACGGCGCGGCATCGCTTAGCAAAAATGACCACTACGACACCCGCGATGATATTAGCAGACTATCAGCTTAACGACGGGATTACGGGTATTCAGGTGCTCGATGATTTGCGCGCGGACGGCATTACCTGTCCCGCCATAATCATTACCGCGAACAACACGCCGGATGTGCGTTTGGCGACAGAACAAAACGGTTATAAATTTTTACCAAAACCATTAAAGCCAGCGTCTCTCAGAGCAGTGATGACCAGTCTCTTGGGATAATCCGCTCGCTAGCTCAGCTCACCGTTTTGTCGTCGACCGAGAGATACTGTGCCGCCAAAACTGCCTGAGTTCGATTGCGCACGCCAAGTTTTTTAAATATTGCCGTCATGTGGGTGCGAATGGTGGCCTCTGAAACACTGACCTCATCGGCAATCTGTTTATTTAAAAGACCTTTGGTCAGCATCAGATAAACGCGGAATTGTTGCGGTGTTAGTGTCTTCACTCGGCTGGCAAATATCTGTTCATCGCTGCTGATATTGGCATCCGCGTCCTTGGCGCCCTCTGGCAACCATATCGAACCGCTGAGGACAGCTTGTAGTGCCTCAGATATGGTGGTGAGGGGAGAGGACTTGGGTATGAATCCCGAGGCGCCGTAATCGATCGAGCGATGCATCACAGATATGTCTTCACTGGCTGATATAACAACAACAGGCAAGTCGGGAAATTGTCTGCGAATGAGTACTAGTCCAGAATAACCAACAGCTCCTGGCATATGCAGGTCGAGTAACACAAGATCCGCATCAACATGTTCGACACACAATTTTTCCAATGAGGCGATCGAATCACACTCTATAATCTGCACACTGGTAAATGTCTGGTCGATCGCCTGTCTGAGGGCCGAGCGAAAAAGCGGATGATCATCAGCGACAATAATTTTACTGGCTGCAAACATAAAGATTTGCCCTGTATTAGATTTAGTCTGAGAATAGCAGGTCAGATGATGGTATTGCTATGATTATTAGAATCTATATTATGCATCTTTTTAAAAAACTCCAAAAATTTTCTTAGATTGTGTATAAATAGGTTAAAGGGTAGCGGCAATAAGACACGCTCTCAGAGGATGTTCCGGTGACCAACGTCCCAGATAAAAATAAGCCAGTTAAAAACGTAGCGATTAAAAAGGTAGCGACGAAAACAGCTTCGTCAAAATCAGCCCTGGTAAAAATGGTCCCCTTAAAATACGCCAAGACCTTGTTGAGTATCGTGCGTAATAAAGGCTATTCATTGGAGCGAGTTCTCGCCGCGGCGGAATTTGATTTTAATCCGTTTGATGTTGCCTATGCGGATGTGAAAGAGATTCCCACCTTGCAGTACAGCAAACTTTTTCAGCAAGTACTTTGGGTAATGCAGGATGAATCGTTTAATTTGCGCGGGGATGGCGATGTGCCTAATGGCACATTTCGTATGATGTGTTATTGCATTATCAATTGCCAAACCCTTCGCCAAGCGATTCAGCGAATCGATGAATTTTATCAAATCATTTGGAGCGATAGATTTCCGCTTAATTCGCTCTCGCTGGAGAATGATGGCAAGCAGGCAGTGATGACTTATCGTTTGCCACAGGGCGATAACGAAAAAATACTGGAAAAAACCGCGGCACCCGGCATGTCGATCTGGTATCGCTTTTGTTGTTGGTTAATCGGAAAACGTATCAATTTAGAAGAGGTTGAATTTGCCTGCGATGAGCCTGAAAGTTTAGAGCGGTATCAAGTGTTATTTAATTGCGCTATAAAGTTTAACCATTCGCGTTATGCGTTTAAATTTCCCACCAAATATTTAGCAATGCCGATTGTGCAAAACGAGGATACGCTCAAAGAATTTTTGGTGACGGCACCTTATCAGCTTATTGTAGGTCACGAATACAATAGCCTCACCTCGCAAATCAAATCCATTATTGGCAACGATTTCACCCAGGGATTTCCGAGTTTCGAAACTTTAACGCAATTACTCAATACCACGGCGCCAACTTTGCGGCGTCGCCTCAATAAAGAACATACCACCTATCAACAAATCAAAGATAACTGCCGCCGTGATGCTGCAATTGCGTATTTGAAAAGACCAGAGTTATCCATTAATCGAGTAGCAGAGCTGATGGGATTTAGTGATCCCAGCGCATTTCACCGCTCTTTTAAAAAATGGACCGGTATACCGCCGGGGGAGTTTCGGGAGAGTTTTAGTTAGCAGGTAATCTATAGGGTATTTGCAAATATAAAAAGAATTGGTCTTCGATCACCTGACTTGTCACTTTTGCCATTGGTATCTGTGAGCACATAAATGCGATCGTTATCTATTGCCAAGCCTTCAGCCAGTCCAGTCTTGGCATCTTTGAATTTAATTTTATTTTCTGTGTTATAGAAATTCAGGCAAAGCTCCGGTTTAAATGTAGTGATATCACGACGACAAACCGCCGAGATGGATCTTTCTAAGGTGTACAATTTATTATTATGTATGGCTAGATCCGAAATATCAGCTGACATACCAGGTCGAATTGACGGGATACCTGAGGCAGGCAAGAGAGTGACTTGCTTGGGTTCAAGTTTATTGTCGATCCTGGTCAGTTTCATCAGGGCCGCGGCATCGCGTTCCAGCGCCAGAATAAATTGATCGCCAATAAACGTGATCCCTTCCAAGCCTGCATTAAATTGATTGAACACATTGGCCTGTTGCGTTTTAGCGAATTCGAATAGCGGGCTCGAGATCCAACGAGAGGATGCCGGATCGCTGGGTGAGAACTGGTAAACGCCATACATTTCCTCAGACACCAAATACAAATTACCAGTCTCGTTGTCACAGCTGATGCCTTCCCAATCGAGGCGTGATCCCTCGGTAGTGCGATACCACCAACGTTTAAAGCGTTCGACAAGCGGTAAGCCACTGATGTCGAGATCATCAATATTGGCAATATTAACGATTTGATAGGCTGATTCTATTTTTGCTGATTTTAAGTTGGATGATTCGTCAATAACTAAGCGGAAAATAGTTGAATTGTTTTTATCTGAAATTGTGAGCAATTGACTGTGACACAGAGTCAACCCTGAGAGATCGTAGGATTGATCATCGGGCACTTCCACTCGGTAACTTGCTTGCAGTTGTGCTTCAATAATGGGTGCTTCAATAACGGGTGCTTCGATAACCGGCGTATTTTCCGCAAATGCGAATTGAGCAGGAGTGACCATCCAGGTACTGATCAGCCAGATGAGGAGGGATATTGCACTGGTGCTAGGTTTCATTAAAAATTAGCTCGCAAAGTGATAAAGTACTGGGTCTGATGCTCATAATAAAAAGTTGAGCCGTCGTATAGGGCGATATTGGACGCCTCCCCTGCAAGCAGCTGCTCACTAGAAGTATAATACTGTAATGTTAAATCTAAATTAAGACTCTCTGCACCAGATACCTTAAATTGCTGACTATACGTAATGTCGTAACGGCTGAAATCAATGTTGAGTATTTCACTATTGCCATAATAGCCGACAGTTAAATTTTGCTGTTCATTGAAGGTGTAAAAAATCTGTGTTCCTCCTACATGCTGACTGTAAAGAGTTTGTTCTATGGGGAAATCTGTATCGTTGTCGAGGTAACTATAAGCACTTTGCAGACGGAGTTGCTGGGTTAGCTGAACACCCATTTCGATGTCGACACCGCGCAGGTCAACGGATGCGTCATTATTGGGCGCATACGTTAAATATTCGCTGGGTTTTGAAATTAGATTGTCCAGCGATTCATTGAATAACGTGACATCTAATTGTAAGTTGTATTCAGGCAGATGCAGGTTGTATCCCAGCTGCTGTTCAATGATGCGCTCCGGTTCCA
>OBEQ010675803.1_pt1 | contig 11200 bp, 6 predicted proteins | sample 1670901 | NCBI WGS metagenome assembly OBEQ01 (sample SAMEA104232315, study PRJEB22302) | groundwater metagenome | biome: forest; feature: aquifer; material: groundwater | place: USA | collected 2011-08-07 | depth 5.4 m | reverse complement strand
TGACAAAAGATGAAATTGCATTAGTAACATTACAGGCAATACGTATTGCAAAGGCTAACCTTGTTATTCAAAATGAACCTGTGGAACTTGCGCCTGTTCGTGCCTACGAAGATGTGTGGAAAACCCCAATCAAAAAAAACCCTTTCGATGTGTCAATTGAAGATAAGGTTAGTTTACTTTTGAGCTTGAATGAAGAAGCTTTAAAAGTAAAAGACGCTTCATTTTGTTCTTCGCGAATGGCGATGGCGAGCGAAAATAAATTTTATGCTTCGTCTGATGGTTCATACATTGAACAAGAATTATATCGCATGTGGCCCATGTTTACCGTTACCTCAGTGAATAAAGATACGGGCAAGTTTGAAAGTCGCAACAGTTATACGGAGCCAATCGGAAAAGGGTATGAGTGTGTTGATGAGAAGTTTTTACTTGAAGATGTTCGTAAAGCGGCTGAAGACGCGGTAGCAAAACACTCAGCAAAATCGGTTGAACCGGGGAAACGTGATTTAATTTTACATCCTACCAACCTTTGGCTTACAATTCATGAGTCAGTCGGACATCCCACAGAACTTGATCGCGCTCTTGGGTATGAAGCAAATTATGCAGGCACAAGTTTCCTCACTACCGATAAATTAGGGAAAGAAAAATTTGGTGCCGACATTGTAAACTTTGTTGCCGATAAAACACAGGCAGATGGTTTAGCAACTTGCGGTTACGATGATGACGGAGTTAAAACCACTGAATGGCATTTAATTAAAGACGGCGTGTTTATTGATTATCAAACAATTCGCGATCAGGCGCACCTCATCGGGCAAAAAGAATCGCATGGGTGCAGTTATGCAGATAGCTGGGCATCAATTCCTTTCCAGCGAATGCCGAATGTTTCACTCGAAGCGGGGAAGAAAAAGTTACTTCTTGATGATTTAATTGCCGATACCGAAGATGCAATTATGGTGAAGGGTCGTGGCAGTTATTCCATTGACCACCAACGGTATAATTTTCAGTTTAGCGGACAAACATTCTGGGAAATTAAGAACGGAAAAATTACTCAAATGCTTCGCGATGTTGCCTATCAGGCAAAAACGCCTGAGTTCTGGAATTCGTGCGATGCTATTTGCAGTAAAGAAGAATACTACTTAGGCGGCTCATTTAATGATGGAAAAGGGGAGCCGGGACAGAGTAATGCAGTAAGCCATGGTTGCACCCCTTCGCGATTCAGACAGGTAAATGTAATTAACACAGGGCGAAAAGTATGATACTGACTAAAGATCAAGCAGAAGAAATTGTAAAGAAAATTTTATCCTACTCAAAAGCTGATGATGTTGTTATTTCGGTGGATAGCGGAAGAAGTTCCAATCTTCGGTTTGCAAGAAATACAGTAACGACAAGCGGCACCAATCAGAATACGTCACTGACGATTACTTCGACGTTTGGGAAAAAGAGCGGTTCGTATTCTGCAAATCAAGTTGATGATAAAACGCTTGCCGAGGCGGTGAAACGAGCGGAAGCCCTTGCCAAACTTGCACCTGAAGATGATGAATATATGCCACCATTGGGACCACAATCATATCTTGACGTAAAAGGATATGTTGAAGTAACGGCAAATGTATCACCTGAGTATCGCGTCTCGATGGTGCATGAATGTTATGACGAAGCTGTTGACGCAGGACTCGTTAGCGCAGGATTTCTTGAAGATGGCGATAACAGTACAATTTTTGCAACGAGTAAAGGATTGATTGCCTACCATAAATCAACATCAATTTCGTTTTCAATGACGGCACGAACGAAGGATGGCACAGGCTCAGGTTGGGCAAGCGATGGCAGTAACGACTCGAATAATTTTGAAGCCATTGAAGCGGCGAGAAGAGCGGTAGAGAAAGGGAAAGATTCCGCAAATCCCAAAGCAGTTGACCCCGGTAAATATACAGTAATCCTTGAACCGGAGGCAGTCAACAATCTTCTCGGCAATTTTGCATTTCGCCTTAGCGCACGAAGCGCGGATGAAGGGCGAAGTTTTTTCTCCGATTCAGAAGGTAAAAATAAAATCGGTCAGAAATTGTTTCCTGATTTTGTAAATATTTATTCCGACCCATTGCATCCTATTGCAACAGGATTCCCGTGGGGTGATGATGGATTGCCGACGAAGAAAACGGATTGGATTTCTAAAGGAGTTCTTTCAAATCTCAGTTATGATAGATATTGGGCGCAACAAAAGGGGAAGCAACCGCTCCCGTTTCCCAATCACATTATCATGGATGGTGGTAATTCTTCATTAGAGGAACTGATTGCGTCAACGGAGAGGGGTATTCTTATTACACGGTTCTTTTATATTCGCGATGTTGATCCGAAATCAATGTTGCTTACGGGACTTACGCGTGATGGATCGTTTTTGATTGAAAAGGGAAAGATAACTACTCCGGTAAAAAATTTCCGTTTCAATGAAAGTCCTGTTGCCGTATTAAAAAATATTGAGATGATGTCGAAGCCGGTGCGTGTGCAAAGCGGCGCGACCGGGCATCTTCTACCCGCGTTGAAGGTGAAAGACTTTACTTTTTCGAGTTTGAGTGATGCGGTGTAGGGGATAGAGGATGGATAAGTGAAGTATGTCATTGTTTTTACACCTATTGTTTAACAGTTAACACAGTCACTATAAAAAATATCAGGAGATTCGACTAATGCGATATATAATTCCAAGGGAATATCATAGTGAAAAGGTATCTGTATATATATTAATAATTCTCATATTCGTATTAGTTTTTGTCATTACTTCTGGTTGTGGAGGGTCACGCCCACAAATAAATTTAAAAGATAGAACTCATTTTTCTACAAATGAAGTAGTAGGGATTAATATCCAGCCCTCAAATCAACCAGTTCTAGACGATATTTATAGGAATGTTTTAAGTCTCGATATCATCACCAAGGGATATCGAGTGGTTGATATATCCCATCAACCTATTTATAGTGAGGATGCCTCACCATTCGAGTCAGGGAATACTGATGTGATGAAAATATTAAATTCAAAATCATACGATTCATCGTTGAAAGCTTATGTCATTGTTAAGCCATTATGGGATAGCTCAATGATAGTACCTTTGCTTCCTTCATTGATTACTGATTCAAGAGGAAACCAATATCAAAGGATGATATATTATAAAGTTCTTTCCCTTGCAAGCGAATTTAGTGTTATTGATCAAGTAAAACGAGAACTGATATGCTATCATGAAACAAACGGTATTACATCACTTATTGCCTCTCGGCAGAACTCTCTTCCCGATGTTCAAGAGTATCCATGGATGTTGATAGCTAGACAAGTAAGTAAATTAACGAAAGATATACCTTTATGTTCGAGAGAGGATACGGAACCATCTTCACGCAGGATTCCTGTGATTTTCTATGTTGATGAGTCGTATCGCAATAAATTTTCCTCTGACTGGAAAAATCGTCTTCAGCTGAGATTACTATATGCGAGTGATATTTATAAAAAACTTTTTAACATTGATTTTGAGTTCAAAGAGTGTATAGAATGGAATACTCGATTCTCTCTCTCTTTGTCTTCTTCTTTGGGACAACTTTTTGGTTCGCATATAAATGATGATAATTCTTTTCATATCGGGATTACACTGGATGGTAGCCTTACACATCTATGGCATCAACGTTCAAAACTTGGACTTGCTACTCATCTCAGGCCGTTCGCAGTCATTACGGCACAGCCTTCATATCCGGGATTGGGAGATTGGAATTCTATCGAGGAAGCTTTAACTTTGGTACACGAATTTAGTCATATCCTTGGTGCTATTCATTCGCCTCTAGAATCTTCGATTATGTATCCTTCGGCAGGAGCCTTAACCTATCGTTTTGATGATATGAATAAATATATTATTGAAACAACACAGAATAATTTCTTTATCCATTCAGAGGGAGAGAGATTTAAAAATTATTTAAATGTTTTAATTGGAATACGCTCCACAAAAGCAAAAAATATGACAAACATTCTTCACTATTTCTTGGAGACTATACAGAGTCTCTATAGAATAGAAAATCAAGATAAACAAATAAATTCCGAACAAATTACGCCATTCATTATAAGAAATATCAAAGATGTAGCCATTCAACAAGCCACTCTCGGATATATGGAATATGGATATGAACATTATGAGAAGGCAGAGGAGTATTTTTTACAAGCTGTAAAAACGGATTCAAGTTTTGCTGAAGCTCATATATATTTATCGGTAATTTATCAGCAACTTGGGAGAAACGTAATGGCAAATAAACATTCAAAACAAGCAGAACAATATCATTTACAATGGCTCGATCCGGATTAGAAAAGTAGTTATATAAGCAAAAAAAAATTGTTTATGTAAAAAATCATTTTTCGAATGAAATTAACCATTAAAAGTTAACTTGCAGAAAGCTGAATTGGGGTTAAGAATACTTAAATACCGTTTTTCTCAAGTTCTTTAACGTCTAACTTGTTCAACTCAGTTTCTGCAACAACGAACCTTTGCCCCACATCACCCACAAATTCCTCAAATTTATAGCCCGCTGTTTCGGCTTGTTTCTTAATGCTTGATGATTCTTCAAATAATGTTGTAAGTTTCTCTTTAAGAGAGGCGGCGACTTTTCCTTGTGAAATTATTCCAACTGCCTCAACAATTAAAAGCCAATCAATCAATTCTTCAAATTGTTCTTTGCTGAAATAGACTTCATCCTGCCATTGATTGATACCGATAAATTGCTCGGCAATTGGTAACTCTAAAAGTGGAAGTAGTTTCTCCGGCAGAGAAAATTTAGGTGCTTGTGTAGAAGAATATTTAACAAGTAATTTCACAAGTTCGAAATCTCTGGATGATTGTACATCTTCAAGTTGTGAAAATGCTCCCGTAATAATTCGTTCTAATTTCCAATCATCAATGATGTTGGATGATTTTTCTCTTAATCCGTTGAGGTGATTGAGTGATAACCAACAAACTGCCACATGCCAACCGAAATGTTCTTCATCTTTTGAGTTTGCAATTCTGGTTTGGATAAGCTCTTTAAGTTCCTTTGAAACAGGGATTTTCGCACTTGATTCAATAGTAGTAATATCTAAAAGAGCGGAATAGACCGATTGAAGTTGCTTAAGTTCATTTTCCCGCTTAACAAGTTTTCTGTCGAATTGGCGCGCAACATTGGTCATCTCGTTAAAATTATCCTCGAGCAAACGCAACGCTTTGACTGAGGTCTTCCGTTTTTTCCTACCGGTGTGCATGGTGGAAAGCGTGGTTTCGGTAAGTAGGTTGCGAATTAACTCATGCAATGGCTCCAAACGTAAATGGGCAAGTTCCTCGTCAACCGAACGCACACCGCGCCCGTTTAATCGTTCAGCAAGAAGGGCGTATGGCTTTTCTGATGAAGCGAAATCTTCTCTAAAACCTAAAAAGAGATGGTATTTAAATCCATCCAATCTAACGCTAATCCCTTTTTCGCGAATTTCTCTTGTCGAGTACAAATACTCAAGTTGTGTGATCTGATCTTTGAAAATATAATACGAATCGAGATTGGAAGAAATCCACAAAGCATCAACTAACTTTGCTTGAACCATAGCATTATTAATAAGTTGTTGCGCCGCAATGGAGCCGATACTGCCGTGTGCTCGTTCATACGTATTATTGTAAATAACCAATGCGCGTTCGTTTCCATAGCGGTTGGTGTGAACGAAAACATCCTCGTTTACTGTGCCATCTTCATTCAGGAAATCGTAGAGTTGGAAGTTTTCTACCTCTGCAAAGAGATAACGCTTTTTCAAAAGTGGAACAATCTCCTGCTCATGCCTATAGACGAGATGATAATCGGGTTGTTCGTCGTAATATGCACGACGGTATTCCATTCCGTATTTTTCCGTAAAGCCTTCAATTTGTCCGTGACCGAACATAGGCAAGCCGGGGAGTGTAAGCATCATAATGCACACCCCGAAATATTTATCATGACTTCCGAACTGAGCTACCGCGGTTTCTTCATCGGGGTTACTCATAAAATTTACATGCCGCTTAAGAATTTGCGGGTTGAACTCCATTACATTTTTAATAGATTGCTTAAAGTTCGCATTCTCTTCCTTCTTCAACATGTGCATAAACGCACTATTATACACGCGGTGCATTCCCAGTGTGCGGACAAAATATCCCTCCATTAACCAGAATGCTTCTGCAAGCAATAATGTATCCGGTACTTCCTGCTGAACACGGTCAACCACTTCACGCCAAAACTCAACAGGCATTAATTCATCGAATTGCTCTTTTGTCATAGAGAACATCGCACGTGAAGGAACTGCTCCGCCTGTTCCCGGTTGCGGAAACCATAATCGTTGGTAATGTTTTTTTGCCAATATCATGGCGGCATCGAAACGAATAACAGGGAACATTCTTGCAACATGAAGAATAGTTTGAATAACTGCTTCGCGAACTTCAGCTTTCATAAAATTGAGTTGTGCCGTATCGTTCCATGCCATATTTGTCCCATCGTTGCCATGGTACAAATACTTCACATCTCCAGTATAACGGTCAAGCCGTTTGAAGACAACAGCCGCATCGCTTCTTCGCCAGTAGCCATCTTCAAGAAAAACTCCCACCCGGTCGTTGGAACTTAAATCAGGACCATTAAACGTGTAATTGGGATAGGGAGGAAAATCTGTTTGCACAAACCAGTCGGGGTGATTAATCACCCAATCAGAATCCATGCCCATGTGATTGGGAACCATATCGCAAGCGAGACGCAAGCCTCTTTGTTTTGCACGTTCACGCAAATTACTGTAAGCGAAGTAACCGCCAATCTCATCACTAATGTCATAATTTTCCAAAGAATATGCTGAGGCTTCTGCTTCAATATTTCCGTGGATATGTATAATACTTTTTGAGGCGCAGGTTCAATTACAGATGCCGCTAAGCCAAAGTCCTGATCTTCCAAGCGACCCAAGGCGCTCAAGTTCTTCATCAGGGATTTGGTCAAGCCGTGTGATAGGGCGATTATATTTTTTGCTGAGTTGATTCAACCAAACAAACGCATTTTTTGCAATAAGGACAAGTCGGGGCATCCAGCTAAGGTCAGCCGAAAATTTTTCAGGTTCACGTTCTTGAGCAACACCGGTAGAGTCTTTAGTAAATGTCGGGACAGGAGGAGATTCCTTTTCCCAATGACCGGCTCCATGAAAGAAGGGAAATGAAATGTCAGGGGTGATTGCGCGATCACGTTCTGCCTGTTCTTGTGTTTTCGAGTGGTCAAGCGATAAAAAATATTTCCCCTCTTCTTTGAGGAAGTCAATTGCTTGAAGAATATGTAACCCCGTATTGTAGCGTTCTGTGTATTTTTTCCAATGAGATTGAACAAACTCTAATTGATCTGTCAATGAATTTGGCGATGCGGTAATTGATGACATTAACATTTTGATGAGTGGTTGCTCATCAGGTGCAATTGTCGGTTGTTTATCGAAAAAATGTTCGATCAAATTAACCATGAACGAATATCGTTTATCTTGAAACACGCTTTGTTCTTCAATAAGGTCTGCCATAGAAGCAAGCGCAGGATTACTGTGTTGAAGATGAAGGATAATTAATTCTTCAAGGAGAATTTGGCGGTTTGGTGTTTTCCCTGTTATATGATTAAGGAATTCCTCGGCAGTTTGTTCACCTCGATACACCGGGAGCGGGGGATAAGCATTCGTTAATTGTTTGAAAAATGTATCTGTAGTAATGCGACCGATTTGGGCGATGATGAAATCTTCACACTCAGCAAAAATATTTGTATTGACTTCTTCTTTATATGCTTTCAAGACGAGATGAAATAACTCATGCAGTAATCCCATTGCATTCAACTGAGCGGGTTGAACGAGTTGGGTCGTTTCGGGGTTTTTTGCCTTCATCTTTTGATTGATGAAATTCGCCAGAGATTGTGCGGCTCGGTAGTTCGGGATGATAACATTTCCTTGCAGAGAATAGAACGATTCAGGGAATTGAAATTCATCTCGCGCCTTACGCCGTATGTAAAAATTGCGATCTATGAGAGAATCAGAAATATTGGGGAGTGTAGAAGTTTTCATATATAAGAAAAGTACGGAATATGAATTGACAAAACAAGTCTTTGAACCGTCAGTATGACACTATTTCAGTATCAGAGATAAAAAAGGGTAAGAACACAACAGTGTGTCCTAAGGGATGAATTTTTGCAGGGATACGGCGTGCCGTACCCTTATGCACATTTTATTTTAAGGAGTTCTATTGCTACATCAACGTCAAAATTCTTTGAATCAAATTCTAAGAGCGTTCCTTCGGGATATTTTTTTGCATTTTTAGCCATGGTTAACAACCAGATAGGGAAGGAGCCGCTCTTGATTGTTTTGAGAGCATTATCATTGAATACAATTTTGAACGTAAAATCACCATCTTTTGGAAAAAGATAGAAGAGACGTTTTTTCTTTCTATTGTAGGTAACATACCACCCGGATGTTTTTGAGAATTTCCATTCAAGAGAAATATCTTTGTACTCCGATTGAAGCGATGTTATTGCTTTTTCCAACAGTTGGTATAATTGACCGATTCTCTTTTTCAGGTCAATTTCGGTTGGGTGTTGATATGGGTTTGTGAATATTGTGTTGGGCATAATGAAAGTGGGGACACGCTACGCGCCATGTCCCCATATAAACATAACAATTACATACTAAAATGCAATCCCGCTGATGTATCCTCAACAGGTTTTCCCAATTGTTGAAGCATCTTAAAATGACTCAACATTGCCGTAGCAAAATAGGGTTCTGTGTGATACGGTAAATCAAACTCTTTGGCTGTAGTTTTTACAATTTTAGAAATCTTCTTGTAATGTACATGGCAAATGTTCGGGAAGAGATGGTGCTCAATCTGGTAGTTTAACCCGCCGATACACCATGAGAAAAATTTGCTGGAAGGTGAAAAATTTGCAGTGGTCAATACCTGATGAATAGCCCAATTATTTTCCATTACTCCCGCTTCGTTTGGCAACGGAAATTCAGTTGACGGCATGACATGTGCAAGTTGGAAAATACAACTTACGATAAATCCCGCCACAAAGTGCATACTGAAAAACGATATCACAATCAGCCACGGTGAAACAGGCAGTAAAATAATTGGTAGGACAAGGATATATCCGTAATAGGCAACTTTCCAGATAACAAGTTCGGTCATTAGTTTTTTGAACGTCCCTTGGCTGGCATTAAGACCTTTTTTCTCAAATCTCAATATTTGAAAGAATTCTTTAGTTGTTACCCACGAAAGCGTAAGGAAGCCATAAACGAACCATGCATAAAATTGCTGTAACCTGTGGAACTTGTACCTTTTCTGGTGGGGAGAGAATCGGAGGATATTTCCAACGGGATCAATATCCTCATCCATGCCTTCAATATTCGTGTAGGAATGGTGGAGTATATTGTGTTGGATTCTCCACGTAGATCTGTTACCGCCGACAAGATTCAAGAAGTAGGAGAGGAAGCTATTCACTCCCTTATTCTTTGAGTATGCTCCATGATTAGCATCATGCATAATAGATAAGCCGATACCTGCCATTCCAATACCCATGATAACCCAGAGAGAAAAAATAATCCAGGGATTGGTAACAATACCTGTAAGCATGATCCCGAAAGGAACCAGATATAACGAAGCCATAACAATCGTTTTTACTACCATCTCAGCATTTCCGAAACGAGTGATATTATTGGATTGAAAATACTCGTCAATTCTTTTTCTCAGAGTTTGGAGAAATTCTGTGTTTGTCTCCCTCGGAAATTTTGTGGTACTTTGGCTCATGCTTTGAACAATTTGTAATGGATGATGGGGAGCGACTATCCGTCTAGGACTCACTCTTGATTTCAGTACACAATATAACGAAATATGTCGTTAATCGAAATCATAGATCGAAAAAGATGGGTTATAAATAAAAATGCCCTGTATAATGTAAAAAATGGAATAAAAAAGAGTTTAACCCTCTTCGTTATCGTGTGGAGACGATTGATTCGGGCTAAACTCTTTAGATTTACACAATGACCTATTTATAATAATGAGGATAAGTTCACCTCTATTTTTGCAATACAATCTTCCTCGTTTGTACAAAATTTCCAGCCAATAAACGACTGAAGTAAACACCGCTTGCAAGTCCGCTTGCATCAAAGATTGCTTCATATTTTCCGGCGGTGACTATTTGGTTAACAAGTATAGCGACTTCTCTCCCTGAGATGTCATACACTTTCAACGAAACGAAACCGCTAACTGGTGTATCAAAAGCAAGCGTTGTGGTTGGGTTAAACGGATTAGGATAATTTTGTTCTAACGTACAGGTAACGGGTAATTCATTAGTTGGAAGAATTCTTACTCCGTTTGGAGTTGCCAGATCAGTTGTTTTTGCGTAGAAAACTTTGTTGGAAAAAATTGTGGGAAGTGTGAATGGTTCTATCGGAATTCCGGTGTTATCGTAAGCTCCGGCAAAATAAATATTTGAGGAATTATCCACGAACATATTCGTGTTCCCTTGAATTGAGCCTGTGTTGTTTACTCGTTTTAGCCATTGGCAATTGCCACTTGTATCTAATTGTGCAACATAATAAGGCGCAGTGTTATTTATTCCTACCACGTCGGTAGAATCGCCCCCTAAGAACATTTTTTTACTTCCAAGCCGACCCATCATATATAATTTATTGTCAACTCCAATTCTAATGATTTTAGCGAATTGTGACTTTTCTCCCTGTCCTTGTTTTAACCATACTAACGAACCGTTTGAAGAATATTTAGCATACATAAGCTCATTAGGAGTCCCGGAACCTTTCCCTGTGCTCAGTAGTGTTTGGGATGTGCCTAATACAGAGAGAGTGCCCGTAAATGAACCACAATAATAAAAATTTCCGTTTGCGTCTTCGGTAATATTGCCAATTTCTGTTATTGGCGAACCGGTGCTTTTACCTCCTCCGCTCCATGTTAAGGCTCCGGTATTATCAAATCTTGCCAAAATATAATCAGTATTGGAAGTGGTAAATGCTTGACCTGCAAGTGTAAAATTGTTGGTATAGGTACCCACAATAAAAATATTACTTCCGGTCGTACCTATCGCTTTGACATTAAAATACGAGTAAGTCCCGAGCAAATATTTTCGTTCTAACGATTTTACTCCGCTGTTACTCAGTGTGGTAATGCCGAACGTATCTTGAGCGGGGGTT
>OBEQ012140865.1_pt1 | contig 11201 bp, 2 predicted proteins | sample 1670901 | NCBI WGS metagenome assembly OBEQ01 (sample SAMEA104232315, study PRJEB22302) | groundwater metagenome | biome: forest; feature: aquifer; material: groundwater | place: USA | collected 2011-08-07 | depth 5.4 m | reverse complement strand
TTCTCGCCGCTATCGAGTAAGCGCAGCGCTTCGAGCTTGAACTCGCGGGTGAAGGCTTTTCGTTTTGTCATCGGACACTCCTTTGGGCATTATGTGCCTAGGTTGGTGTCCACGGGGAGGGCAGTGCCTCACTCTGACCCCATTTTGTACGCAGTGGCTACACGTTGGTCCAGATCGCCCAACACTTTGACGTTCATTACAGTACCGTCAGCCGCGCTGTCGGCAGGAGAGCCACATGAGAACGAATGTTTTATTGCAAGATCTGCCCCTATTTTCCTTCATCAGATCGCTTGCGCTAGCAGCATCGCTGTTTTCTGCGAGTGCGTGTGCTGCGGGCACATTTTCACCCGTCGGTTACTACGAGACTCCGTCTGGAAAAGCAGGGGAGTATAACCGCCTCAGTGTGTCACAGCTTGGTGAGAACTCGTATTCGGTGTCAGTGGCAACCGTGTATTGTGCGTATGCGCTTTCTGCGGACTGTTCAAATGCTCGGAGCGGAAAATTGGATTTTTCGGCCAGTCGGAACGGAAACACTCTCGTATCTGATGAAATGCGGTCGGGATGCAAGGTGAACATCGTCTTTAAAAAAAATTCTGCCACGATTCAACAGACCGGGGAATGTCCCACCAATCCGTATGGGCCGGGATCACAGCCGTACGAAAAACGTAGCTCAGTTCCTCAAACGTTATCTGAATAATATTATTTAGAGGGGGATCTTTCATGTTGACCGGATTGCATACCAATTGGCTTAGCAATAGTTACCAGGATGATCGCGATTATCTGTTGAAGGTTCCGGAGAACAACGAACTGCGCCAGGGGCTAAACCTGACGGCGAATCTTCGACCGAAGTTCGATGGTAGCAACAGTTTAGCCATTGGTTACGGTCTCGACCTTCTGGTTAACAGCGATACGACTATTGACAGTTATCTGACTAGCGCTGGTCTTCCAGTTCTCACGTCCGCCGATAAACAATTGCTTGCCCAAGCTCGAACGACGCGCAAAGCTGGTATAGCCGCAGGAGTTGATCTTTCCGCCTCTCTCTCCGGAGTCGCCAGTCAGCTAAGTCTCGCGTTCCCGTCGGAACAAAAAGCCAGCGAAGTGCTGCGTGTCATTGTCAACGTAAAAGAGAACGGGTTAGTGGATGATTTAATGAGCGCCGGTATGTCTTCGGCCGATATCGTCGCACTGAAAAACACGTGCGAGTTCGCTGTTCTGGTTTCACTCAAATATAACGGGGCGCTAGGACCGAAGTTGATCAACGCAATAAAGAATGGGGATCGTGCCGAAGCATGGTATGAGATTCGTTATAACTCTAGCAAGTCCGGTGGCATCAACGTTGGCGGTCTCGTTAAACGGCGCTACTTTGAGGCAGAGTACTTCGGGCCCTACAGTAGTAGCGTCGATGCCAACAACGTCGCTACTATGACTGACGAAAACGCCAAAAGCATGTTTCGTGCTTATTCGCGACACAAGCAATCGATGGACGAGTATGAAACAAAGTGGTCGTCATACGTTGCTAAGGCCGTAACTGATTACGGCGCACCAAATGCTGGTTCAGGCAATAGCTTCGACGTAAAATTTGTTCATACGCTTTCCGCCGATCTTGCGCCGGCTCGTACCTACCTCATCGAAAAATACGTCGTTCAACCTGCGACCGGCATCTCGATCACCGGCAACATACTCGTCGGCGAAAACAACGGTCAAGAACCCGGTAGTACTAACACGATGTACTTCCGTGGCACCGACAGCGACGTCCTCAAGGGCGGCACGAGTAACGACCTCATCTTCGGCGAGTCCGGCACCGACTTCCTCTACGGCGAAGGCGGTAACGATGTCATCTACGGCGGCGCCGGCAACGACTTCATCACCGGTGGCGAAGGCGATGACTACATGGAAGGTGGCACCGGCAACGACACCTACTACATCAACGCCGGCGATGGCCACGACACCATCAAAGATGTCGATGGTGGCCGAATCATTTATAAAGATGCCCAGGGTGTCTACCACTCACTCTTCGGTGGCTTGCAGCTTGCAGAAGGTTCCGGCATCTATGCGCCGTTGTCAGACAATCAGGCGCGCTACCGCATGGATGGTAGTGATCTGATTATCACGCTTGATGGGAATGACGCGATCACGGTGAAGGACGCCAATCTTCCGAGCTTCAATATGGTCCTCACGGATTTAACCAACGCCATGGCGCCCAATCACGACGGTGGCCCGGTCGATCCCCTCTACGCCCAAGGTAGCAACGCCAGTGCTCCGCTACTCAATGCCGGTCCTGCCCTCGTGGGTACCGGAAATCATGACTTCTTCAGTGTGGGCAATACCACACAGCGTATCGACGGTTTAAGCGGCGACGATCTACTGGAAGGCCGAGCCGGTGTGCAAGGGTACGTTTCCGGGATCGAAATAAATGGTGGGGCGGGCGCCGACACGCTGTATGCCGAGAACTACGAAACACTCCTGCTCCCCGATCAGCTAAGTGTCGCATTGCCCTACCTCGATCAGTATTCACCCATCTTGGCAGGCTATTTACGCAGCGGCGTTTCTGTCGCCGGGATCAATGACTGGATGTGGTACAACAACCTCGGTGGTGCGGAGGGTTTCCAGGCGGTCTTTGGTGTTACGCCGACGGGAGCTGGCGCGCATCTCGATGGCGGAACGGAAGAGGACAGCCTCTACGGCAGCCTGTTGGATGACACGCTTGTTGGTGGTGCGGGTTCGGATTTTGTGGCAGGCGAAGCCGGTAACGACATTTTGATTGGTGACGATGAATCGCTTTCTACTGCGGAGCGTGGCGCTGACATTCTGTCTGGCGGCGATGGCGACGACCGGCTTTACGCCGCCGCCCGGTCCGATTACGACACCATTCTCGATTCTCACGCGGCCACGAGTGAGCGCAATTGGCTCGACGGTGGCAACGGCAATGATCTGCTCGTGGGTTCGACTGGAACCGACGTTTTAGTGGGCGGTGCAGGTAATGACACCGTATTCGGTGGGGCCGGTAACGACTATTTACTTGGCGATACCGATTGGGCTCCCCAAAGTTTCGATTGGACAGTGACGGTGACACCTAGCAACGAGAACGGCCGTTCATTCTCGCCCGTAGTGAATGCAAGCACTCATCCCGCCGCAGCAGGCGACGATGTTTTGTATGGTGGCGATGGTAATGACTGGATAGTCGGTGAAGGGGGTAGTGATTTTCTTTTCGGAGGCGCCGATGCTGATTTTCTCGATGGCGACAGCGGTGCGATTGATCCTGCCAAAATGGGGGACGATTACCTCGATGGCGGTGACGGCAAGGACGTTCTGATCGGCAATGGTGGCGCCGATAGCCTCTACGGCGGTGCCGGTGACGACAGGCTTACCGGCGATGCCGTTGGCCTCGACGCTCGATATCAGGGAGACGATTGTCTTAATGGTGGTGCTGGAAACGACGAACTCTATGGTAACGGTGGCGATGATATTTTTGTCGGCGGTACCAATAACGACCTGTTATTGGGGGGCCTCGGAAACGACACCTATCTTTTCAAGATCGGCGATGGCCAGGATTTGGTGCTCGACGACGGTGGGATCGATGCAATCAGCTTCGACGAAGGTATTTCTCCCTCGTCCGTAGGCGCGGCAATTTTTAGAGGCGATCTTCTGCTTGCTTTCGGCAACGGCGATCAAATTACGGTTTCCAACTGGACAGATCCTGCTTCTCGGGTAGAGCGGATCGAGTTTGCGGACGGCACCGTTTGGAACGAAGACGACATCATGCGCGCCACCGGCACGTTGGTGCTCGATGCCGATGTCAGCGGTAACAACGCCACGGACTCGTTAGGAGCCAACACCCATTACGCCATCACCAATTCAAGCTCAGGTGCTTTCAGTCTGGGCTCAGTCTCCAGCGCGGCGGGCAAGATTTATGTTCCCACTGTTGTCGAAATCAATAACTGGACCGGTACCGATGGGAAGAGCGGAGCGGACATCTCGCTCGACTACATCGACGAGGATGGTGTCAGCGCCACGGACCCCAGCAATACCGGCGCTTCTTACGATGGCAGCATATATAAGAACGTGGGCCTGCCATCGAACGGACTCGGCGGTTCTTTCGGTATCAAATTTTCGCACTACAGTCTAGTGACCAACGCCTACGCGACCTCGCATACCGGTAGCTATATCCAGAACTCTTTCTCGTCATCGCTGTATCTGAATTTCGGCAATTCTCCGTTCAATGTCTACGCAGTTTCGAACGTCATCTACACCGGTACTAACGGCGACGATGACATGAATCCGTTCAATTTTTCGGACAACGGATACACCAGTTTTTACTACGACGGCGAAGGTAACGACGTCATGCACGGCAGCGGAGGACGTGACGTCTTCGTGACCGGCGGCGGCAATGACACCATGTACGGCGGTAAGGGTTCGGATTTCTACTATATCCATCCCACCGCGTCCGACGTGATCCTCGACAACAACGGCGGTCAGACTTATACGTTTTCTCCGGACACGATTCGCGTCATGGACGGTGTACAGCTTGCTGATCTGACGTTCAGCCGCGATGGCGACGATCTGTTGATCGACAACACCCGCGTCCTGCGTTTCTTCGAGGTCGGTTCAACCAGCAACCCCTCTGCGCAGTATCGCTACATAATCGAACGTCTTGAGGGCGATGGATGGAGTGTCGATCTGCCCGAACATTTGATTGGCCTCGGTTTATTCGGGGCGGCGACGGGAACGGCCGGTGACGACATCATCAATGGAAGTTTGTTGGACAACCTGATTTACGGACTTGCGGGTGACGACGTAATTAATGGTTTGAGCGGTAACGATGCCCTCTACGGCGGCGACGGCAGAGATACATTAATCGGCGATAACGGAGATGACCTTCTCGACGGCGGCGCGGGAGATGACACGCTAGACGGCGGTAATGGCGCAGACATCCTTAATGGTGGCGCAGGTGGCGATTATCTGGTGGGTGGCGAAGGACAGGACTTGCTCGATGGTGGTACCGGTAATAACTACCTGGATGGCGGTGACGATGGCGATACGTATCAGATTTATCAGGGAGGCGGATTAAGCACGTTGCAAGACAACGGCGTTAACCGTTTTGAAACTCAGCTTGGTCAGCTCGACACTCAGCTCGCGGGACTTGATTCGTATAGCGACAGTATCTATGCGGATTCCTCGTGGGCCTATTATCTGATCGAGATACACCCTGTTCCGGGCGAATATCCTTCAGAGCTGATTGATGCCGTGACTGCCTTAAGCGACGGCGTGTCACCCGAGCAGGCGCGCGTTACGCTGAACGAAATAAAGTCATTTCTCGCTGCTTATGAGGCCGATGTTGTCCAATTCGGTGCAGGCATTACGCCAAGCAACGTTCAGGTTCATTGGAGCAACGGGCGTACTTACGTCGACGAGTACGGCGACACGCAATCCGCCCCGGGTCAGTTATGGACCGACCTTGGGAACAACGAGGGACTGTTCAGTGTAGATAACCAAGGCGGGCACAACTTCGGTATTGAGACGTTCCGCTTTGGTGACGGGACCGAACTGAGCGCTGACCAATTTCTGGCGCTCGATAGCAATCCCGGACATGTCGGCATACAGGCAGGTACCGTTGGCGCGGATACGCTCACGGGAAGCGGTTTCTACGACACGCTCTACGGTTACGACGGTAATGATCTCCTCGTAGGAGGCGGACAGGGCGATGTGCTCCATGCCGGCGCCGGTGATGATCTACTGGTTGGTGGCACGGGCACCGACGACCTGTACGGCGGTGCAGGCAGTGACACCTATCTATTCAATCCGGGCGATGTCAATGCCGGTCTGGTGGTCGTCGAAGGCGATCCGAATATGGACCGGATATACGAGAGCGCCAAAGTAGCGGGAAGCACCGATATAAACACGATCTCGTTCGGTGGCGGCATTACTTCGTCTCAGATACTCGCGCAGCTGCAAGTGAACCAATACGAGGACGGTACCGGCGATGTTGAGCTGGTGCTCAAGATCAGCAGTACCGGCGAAGAGATAAATATTCAATGGTCATCTACCTATTTCGATGCTGACGGCAATCTGGTCACCGACAATACTATTGTTGAACACGCCCAGTTTCTCGGAGCCGTCACGCATCAGGTGTTCGATCTTGAGGGCCTCGTCAATGCGCGCTGGAGCGAACTACAGGCCGCGTACGATTCCGATCCGACAAGTTTTGTTTCGTTGATTACGCCGAGTGTACAAAACCTCTACGACATCACGAACACGACGGGCATCTCGGGCGGGCAACGTGCCGTCAACTACGCTGCGACGAACGACGTATTCACGGCACTTCCTGGCTTAACGCCGCCGCCATCCAATACGTCCCCGACCGTAATAAATCCCATCAACGATCAGGCGACGGCTGAGGATCAGTCGTTTACCTTCCAGGTACCGGTAAATACGTTTGCCGATGCCGACTCAGGTGACAGTCTGACCTACAGCGCAACATTAGCTGATGGCAGTGCGCTTCCGGCGTGGCTCGGTTTTGACGTTGCGACTGGCACGTTCTCGGGAACGCCGACCAACGCAGAGGTGGGTACGTTGAACCTGCGTGTAACCGCAACCGATACGAGCGGCGCGTCTGTGTCAGATGTCTTTGTCGTATCAGTGACAAACGTCAACGATGCACCAAGTGTGTCGAATGTCATCGCCGATCAGAGCGCCACGCAAGATCAGCCCTTCACCTTCGTTGTACCGGTCGGCACCTTCACCGATGCCGATGCGCCATACGGGGATGTGTTGACCTATAGCGCAAGCCTTGCTGATGGTTCGGCGCTGCCCGCGTGGCTCACTTTCAACGCAGCCACACAGACTTTTGTTGGCACTCCCGCCAACGAGAACGTCGGCGGCTTAAGTTTGCGAGTGACGGCTACCGATGCCAGCGGTGTCGCTGTGTCTAATACGTTTGCACTTTCAGTGGTGAACGTGAACGACGCACCAATGGTCGTGTTGCCCATTACCGATCAAGCGGCTGAGGAAGGTTATCTCTTCACCTACCAGATGCCGACGGGCACCTTTGCTGATGTCGATGCGGCTTACGGCGATACGCTCACGTACCAGGCTACCCAAGCCAATGGCGCAGCCCTACCCGCGTGGCTCACTTTCAACGCGCAAACACGCACGTTCACGGGCACGCCGGTGTCCGGCAGTAAGGGAGCACTGCAGATCATCCTTACCGCCGTCGACAGCGGCGGACTTCAGGTGGCATCCAGCTTCGTGCTCAACATTGACCTGCATAAGGTTATCGGTACCGCAGGCAATGACACCCTAACCGGTAGTACTGGTAACGACCTGCTCGATGGCGGTGCCGGTGCCGACACGATGAGCGGTGGGGCAGGCAACGACACGTACCTCGTCGATAACGCAGGGGACGTGGTGACAGAGCTCGCCAACGGCGGCAACGACACCGTTGAGAGCAGCATCACCTACACGCTCGCGGCCAACGTCGAGAACCTGGTGTTGACGGGCTCCAATGCCATCAACGGCACCGGTAACAATCTTGCCAATAACATCGTTGGCAACTCCGCGGATAACGTCCTGAGCGGTGGAACTGCCAATGACACGCTGCGTGGCAACGATGGTAACGACACATTGAACGCCAGTGCGGGTAACGACCGTCTGGAAGGCGGGGTCGGTAACGATACGCTGAATGGTGGCACCGGCGCCGACACGATGATCGGTGGCATTGGCGATGATACCTACATCGTTGACGATGTCGGCGATCTCGTAAGCGAGAATTCCGGTGAGGGCGTTGACACGGTGAAGAACAGTATCAGCTACACGCTCACTGCCAACGTCGAGAATCTGACGCTAACCGGAACTGCTTCTATTAACGGTACCGGTAACGAACTCGATAACGCCATTATCGGCAATAGTGGGAATAATGTTCTTATCGGTGACGCCGGTAACGATAGTCTCGACGGTAAGGCCGGTGCTGACACTATGCTGGGCGGTGTCGGGAATGACAGCTATGTGGTCGACAACACCGGTGATCTCGTGCTCGAAAACGTCGGCGAGGGAATCGACACAGTTAAATCCTCCATCACTTATACGCTGACGGGCAACGTCGAAAATCTCACGCTTACGGGTAGTGTTGCCATCAATGGTACCGGCAACGAGCTGGACAATTCCCTCACAGGTAATAGCGCCACAAATATTCTTACCGGCGGTGCGGGAAATGATCATCTGGATGGGCTAGGCGGTAACGACACTTTGGCTGGCGGTATCGGCGACGACACATACGTGGTGAGTGTCGTTGGCGACATCGTGACGGAGAACCTCGATGAGGGAATAGACACCGTCGCCAGCAGCATCACGTATGTGCTCGGCAACAATGTTGAGAATGTTTCCTTGACCGGCAGTGGAAACATTAATGCCACCGGCAACGCTCAGGACAACGTGCTCACCGGTAACGGTGGCAATAACGTTCTCAATGGCGGAGCAGGTGTGGACACCATGATCGGCGGTGCCGGCAACGACACCTATGTCGTTGATGATATCGGTGATGCGGTGGTCGAACAGGCTAATGACGGAACCGACACCGTCCAAAGCGGCATCACTTATTCATTGGGGATCAATGTAGAAAACCTGACGTTGACGGGCGCCGCTGCCCTTAACGGAACCGGCAACGGTCTCGTGAACACCATTACCGGCAACAGCGGAAACAACGTTTTGGATGGCGGCATTGGCGCCGATACGCTGAAAGGAGGTCTGGGCGATGACACCTATATTGTCGACAACACAGGTGATGTCGTCACGGAATCGAGCGCTCAAGGCACCGATACTGTCCTCAGCAGTGTGAGCTACACACTCTCGAACAATGTCGAGAACCTCAACCTGACTGGCGCCAGTACCATTGATGGTACCGGCAACAGTATTGCCAACGTTCTGACCGGCAATAACGCGGACAACATGCTGGATGGCAGCGGAGGTAACGATATCCTTTATGGTATGGCCGGTAACGACACGTTGTTAGGTGGCGCCGGTAACGATACGATCGAAGGAGGAATAGGTAACGATATCCTTGACGGCGGCACCGGTAACGACACCATGACCGGGGGCGCGGGCGATGATACGTATATCGTCAACGCAACCGCCGACATCGTGATCGAAAGCGCTGACGAAGGCACTGATTCCGTCTCGAGTTCTGTCACCTACACGCTCGGCGGCAACGTCGAGAACCTTTCGTTGACGGGCGCTACTAACCTTAACGGTACCGGCAACACCCTCGATAATATCCTCACTGGCAACACCGCCAACAACACCCTAACCGGCAACGCCGGTAACGACACGCTGGACGGTAAAGCCGGCACCGACACCCTCATCGGCGGCACCGGTAACGACACCTACATCTTCAACCGCGGTTACGGCACCGACACCCTTCAGGAAAACGACACCACTGCAGGCAACCTGGACACCATCGCCCTCGCCGCCGGCATCACCACGACCGATGTCGTCCTAAGCCGCAGTGCCAACAACCTTGTCCTCACCCTCGGCACCGACACGCTCACGGTAAACAACTTCTACACAGCCGCGGCTAACGAAATCGAGCGCATCACCTTCGCCGATGGCACGATCTGGAACAGCGCCACCATAATGAGCAACGCCGCGGCGGTGCAAAGCGTACAGAGCCTGAGCGTTCAGAGTATCGATACGGTCTCCGCCCCCGCCCCGGTAAGCAGCGACACCGGGCGTATGTACGCAGGCGGCTCACCACTCTTCAGTGAAACCGGCGGTAGCCTCACACCGCTGACAGGTGCGGTCACACCCACCGTTGCAGCGCTAACGCCACTTGTCCCAAACAGCGATAAAGTCTACACCGGGGGGTCGCCTTCCTTTAACGAAGCAGGTGCCATCACGAGCCAGGTCGCGAATCTGGTGCAGGCGATGGCGACGTTCAATGCGGATCGCGGTGTTGCCTCGGATCCGTTGACGGTTCCAGGGCCGGAAGAAGTGCAGCCGTTGCTGGTTGCCTACAGTTAGTAAGCGGCCTGATGTAAAAGGTTCGTACGTTGATTCGAGGGCCGGCGAAAGCCGGCCCTTTTTATTTATCTGGAATTCCGGCGGCGATCTGCGGTAGTCGACCCACCCCAACCTTCCCCTGAAACGGAGAAGGAGTAATGGAGTTCTTCATCATTACCAAGCATTTTTGTGACTTCGATGGCAAAAACGGACCAAATCGACCGGCACTAAAGTGCCTTTTTGTTTCGGCTATTCCCCGCTAAGGTCCGTCGCGGATGGTGTTGGATCTGAAGCGGTAATGGATTCAGGTTCGGGAATGCGGCATGGGGAGGAGGGGAAACCTTCGCATGGAAGCTAGAGAGCTCGGGATAGCTTTCGCCAGCGCCCGCCAATTTTGGTCCGCGCCATCCGCCTCCAGTATCGAAGTATTTTTTCTCTTGGGAGAGGGCCGACGCTAGTCGTCGGCCCCTTTTTTTGCCATAGATTCGCGCCGAACTTCGCCAAAACCGCGACTTTCCACGGCGAATCTATTGCCCCCAGCGCCTGCCTAAGCGAAAATCCTGCCTCCCCCGGCCGGGCGTTTATGGCGCCACGGCGAACGGGCATAGAAGATCGGTTTCACCCCCTTTAGCCAGCGAAATGACTGTGAACTCCGCAGACACCCCGGCTCACACAACGGGTAAGGTAGCAATGAACCGCCGAATCGATCGCAAGACATTGGCGAACGCCATCCGCGCGCTCGCTATGGATGCTGTACAGAAAGCCAACTCCGGTCACCCGGGCGCGCCGATGGGCATGGCCGATATCGCCGAGGTGCTGTGGGGCGACTTCCTTAAACACAATCCTTCCAATCCGATGTGGGCCGACCGCGACCGCTTCGTGCTGTCGAACGGGCACGGCTCGATGTTGCAGTACGCGCTGCTGCATCTGACGGGTTACGACCTGCCGATGGAAGAGATCAAGAATTTCCGCCAGCTGCATTCGAAGACGGCCGGGCATCCGGAGCACGGCGAGGCGCCGGGTGTGGAAACCACCACCGGGCCGCTTGGTCAGGGTCTGGCGAACGCGGTCGGTTTTGCGATCGCGGAGAAGGTGCTTGCCGGCACATTTAACCGTGACGGCCATCACATCGTTGACCATTACACCTATGTCTTCCTCGGCGACGGTTGCTTGATGGAAGGTATTTCGCACGAGGCCTGTTCGCTTGCGGG
>OBEQ012042704.1_pt1 | contig 11201 bp, 12 predicted proteins | sample 1670901 | NCBI WGS metagenome assembly OBEQ01 (sample SAMEA104232315, study PRJEB22302) | groundwater metagenome | biome: forest; feature: aquifer; material: groundwater | place: USA | collected 2011-08-07 | depth 5.4 m | reverse complement strand
TCCTAGTGGCGAGAAACGAATTGAAACTAAGTGAAGTAGCTCGCGAATTCGAAAGCAAGTTCGGCGTATCGGTAAAGACTATTCCAAAAGACTTGTCAAAATCCGCGTCGCCTGATGAAATTTTTGCCGAACTGAAAAAGAAATCCATTGCTATCGAAGTTCTTGTTAACAATGCCGGATTTGGCGTTCACGGATTTTTTTGTGAAACTGACCTAACTTGCGATTTGGAGATGATGCAATTGAATATGGCGGCTTTGACTCACCTCACCAAACTTTTTCTTCCTGACATGCTGAAGAATAAGAAGGGGAAAATATTGAACGTGGCTTCAACCGCGGCTTTTCAACCCGGCCCTTTCATGGCGGTTTATTACGCTACCAAGGCTTATGTGTTGTCTTTTTCCGAAGCGATTGCTGAGGAATTGCGCGGTTCCGGAGTGAGTGTGACGTCGCTTTGCCCTGGACCAACCCAATCCGATTTTCAACAGCGAGCTAACATGGAAAAGATAAAACTGATGAGCGCAGGCATGATGGATGCAGAAACGGTGGCCAAGGTTGGGTACCGGGGTCTGATGAAAAATAAGACCGTGGTTATTGCGGGTTTTACCAACAAGATATTTGCTACTCTCGCCAGATTGGCTCCGAGAAAACTGGTGACTCGGGTTGTGCGGACTCTTCAGGAGAAATGAATACAGTTAGAATTCATAGGGAGGTTCAAATGAGAGAAAAACTAATACGTGGAGCGGTTTTCATTTTCTTAGTCGTTTTTGGATTGGCAGTAAAGAGCTTCGGGAATCCTGAAGTGAAAGACTACAGTTGGAAAGACAAGCTCAAAAGAGGAGCGATCAATATTGTGTCCTCACCTGTAGAGATAGCCAGGCAGATTCATCTCACTACGAATGAGAAAGACCTTCTTACAGGTTGGACGGTTGGGCTTATAAAAGGATTGGGTGAAGGCGTTGCCCGCTTCGGATATGGTGTGATTGATCTTTTGACCTGTCCGTTTAATTTTCCCGACACGCATAAAGGACCCTTGGTAGAGCCGGAATATGTGTGGCAGAAGCCAGGCCCTAAGTATGCCGCCTAGATCTAAGCGGCGCAGGAGGTACAAAAGTAAAAAATCCAAAAAGATGTTTTCGCGGAAGACAAAGAATTGGATTACATTTTTTGCAGTTTTTTTGTTTGCGGGATTCCTTTACTTTAATTATTTCAGCCATTGGATTATAAAATATCAAGAGCCGGAATTCCTGACTTTTGGTGAACTCCGTAAACTCTCTCGCAATCCTCATCCCGGCGGTTTGCTTGAGAGAAAACTCAAGCGATTTTGGGAAACACCCATTATTAGCAATGAGGCTTATTACCGCGGCGTGAAACCTTTTCGCTCCGTTCACCCGAAGCTAGGGCGCTATCTTCGCCTGGTCAGTTGGAATATCGAAAAATCGTATCAGATGGAAAACGCCATCAAAGCTTTTTCCTCTGAAGATCAATTTCGACCTCTCATCAGTCCAGAGAAAGCTCTGCAAGGTTCCCACCAATTCCAAAATGTTCTGGAGCAAAGGGCCAGACTTTCCACTGCAGATGTCATCGTGCTGCAGGAGATGGATATCGGAAATAAGCGCTCGGGATATATTAACGCAGCCGTTGATTTAGCGAAAAAACTGGATATGAATTATGCCTACGGTGCCGAGCAGTTGGAAATAGACCCTGTTTATCTTGGCTTGGAAAAGATCCATTATAAGAATGGCAACGTGGATCAAGAAGCAACGGATTACTACACTGCAGATCCCGGCCGTTATAAAGGCGTATTTGGTTGCGCTGTTTTGTCTCGTTATCCCATCAAATACGTGCGGGTCTTTCAATTGAAAAACCAGGCTTACGATTGGTATGCTGGCGAGAAGCCCAAAATTGGCTTTTTAGAGGGAACCAGGCGCTTTGGCTCGAAAACCATTTTTGGAAATGAACTCACGCGCGAAATGAAAGTCGGCGGTCGAATTTATTTTCGAGTGGATTTAGATGTCCCCGGACTTCCTGAGAAAACTCTCACCATTATTAATATTCACCTCGAGATCAAATGTTTGCCTAAGGGCAGAGAAGCTCAGATGTCTGAGATTCTTGCTTACATCAAAAATATCCGACACCCAGTCATTGTGGTAGGGGATTTCAACGCTGCCCCTGAAGATTTGAGCCCAACCTCCGCGTGGCGCGTTGCGGAAAGGGCTATTGAGAATCCGGAAACGTGGCTCACCATTGGTACCAGCGCTCTTCTTCCGCATGCCCTGGCTGTCAATACAGCGCGTTTTGCGACGAAATGGACCAAAAACCTTAATGATCCTCTGGCTGCCGACATTGCTATCATAGCCCCCAATCCTGTAAGACCGCTCTTTCAAATGATTCAGAATTATCGCTTCCGAGACGGCGGCGCTTTTGATTTTCGAGGCGATAACGAACGTTCCATCAACGGAAATGATAAAACGTTGGCAAATTCAAATCAGCGAGGCCATAAAGGATTCAAAACCACTTTCAGTGTGAAGCGCCCCATCTCAGTTATTGGGAAATACCGCCTGGATTGGGTTTTTGTGAAATCTTTTCTTAAAAACCCGTATGACAAAAAAGGCCCCTATCGTTTTGCGCCTCACTATGGAGAAACCTTAGAAGAGATGAACACAAGTCTCCATATTCCCATATCAGACCACCATCCAAATGTAGTCGATATACCATTTCGAGAACCTAAGCTCAAGTAGATTGAAGAATGACAGATATCAAGTTTAGAGCTTGGCACAAAAAAGAAAGGAAAATGTATTTCAGGGCGTATCAGAAACTCTTTTCCATTCTTCTTTGCGATGATGATCAAGGTGTAAATGAAGGAAAGGGAATCCCAGTCAAGCGGGCTCGCTTTGAAGATTGCGAGTTACTCCAGTGCACAACCTTGCTAGATAAAAATAGTTGTGAGGTATTTGAAGGGGATATTATCCGCGTTCGATGGGGTAACCAGACTTTCGAGGATGTTGTGGGTCCCGTGCCGGACATGTTCAAGTCAAGAATGCTCCATCCCCTTCACGATTTGCTCGAGAAGCACGGCATTGAAGACAGTATGGAGGATTTAGACATCGAAATATTGGGCAATCAGTTTGAAAGCAGCGGTAAAAACTGATGGGAAAACCGTGAAGATTTTGACATTGAACACTTGGCAGGAAAGAGGACCATGGCAGGATCGTTGGGAAATAATCCTCAAGGGAATCAGTTCTTTTCAACCCGATATCGTTGCTTTTCAGGAGCTTTTTAATCGATTCTGGGCTCTTGAAGTTAAGAAGCGAATCGAGTTTCCCGCCTTTATTTTTCCTGAAGAACATGCCGGTCTTGCGGTTTACAGTCGTTATCCTGTCTTGTCTTGGGGCGCGGTTACCTTGGCTCCCTCTCCTCTTGAGGATTACGCTCGTTACGTTTTGTGGGTTGAAATCAAAAAGAACGATAAAAGATTTTTCTTTTTCAACACGCATCTTTCTTGGCAATTGGAGGACGAAGCATCACGCAGGAAGCAGCTTGAAGAAATATTACGATTGATTCACGAAAAAGCTCCGTACTCAGAATTAATCCTTGTGGGCGATCTCAATGCACCGCCTGATTCTTCCGAGATCCAATGGTTTATTCGAGAGGGTGGGTTTCGGGATCTTTTTTCTGAGGTACATCCGGGGGAACTAGGGCATACCTGGGATAATAGGAATTATTATGTTGCCACTTGCAATCACAAGATGCCGAATCGCCGGATCGATCAAGTGCTCGTTCGTCAATCGGGCTCCATTTTTGGAAAACTCTCTTCCTGCCGAATAGTCTATGCAGAACCAAACGAGAATCAGGTATGGGCCTCAGATCATTTTGGTGTGCTAGCTGAGTTTGTGTGATTACTTTTTCGCTAAACCTTTGTTGTTTTATTACGTCTAATCTTCCGTGCGAAAACGGGTGTGGAGTCTATGATTAAAAAAATGCGCCAACTTCTTATCTTACTACTTATTATAAGCTTTTTGACTCAGAGCCGGACTGTGCTTGCGGCGGACGGCGATAATGTGGTTCACCATGAGGCCCTTTTGAGACAGGCCGAAGAGCTTGAAAAACTCAAGGCCGAGAATCCTCAGGCCTATCAGGAAATCGTCCGGCAAAAGAAGGCTTCTTTTAGAGAACAGTTTCAAAAACTGAAAGTTGGGCGCGAGGAAGAGTATCAGGAATTCCTTCAAAGGGAGAGAGGGCTTAAGCACGAGAGGCTTGAATATTTTAAAAAGAATCATCCGGAAAAATTCGAACGTTTTATGGAGCGCCGTATGAATCGCTTCCACCAAGTGGCCAAAGCCAATCCAGAACGTTTCCGAAATTTTTTGGCAAGGCATCCTGACTTTCAACAAAAATTTGGGGCTAGGCTAGAGAAAATGCAGGAGCAAAATCCAGAACGATTCCGTCGCTTGACGGAAAATCACCCTCAGTTCCGAGAGCGGTACGAGAGATACCAGAAGCAACCGCCTGATTCTCAGGATCGGACAGAGCGGCAAAGAATAAAAGAATTTCCCCATCAGTCTTACCAGGAGAAGCGAGAAGGCGCTCGGCGTTCTTCCGAGTCTTGGCGAGCGGGACGGCCCCTTAATCGCGGCAGCCAGAATAGAGGTCGGCGCCCTAAATGAAGAATGAATCCATTGAGGTGAAATCGATTTTCGATAAAACGGATCTCGATCTTGTTCTTGAGTTTCAGCGCGGTAGAGAATCGGCCTTTGATGAATTAGTCAAGCGCCATATGCAGAAAGCGGTCGAGCTTGTGTATGTTGTCGTCGGGAATTATGAGGATGCCAAGGATATTTCTCAGGAAGCTTTCGTTAAGGTTTACCATTCACTTAAGGGTTTTCAGAATAAGTCGAAATTTTCGACTTGGCTTTATAGAATTCTAATAAACGGGGCGAAGGATTTCTTGAGGAAGAAGCGTTGGAAGCGGTTTCTTAATTGGGATAGCTCTGAATCGATGGACAATTTCTTTGAACAAGTAGAAGATCGTGACCCCTCGCCCCGAAAAGGTGTTTTGGGAAAAGAGCTAGATCAAAAAATAACAGAGGCAATCGGAAAGCTTCCTTTCAAGCAGCAGTGGGTTTTTAGTCTGAGGTTTTTCGAGGGCTTTTCAATTCAGGAGATTAGTGAGGCGACTGAACTTGCCGAAGGGACTGTCAAGGCAACGCTTCACTTTGCGATTCAAAAGTTTAAAAGCGTGTTGGCTCCTTACATAGAAGGGAGGTGTTGAAAGTGGATCAAGAAAAGGAAGAACAAAGAATAAAAGAGTTGCTCGCAAATTTTAAACTCAAGGTTCCTCCTGAACCTTTGATGAAAAATTATGTTGAGGAGGTTCGTAGGAAAATCGACCGAACGCCAAGAGGTTTTGATTTTGGCCCGAAAGTTTTTGTTTGCGTTTTAGTACTAGGTCTTGCGGTTGGCGGAGTTTTGATCTTCAAACCCTTTATTCAAAAAGCCCCTACAAAGGGAACGTCTCTGCCAACTCCTACCATTGCTACAAAGGAAGTCATCCAAGCTAACAAACAAGCACTTTTTGAGAAATTGTCTGGGGATCTTTTCGTGCTTGAAATGTTGGGCGAAGATGAAGGGCTTCTTGATGATTCCACGGACAGGGTCGAGACCGATATGGAGTTTTTAGCAACCACTTAATCAGCAGAAGACGTCTTTCATAGAAGTCGTCTTCTCTTTGTTGAAAAATATTAACTTTTTCGAGTTATTCTCATTGCATTTTCTCTTCGTGCCGCTATAATCTTATCGTTTTCACCATGCCCAACCCATGAGCGAATTAATGACCGAGGTGAGAAGACTTCCGCTTCATGCTGATCACGCAAGACTTGGCGCGAAGTTCATGCAATTTGCGGGATGGGAAGTCCCCCTTCAGTACACAACGATTGTCGAAGAACATCAAACGGTAAGACAAAAAGTAGGTATCTTCGACGTTTCCCATATGGGAAAGTTTGTTATCAAGGGGGAAGGTGCTTTTGATTTTTTGGAGACGGTTCTTTCGAATGGTTTGAAAAAGATTGGGCCCGGACGCGCAATCTATAGCCTTCTCTTAAACGATAAAGGGGGAGTGGTCGACGACGTCATCGTTTATGAATTTGATCGCAATTATTTTTTCATGATCGTTAATGCGGCAACTTCGGAGAAAGACTTTCGCTGGCTCAATCTTCATAGAAATCAAGGGGTTGAGTTGATCGATGAGAGTCCAAAGAAAACGATCCTTGCTGTGCAGGGTCCTCAAAGCGAAAGGTTATTGACGAAGCTCTTTGATGTGGATTTTGGAGACCTCAAGCCGTTTCACTTCAGGACAATCAAAGCCAGCGGCACGGACATTTTTATTGGCGCCACGGGTTACACCGGTGAACGGGGATTTGAAATCGTTAACTCGCGAGAGAAAACCGCTGAGATTTTCCAAAGAATCCTTGAAATAGGGAAAGAATTTGATCTCCGTCCGGTGGGTTTTGGAGCGCGTGACACCCTTCGTTTGGAAGCGGCGTACCTTCTCTATGGTCAGGATATGGATGATGTGACCTCGCCTCTTGAAGCTGGGCTCGAATGGGTTTGCGATTTTTCAAAGGATTTTATTGGTAGAAACGCTCTCTTAAAACAGAAAAGAGAAGGTCTTACAAAAAAGTTGGTTGGTTTCGAAGTGATTGGAAACGGCGTTGCCAGGCATGGCTATGAGATTATAGGAGGTGGTGTGAAGATGGGTGAAGTGACGAGTGGCACGTTTTCTCCCACGCTTCATAAATCGATCGGCCTTGCCTATGTGCCGATGGAGTTGGCTTCGTTAGGAAGTGAATGTGAAATTGCGATTCGTGACAAGCACGTTCAAGTCCGAGTGACCAAGACGCCTTTTTATAATAGAAATAAAATTGAGTAGGTAAGACTCCGAATCAAAAAGTGTGGCTTTTCTCTCCTACCTGAACCGCCGGCAGGTTTGAAAGTACACACCTTTATCGCACAATCGTAGGAGAATAACCGATGGATTTTCCAAGGAATCTAAAATACACTAAGTCACATGAGTGGGCAAGGCGTGAGGATACAAAGGTTGTTGTCGGTATTACCGAGTATGCCCAAAAAGAGCTTTCCGACGTGGTTTTTGTGGAACTACCCTCTGTGGGCCAAGAAGTCAAGCAGGGGAGAGCTTGCGCTGTGGTTGAATCTGTGAAAGCTGCTTTTGACATTTATGCTCCCGTTTCTGGAAAAGTAGCGGGCGTGAATCAAAAGTTGGAAGCGAATCCTGCTCTTATCAATACAAATCCTTATGGTGAAGGTTGGTTTTTTGAGATCGAGCCTTCTAATTGGGACGAATTTTCTCGGCTACTCGATTCCGAAAAGTATGAAAGTCTAATTCATGAAGCCGCAAGCTGACGGACAAACCATCCTAGGTGCGTGAGTGAGCTATTTCCCTTTAACAGATGATGACAGAAAGCAAATGCTTTCTGAAATTGGCGTGAGGAGCTTCGATGAACTCATCGCTAAGGTTCCTCCTTCGCTTCGTGATCCTGTTCTCGATCTTCCGCAAGGTTTAAGCGAATTTGAACTGAGACAGTATTTGGAAGGGCTTCTTTCCCAGAACAAGACGGTGCGAGACTATATTTCTTTCCTCGGCGCCGGCAGTTATGATCATTTCATTCCTTCAGTAGTCCGCCACATCATTTCTCGCGCAGAATTTTATACAGCCTACACACCCTATCAGCCCGAAGCTAGTCAGGGAACGCTGCAAACCATTTTCGAATACCAGAGCATGATCGCAGAATTGACTGGGCTCGATGTTGCCAACGCTTCCCATTACGATGGAGCCACCGCTTTTGCGGAAGGCTGCTTATTGGCTTTGAACTTTAATCAGAGAAAGAAAATCCTTGTCGCAAGGACAGTTCATCCCGAATACCGGCAGGTGATGAAAACCTATTTGTCTGGCACTAGCTTCCAAATCGAGGAAATTCCTTATGGACCTGATGGGGCTTTGGATCTTAACTTTCTAAAGAAAGCGCTCACCATGGATGTTGGATGCGTGGCGGTTTCAAACCCAAATTTCTTCGGTTTGGTAGAAGATCTTGATGAGACGAGCGCACTGGCTCACAAGCATGGCGCGCTCTTTTTGATCACGGGCCATCCCATGGCCTATGCGGTTTTCCGCTGTCCCGGAGAATGGAAAGCCGATATTGCGTGTGGTGAAGCTCAGCCATTAGGTCTTCCGCCTAATTTTGGCGGTCCTTATGTTGGTTACTGTGCCACAACCAGATCCCTCATGCGTAGAATTCCAGGTCGTCTTGCCGGGATGACAGCGGATCGTTTTGGCAAACGTTCATTTGTTCTGACCCTTCAAGCACGCGAGCAGCATATTCGAAGGGAGAAGGCAAGTTCTAATATTTGCACCAATCAGGCTCTTTGTGCTTTGGCGGTCTGCGTTTATCTTGCGGCATTAGGACGCGAAGGTTTGAGAAACGTAGCCCTTCTTAATGTCGAAAAGGCCAATACACTTCGAGACACCATTCGCAACTTGAACCGTTATGAAATTCCTTTCGGAGGAGTGATTTTCAACGAATTTGTGGTGAAGTCTAAGAGATCTTTCAAGCTTCTTTTTAACAAGTTATTGAAGCAAGGTGTGATTGCCGGATATGATCTTGAAGGAAATTACCCGGAGCTTAAGAATCATTTCCTTGTAACAGTTACCGAGACAAAGACCGAAGAAGATTTGAATCGTTTCACGCAGCTTCTCGGAAAGATTTGATTGTGATGTCATTTAATCTTAAGGAAAAAGAAAGATCTGTGGAGAAAGCCATCGCCGAGAAAGAAAGCAAGCTCATTTTCGAGAAGAGCAAATCAGGAAAGAAGATTCACTTCACTCCCAATCCTAATATCTCTCCGGAGAAGAAAAAAGATTGGATTCCGTCCTCCCTTGAACGCCGACGGGAAGCTATTCTTCCTGAAGTAAGCGAGCCGGAAGTTGTACGCCATTTCTTGAATCTTTCCCGGAAGAACTTTTCTGTGGACACGAATTTCTACCCTCTTGGCAGCTGCACCATGAAGTACAATCCCAAGATTAATGAAGACATAGCTGCTAATCCTTCTTTCGCATACCTTCATCCTTATGAACCCGAAGAATTCGCTCAGGGAATTCTCAGGATTTTTTACGAGCTCGAACAATGGCTCATCGCTCTCACGGGAATGGATCGCTTCAGCCTCCAGCCCGCAGCAGGTGCTCAAGGAGAGCTTCTCGGTATGATGATTGCCAAAGCCTATCATCGGGCGAGTGGAGATGGTAAGAGAAGGAAAGTCATTGTGCCGGATTCAAGTCATGGGACGAATCCTGCAAGCGCGGCTTTATATGGTTTCGAAGTAGTAACCATTAAGTCCAATGAGCGAGGAAGAGTTGACCTCCATGAGTTAGCCAAAGCTACGGATGATCAAACAGCTTGTCTTATGTTGACGAATCCCAATACGCTAGGTCTCTTTGAAGACGAAATTCTGGAGATTCAGAAAATCCTCCACCAAAGGGGGGCGCTTCTTTATTATGATGGGGCTAATATGAACGCGCTTCTCGGTGTTACAAGACCTGGCGATATGGGTTTTGACATTGTCCATTTGAACCTCCACAAAACCTTTTCCACACCCCATGGCGGCGGCGGTCCTGGGGCCGGTCCCGTTGGCGTTAAGAAGCGGCTTGAAAAGTTCCTTCCCACGCCCCTTATTTCCAAAAAGGGTGATTCTTATATTTGGAATTATGATGTTCCTGATTCGGTGGGGAAACTAAAATCTTTTTTTGGTAATTCGGGAGTTCTCCTTCGAGCTTACACTTACATTCGAAGCCTCGGGATCGATGGTCTCAAGCAGGTGAGCCGTGATGCCATTATCAATGCGAATTATCTCAAGAAAAAGTTGAACGGCGTCTTCGTCATTCCCTATTCGGAATATTGCATGCATGAATTTGTAGTCTCGGCGGAAGCCCAGAATGCCTTCGGTATTCATGCGGGAGATATTGCGAAAAGATTGCTTGATTTTGGTTTTTACGCACCTACCGTTTACTTTCCGTTGATTGTGAGCGAAGCCATTATGATTGAACCCACCGAGACAGAGTCTAAAGATACTCTCGATCAATTTGCGGAAGCGATGCACGAAATTGATAGGGAATCGAGAGAATGTCCTGAAACTGTGAAACTTGCTCCACACACGCTCCCTATTAGCCGCCCTGACGAAGTAGCCGCCGCGAGAAATCCGATCCTGACTTACCGTGATTTGATTTCAAAAAATAAAAATGACTGAGCGTTGGCGTTTGATTGAATCGGGTTTTCAATCAGGGGCTTTTAACATGGCTCTGGATGAAGCTCTTTTCCGCATGGCTCTGGAAGAGTCGGATTTTGTTCCTACGCTTCGGATTTACGGTTTCCGCCATCCTACCATCACCTACGGTTATTCTCAGCAAATTCCGCAACATTGGCTTGACGATCCTTTTTACGAGAGTTCACGCCGCATCACAGGCGGTGGGCTTGTTTTTCATGGTAAAGATCTTACTTATTCGTTCGTATCGCCTCTTCGTTTTCTTGGGGATGCGAAATCCTTGGCTAATTCCTATCGTGCTTTTCACGAAATCGTTCAAGCGGCTTTTCTGAAAGTGAAGATTGTCGTTGAATTCTATATGCAGAGTGTGAAGGTGCCGTCATTGAGAAACCTTTGTTTTCTCGCTCCCGTGAAAAACGATCTTCTCTTTCATGGAAAAAAGATAGCCGGCTCTGCACAGAAACGCTCGCAGGCTATTCTGCTTCACCAGGGGTCGGTGAACTTCAGAGTGTTTCTTAATGGTGACGATGGGTATCTGGCCTTTTTTGAAAATTTCAAATCTGCCTTCCTTCTTTCTTTTCAAGAATATTTTAAGGTCGATTTTATGGTACAATCCGCGAGCGGTTTCCAATTCGATGACCAGCTTAAGGATCAATTGAAAGAGGGTGGCAGGTTGGATAGAGCGCTGTTGCCAGTTGGGCAGGATTGAAATGGAAGAAGCTAACGATTTTCTGGCGAAACTTCAGGCTATTGTCGAAGAGAATTGCAAATACAAATTAGAGGCTTATAACTTTGTGATGGCGGCTTTGAATCACACGGTGAAAAAACTTTCCAAGCCGCGGCATGTGAGGGGCCAAGAATTGTGTGAAGGAATA
>OBEQ011948005.1_pt1 | contig 11201 bp, 9 predicted proteins | sample 1670901 | NCBI WGS metagenome assembly OBEQ01 (sample SAMEA104232315, study PRJEB22302) | groundwater metagenome | biome: forest; feature: aquifer; material: groundwater | place: USA | collected 2011-08-07 | depth 5.4 m | reverse complement strand
GCGGTACGCACCAGCTTGTCGGCCGAACGCTGCCCATGACCCCACATCGGGTCGTCCTTGCCGACACCACTGTTCTGGATTTCCGTCACCAGCGCCTGATAGTCGGCCAGCTCGCCGCGCAACGCCGCAACGTCCGGTGCGTCGCTCTGGAACGCCATCGCCAGCTGCTTGCCATCGCCGACAAGGCGCAGGTGGTAATAGGCCAGCGAGCGGCCTTCGCTTTCCTCGATCTGCTTCAGCTGGGCGGCGCGGCGATCGTTCTCGTTCTTTTCCAGCGCAGCATCCATCGCTTCGCTGGCCTTGAAGAAATCAGCATAGGCCTGCATCAGCGGGGTATGCTGGCTGCGCATCCCTTCGCCACCATCGCGACGATAGTCCTCGCGGGTGAAGTACCCATCGGCACGCTCGATCAGGGTGTTCAGTGCCTGGAATGCCCGCTGGTACTGTCGCGCTGGTGCATCCAGCGGCGTGGCAGGGGTCTTTGCCAGCGCATCGGTCAGCGGCTGGCCGCAATGGTCGACCCGGTGCGACAACAGCTTGCCGGGTGAACGCGGCTGCGCTTCCTTGCCGGTCGGGCCGGCCTCGGGATCCTTCATCCAGCCCGTATAGGTCTGGAAACCCTCGCGGATGGGCTGTTCAACGCCGTTGTAACACTCGATGTAGGCGTTCACCTTCCCCAGCCCGGGGTCGGCGACCGCCAGCCCCGCCGGGTTGTTGCAGCCGGCCAGCGCGCCAAGCAGGAGAACGGGAATCAGGCGTGTGGATGCGTTCAAATCAGTTCCTTGCACCAGTGAAAACTGCAGGCATCTTCATGCATGGCGCGGGCGCGCGCTCCAGCACCTCGGGAAGGTGCTGGCATTCGGGGCTGCGGGGCGCGTCATGTCGCAATCATCCTGCTCGATCGCGACAAAAATAACGTTGAGCTTCGCTACTGGCGGTTGCTCTGGAAAACCAGCGAGTTGTATTCCTGCATCAGCTTGTTGGCGGAGCCACGCGGCGCCATCGAGGGCGAATCCAGCATGCGTCGTTCGAAATCGCTGTAAGGCTTTTTCTCGCCGACGCGCTGCAGCCGCTCCTTGCCTTCGCGACGGAAGTTCTCGGCTTCACGCTCGAAGCTGTTCCAGTCCAGCTTGCCCGGCTCCTGATCAGCCACCTTCGCATGCGCTTCGTCGGAAATGCGGTTGAACGCATCCAGGCGCTCGCGCGCCTTGGCCTGATCGAAGTCATCCTCACTCATCAGATCCATGATGGCCTTGGCTTCCAGCATCATTGCCAGACGGTAGTACTCGCGCGTGCGTCCCTCGGCCTGTTCCAATACCTTGAGCTGCTCGCGCTGGGCGGCGTCGTTCTGGCGCTCCAGCTCGGCGTTGAACGTTTCGCTGGCAGTCACGAACTCCTTGAAGGCGGCCATCAAGGGCGCGTGCAGCTGCTTTCCCTTGGCGAACTGGTCGTCTTCGTAGTCCTGGCGATCGTAATAGTCGTGCGCGTCCTTGCTGAGCGGCACCAGTGCCTTCAGCGCCTGCTGGTAATGGCCAGCAGCGGCATCGAGCTCAGCCAGCGCCGGCTTGGCAGCCATCGCCTCGGTCACGGGGCCATCGCACTGCTTCATGTCGTAATCGCTGATCTCGAACGGACCGTACACCTGGGTCTCGCGCCCGCTCGGGCCGGCCTCGACGTCCTTGATCCAGCGCGTATAGGACTCGATGCTGCCGTGGGTCTTCGAATCAAGCGTGTTGAAGCAGCCGATGTAGGCGTTGAGCTTGGCGGTCAATTGCTGCTGTGCGTCGGACGGCGCCGCGCTGGCGTCGGGCGTGCTGGAAGGGCCGGCGTCGCCAGTGGTTGCGGGTGCCTTGCCGCCGCAGGCAGCCAGGACAATCGACAGCGAAGCGGCCAGCGCCGCGACGGAAAGAGTGCGTGACATGGGTTCACGTCCTTGTTGAAAACGATTACAGCCGCGCATTCTAGCGCAGCAGGCCGAAGGTCGCAGCCCTCGGCCTCTGCCGGCGACGCGCGATCACTCCAGGAACAGATCCGGCAACAACGGACGCGATGGATCCACCGCATAGCCGGACAGATCGGTGATACCCGCCTGTGCCAGCACGTCATCGTCGATCAGGAACTGGCCGTGGAAACCCGCCGCCTCGCGCACCAGCACCGCGTGCGCAGCATCGGCCATGATCTGCGGCGTGCGGCAGCCGGCCGCATCGACGCCCGGAATCATGTTGATCGCATCGGTGGCGATCACCGTGCGCGGCCACAGCGCGTTCACCGCCACACCCTGCGGGCCGAATTCCGCGGCCAGGCCGAGCGTGACGAAGCTCATGCCCATCTTCGCCAGCGTGTAGCCGGTATGCGCGCCCGACCACTGCGGTTCCAGGCTTGGCGGCGGCGCGAGAGTGAGGATGTGCGGGTTCGGCGCCTGCAGCAGGTACGGCAGGCAGGCCTGCGCGCACAGGAAGCTGCCGCGCGAATTGACCTGCTGCATCAGGTCGAAGCGCTTCATCGGCGTATCCAGCGTGCCACGCAGCCAGATCGCGCTGGCATTGTTGACCAGGATGTCGATGCCACCGAAGGTATCGACCGTGGCCGCAACCGCCGCGTGCACCTGCTCTTCCTCGCGGATGTCGCACTTCAGGGCCAGGCCCTGCCCGCCTGCCGCCGTCACCGCTTCGGCCGCGGTGTGGATGGTGCCCGGCAGCTTCGGATTCGGCACCGACGACTTGGCCGCAATGGCCACGTTGGCGCCGTCGCGCGCAGCGCGCAGTGCGATGGCCAGGCCGATGCCACGCGAGGCACCGGTGATGAAAAGCGTTTTGCCCTGCAGACTGCCCACGTCCCACACTCCAGCGTATGCAATGAGCCGCTAGTATGCCGCGCCGACGTGGAGTTCACCCGGCCTTGACGATACTTGGGCCTCCAGACAACGCACGAGGTCCACGCCATGCGCCGTTCCCGCCTGTTGCTGCCTGCCCTGGGGCTTGCCCTGCTGACCGCCTGCCAGGGCCGTTCGCCGGAACCGGGCAAGGAGCCACCTGCCGGTGACACGCCCAGCGCGGAGAAGGCCGCCGCCGACGGCAAGCTGCGCTGGAGCGAGGCCGTGGTGTGGGATGGCGACCTCAACGCCTGCCGCCAGGGTGAGAACGCCGCCACGCGTGATTGCCTGCGCGATGCGATGCGCGCCGGCGGCGCCAGCGCCGACGCGATCACCGCCGCCGAACAGCTGTCCACCGGGGGCGAGCTGGCCTACGTGACGGCCTGGCACGAGAACGAAGGCCTGGGCATTGCGACGGTCGAGTATCCGTTCCGCGCCAACACCAACGAGGGCACCCGCCTGGTCGACGCCACCGGCAAGCGCATCGATGTGGATGCCGTGCAGCTGGACGACACCCTGCGTGCCGACCCCGCCGTGCAGGCCCTGCTGAAGGACCACCCGCAGGCCACGCCGTTCGCACCGGCGCAGTCGGCCGGGGCCACGCCGCTGGAGAACGGCGGCGTCCGCCTGCTGTACCGCACGCCGCTGCGCGACTGCCACGCCTGCCCGGATGTGGGCCAGCTGCAGATCGCGTACGACTTCGACGCCAAGCGCAACTTCATTGGCCAGCAGGTGGTGCCGGCGACGCCGTAAGGCATTAAGCGTTAGCGTTAAGCGCCGAGATGCTCTGTGGACCGGGCCATGCCCGGCGACATCGACCGCGCGAAGCATACATATCGGCTTTGCCCTGACCACAAAGCCGAACGACGACCGCAGCAGCAGTTTCTCGCATCTCGCGACAGAGAGAATCAACGGGATCGCTGATAGAAGGAGTCAGTCGTCAGCCGACTTTCAATTACCGATCGAACATAGGCAGCCCGCGCCTTGCGGGACTGCGAGTATTCGGCAAAAATCGTCATTGCTTCGGACCTCATCTCAGTGCCGCCGGTGGTCGTAAATACGAAAAATGAAGGCTCAAGATAACCAACAGTCTCTCGCATAAACCGCTTGCACTCATCAAGCGGAAAATCTGCGGCGTAGTCCGCCCAATCGATATAGCGCCTCCAGAAAGCAGGCGCCCCCCATTCCCCGCATCTCTCATCAACAAAGAGCTTCAACTCAGAGAGCATGTCGGCGCATGCATCTACAGTTTCATCATCTAAATCCAGCGAAGCAACGCGACCGGGATCAACCGCCTGCCAACAAAAAACCATAAAATCCGCAACAAAGCTCTCTTCACAGCCCTCGAAGAAATTACTCTTGTACCAGGCAAGAGTTTTCGCCACATCAGTCAATTCATCAGAATCAATCATCATCTTACCTTTCCCGCGGCATTAACACCTGCGTTGACTATCTCACCATTCCGCACATGAACCCAAACCTGCGCCCCTCCCCTCATCGTCTGAGTGTACGTACTGACACCGGCAGAGGCTGCATCTTGCGTCATTAGCCGCGCGGCAACCGCATCCACCCTTAGGTTCGCCGGGTTTGAGCTGACACGCTGGAAAAGACCAACAAATCTCATTTGTGAAGCAACCGTAGTGGGATTCACATGCCCTGCGGCGCTTCTAAATACATGCTCTGCTCGTACCGCAAAATTGAATCGAGCAAGCATTGGAATTGCAGCAGGAACAGAAGCCAGCCCTCCGCCGCCCCGCGAGTACATTGCGGGTATCGCGATATCATGAAAAAGGGCACCGACGTCAAAGATGTTTCCATTCTTTGTCAAATCTCCCGACAAGCCAAGACGCGACTTTATCTCTTGCCAGTTGGAGTTTGATTCTCCGCCAGATGCCACGCTCGGAGATGAGCCAGAGGATGGCGCCCTCGGAATCGCGGAGTCAGATGATGTCGGCCCAGTGGCCGTCGTGTTCCCACCGGTACTCTTACAAGTACCGTCACTATTCGTGATTCTAGAGCCAGTGCAGCGGCCATCTGGATCAACGAAAGTATAGGGGTTCAGTGCCGAATACATGTATCGATTAAATAGGGCTCCGTTGTCCAAGCCCACGTCGACCGGATCTGTCGATAGGAATATCCCGACCAACGGATCGTAGTACCGCTGCTGCATGTACGTCAGACCCGTCGCCGAGTCCGACACATGCCCGGTGAATCCCGGGCGATCCCCCTTCGCATCACCTACGGTCGCACCATAGGGCTCATAAACGGTGCGCTCGACGATCGCGCCGTTGGCATCAGAGATGGCAACCGGGGAACCCAGCGCGTCGGTATGCACATACTGGACGATCTCCTGCGCCGAAACACTCACTGTGCCCAGCAACAGTCCCAACAGAACAGCGACACCAACCAGAATTTTCTTGATCTTCATTTTCAGGTCACCGAGGGTTGGTCAGGTCGCCGTAATCCACAACGCTCTGCGGATACGGGTTGGACCAGGCTGAACAACCGCTGGCATTGCAGGCGCGCACAATCTGTACTTCCGCGCAGTAGACCGCGCCCTGAGCTTCGATTGAGCTCTCCGGACCGGAATACTCGAGCCGTCCGCCGTAGGCCATCATCTCGTAGTTGGTTGCACCCGGCATGCTGGTCCACTTCACCTCGCAGGAGATTTTGGTGGCGCGCCCTTCCTGCCATTGCGACTTGATGGAATGAATGAACTGCGGCGTACCCGGGGGCGGATTGGAAGCGACGACCACCGTGTTGGAGAAGTCACTGCAGCCAGAGATGTTGCATGCCCTTACGCGATAGGCGTAGTTGCCGAACACCAGACCATTGCGCTGCGACTGGGTCGAACCGTCGTTCTGGACCGCCGTCCAGGTTCCGCCATTGACACTCTCATCCAGCAGGTAGCTGGCCGCCATGGCAACGCCCGTCCAATTCAACGTGACACTGCCCGACGAGGTTCCTGCGGGCGCACTCAGGCTGGGCGGTGCCGGTGGCCGGATCACTGAAACAACACTCGTCGCCGAGTACACGCCCCACCCCGCATCGTTGCCGGCCCGGACGCGGTAGGCATAGTTGCCGGTCCCCTTGCCACCGAATGCCTGACTGGTGCTGGCCAGTGAGGCAACCTGTGCCCATGCACCATTGTTGAAGCTCTCCTCCAGTGCATAGCGCAATGCGCCGTCGACGCTGCTCCACGCAATCGTATAGTTGCCATCGAGACTCTGCCCCGGCACGTTGAGCGAAGGTGCCGCTGCAGGCGGATAGATCACCTGGGTCCGGGCAACATCTGATTCAGGACCACAGCCCGCTGGGTTACAGCCAAAGACCCGGTACCCATACGTCCCGGCCGGCTTGCCGGAGACCGCGAGACTGCGCGCCGCGCTCTCCTGCACCGTCTGCCAGGCGCCCGCTCCCACCTGCTCCTGCAGGCGATAGGTTGCCGCGCCCGCCGCTTCCGTCCAAGTAATGCTGTAGCTGCCATTGAATGCCGTTGCGGGCGCGCTTACAGCAGCCTTTGCCGCAGGAGGACGCTGCACCACGACACTGGCCGTCGCCGACCAGCCACTGCAGCTGTCCTGTTGGCAAGCGCGGACAGCATAGCCAAACGTTCCTTCCGCCTTCGCGGACGTGTTCCAGCTACGTTCGGCGCCGTTGTAGATCGTGGCCCAAGCTCCGCCAGCTGCCTGCTCTCGCAGTTCATAACGGCTGGCGTAAGACACCGCCGTCCACTGCAGTGCATAGGCACCGTTGTTGCTGAACGCGGGCGCGGTCAGGACCGGCGTAACCGGCGCGACGACCTGGATGGCCTGCGCCACCAGGCTGCCATTGAGGTGGATGTACTCGGTATTGCGGCCCTCCCGGGCATTTTCCTGCCGGCGCAGCACACCGTCGTTGCCGTACAGCGATCGAATGGTGGCACCGTCATTGGCGCCCGCCGACAGGATGCGCCGGCCATGTGCGTCGTATCGGTATCGCTCCGCGCTGGCCACACTGCGCAGGCGATTGCCGAAGTCGAAGCTGTAGCCGACGCCGTTGCGGCTGGAGAGGTTGCCCTGTGCGTCGTAGCTCAAGCCCAGAGTGGTGGCGCCTCCACTGTTCTGTACGTTGGTAAGCCGGTTATGGGTGTCGTACCAATAGACGTGATCCTTGACACCGGTCAGCGCGGCCGAACGCAGGTTGTCCACAGCATCGTAGGTGTAGCGGTACACGCCATCTCCGCCAAACGAAGGCGAGGTGGCCTGAATCAGACGATCCAGTCCGTCGTAGGCCATGGTGCGCGTGCGCTGCCCGTCCAGATTGTCGACGATACGCGCGACGTTGCCATTGGCGTCGTACTCATAGGTCGTGTCCAGCGCTCCGGCACTGTCGACCACCCGGGTAGGCAACTGGCGCTGGTTCTGCGCCATCGTGTGCACGATGCCATTGCCATAGGTGAATTGCTTCATGCCCCCATTGGCGTAGTAAGTCACCCCTGAGGCGTAGCCTCCCGCCTTGGTCGGCTGGCCCAGCGCGTTGGGCGCATAGTCAACGAAGCGCCCACTCGGATAGGTCAGGCCTGAAAGTGCGCCATTGGCGTTGTAGGCATATCCCAGCGACTGGATGCCGAGGGTACTGTCACTGGAGGTTTCGGCCGTCAACAACCCACGCTTGTTGTAGGTATAGGTGTTGATCGCCTGCGTCGTCCCCGCATCGTTTGCCGTGGTCACCGTGGCCGGCTTGCCGTCCCTTGTATACGTCCAGCCCTGGTTGCCATTCCCATCCGGGAACGCAAGTGTCGACAGCCGATTGCGCGCATCGTAGCCACGAACGATCCTGCGGGCCGCAACCGGTCCAGCATCAGCGTCGCATGCCGTGGTGCTGGAAAGGTCCAGGCCAGCTGCGCTCCAGGCAAGATTGCCCGCTGCGTCGTAACCCATCAGCGTTGCGCCGGTCTCCGGCTCCACACTCTTGCAGAGCTGCTGATGACCGTCATACACATAATTGCGGGCAATCCGGGCGCTGCCGTCCTGGTTGCGGCGCACGATCGAGCGCGGCTTGCCGAAGATGTCGCGATCGATATCGGTGAACGCGCCCGCCGGGTGAATGATCGACACCGGGGATTCCGTCGACGGCGCACCGAACGCCTGGAAAGTGGTCAGCGTCGTATTGCCCTTGGGGTCGACCACTTTCAAGCCGCCACCCGCCAGATAACTGGTCAGCGATGTCAGCAGACCGGCCTCGCTGTCGACGGACACCGAGGTCTGTCGCCCCAGCGCGTCGTAGCCGGTCCATGTACCTGTACTCAGCACAGCAGACTCGCCAGGGTGCGAGGCGAACACCTGCCGACCCGCTTCGTCGTAGGCAAACCTCTGGTAGCGCTGGGTCACGCCACGCGAGGACTCGTCATATTCCTCAGTCAGCAGCGGACGCCAGAAGGCATCGAAATAGACGTTGCGCCGCGCGTTTCCGGTTGCGACGGTCTGCCGCCAATGACCCGCTCCGATACCGTACTCGTCGCCGTTGATGGCGGTGAAACTCTGTGTCGTACGTGCCCAAGCCACACTGTCGCCCGCCGGCCAGTCGATGGTGGCCATGCGTCCCATTGCGTCATAGCCGTACTGGGTGGTTGCACCGTTCTCATCGGTAACGCTGCTGACCCAGCCATTGTCGTCCACCACCGCCGACTGCACAGCGCCGTCGGCAAACTGGATCTGCTGTGGCGTGCCGCGCTTCCAGCCGGAAAGCGTAGTGCGATTGCCACGACCGTCATCCACCATGGCCACGGTTCCGTCAGGGTTGTAGCCCAGTACCTGCTTCAACAACCCGTACGAACGCACTTCCGTGGGGCGCATCAGGCCATCGAACGTCGTCTGCTCGACCACCACGCCGGTATTCTCGTTGGTGACCTTCGCGGTCGCGCCCAGAATCCATCTACTTCGGTCGTCCGCATACTGAGTGGCATCGGTGCGGCTGCCCAAAGGACTGGCGCTATTGACACGCAACGGGCGAGCCAGATCATCGAACAACAATATGCTGGTCTGGTAGGTCACGCCATCCTGCTGGATGGCCTCGGCCACGACCGGCCGCACCTGAGCTGTGCTCGGCTCGTCGCCACTGTAGATCATCCCGTGAAGCGGGGCGAATGGCTGTGATTTCACTTCGTCTTCGGTCATGTAGACCGAGGTGCTGCTCTTGACCACATTCCCGGCCGCGTCAATGACGCTGCTACCCAGCAGCCGCCCTTCATTCAGCGCGTACTGCGAGCCATAGCGGTAGGCCGTGCGGGTTCCGTCGGGATTTGAGATCGTGACCTGCTTTTCCTTCTTGCAGGTCGTGCAGGGGTAGATGGCTGCACCGCCCACGCCGCCCCAGAGCGGCTCGTAGCCGCTGCCATAGTCATAGCTCCACTGCAGCACCTTCGGCAGGCCCGGTCCCCAGATCTTCTTGGCTCTCAGCGAGACTACGTCGTAGAAAAACGGGGTGACGATTTCGTAGTAGTACGCCGACTGTGCGATCCGGCGGATGCACTCGCTGGCATGGACGCCACTGCGGTACTGGCGACCATTCGAAAACTGGAACTCACCCATCGCACCGGACGGATGCTTGATGGTCATGACCAGCGTACCGTCACGCTCCGGGGGCTGCTGTTCGGCTGGGTCTACGAGCGGACGGGCTCGCTCGCGGCGCCCATCGCGATCCACATCTTCCACAACGGCGGCATGCTGTTCGTGGCGTCGGTGGTCAAGAGCCTGGTAGCGCAGGGATGAGGCTGAATGATCTGGGTGAAGAAGGCCTGATTCGGCGGATCGCCCGGACGATCCGGACGGGCCCAAGCGTGGTGCGAGGGATCGGCGACGACTGCGCGGTGCTGAAAGGGTCCGGCCGGAGGCTGAAGCTGTTCGCGTCCGACCTACTGGTGGAAGGGGTCCATTTCAGTGGGGATGCGCCGGGGACCCAAGTGGGCTGGAAAGCGCTGGCGGTCAACGTGAGCGATCTGGCGGCGATGGGAGGGGGCGTGCCGCCCCGGCAGGCGGTGATTTCTCTGGGTTTGCCTCGCGCCACGCCGGTTTCCTTTGTGGACGGTTTGTACCGCGGGCTGCGGCGCTGCGCGAAGGCGTACGGCGTGGATTGGGTCGGCGGAGACACCTCGCGCGCTCCGGTGGTGGTCGTGGATGTCGCGATCTTGGGAGAGATTGACAAAGAAGATGTGGTCTACCGCTCCGGCGCCCGGCCCGGGGACGAGCTGCTGGTCACCGGCCGGTTGGGAGGGTCGCTCAAGAGCGGCCGGCACCTGCGGTTCCGGCCCCGCCTGCGCGAGGCCCAGGCCCTCACGGCTCACGCCAAACTGCATGCGATGATGGATCTCTCCGACGGGCTGGGCCCCGATCTGCTGAAGATGTGCGAGGCCGGCGGCGTTTCCGCTGTTCTGGAGGCGGCCCGGATCCCGCGCCACGCCGGCTGTTCGCTGGATCAGGCGCTCAATGAGGGGGAGGATTTCGAGCTGCTGATCGCGGTGGCTGCGCGCGACGCCGAGAAACTCACGCGCTCGCTGGGGAAGGATCTGCGCTGCGGGCTGCGGCGGATCGGGACGGTGGTCGCGAAGAAGGGCAAGTCCGCCGTCACGCTGATCACGCCGCCCGGCATGCGGATCCCACGGGCGATCACTGGCTTCCGGCATTTTTAGCAACCCGTTCGTGCTGAGCTTGTCGAAGCACGAACGTAGTCGCCCTTCGACAGGCTCAGGGCGAACGGAGATATGATGCAATCCATTTCCTATTCGGTAGAAGAAACAGAAGCGTTGGGAGAGAAACTGGCCCGGGAGCTGCGGCCCGGCGACGTGGTGACGCTGATCGGCGAGATCGGCGCCGGCAAGACCACCTTTGTCCGGGGGCTGGCGCGGGGATTAGGCGTCCCGGCCGGTTCGGTGGCCAGCCCGTCGTTCGTGCTGGTCCGCCAGTACACTTCCGGCCGGATGCCGCTCTACCACGCCGACCTATTCCGGCTGGAGAACCTTCCGCAAGCGGCCAACGTGGGGCTGGAGGAATGTTACGAGGCCGGCGGCGTGACGCTGATCGAATGGGCCAACAAGGTGCCGGGCGTCCTGCCGGAGCAGTTCCTGGAGATCCGGTTTGAAGCGATGGATTCGGAGAGCCGCCGCCTGACGGCGGTCTCGCACGGCCCTCTCTACCAGGGAAGGAAATTCTTGTGACGAAACTGCTGGGAGTGGAAACCTCCTCGCTGTTTTTCTCGGTCGCCGCGGCGGATGGCTCGAACCTCCTCTCTTACCGGCAGGGGGGGAGCCGGGGGGGGTCCTCTCTGTTTGTGTCCCGCACTACTCTGGGGG
>OBEQ010950768.1_pt1 | contig 11202 bp, 10 predicted proteins | sample 1670901 | NCBI WGS metagenome assembly OBEQ01 (sample SAMEA104232315, study PRJEB22302) | groundwater metagenome | biome: forest; feature: aquifer; material: groundwater | place: USA | collected 2011-08-07 | depth 5.4 m | reverse complement strand
TGACCACGTCAAAACCACCCTGCCCGTTCAGCCGGTTTCTGTATTCCAAGAGATTACCGGCAAGAAGATCCGAAAGCCCATATTTTTTCTTTGCTGTTTTGATCGCGCCGGGGTCGAAATCAAATCCGGATGTCCGATATCCCGCGGCCTGCGCTGCCGATAGAAATTCGCCGGTTCCGCACCCCACATCCAACAGGGACCCTTCCTTGGCCGGCAGATCTTTGAGGAATCGGCGGTGGTTCCATTGGAGCCGGCCGACCATGAGCTGATCCCGGACCTGATACATGGCCTGGTTTTGGTACCAGGCGCCGTCCGGCATCGGCATCGGATCGGTAAAAGAAAGGTCGCACGCACCGCATCGGAGGAACCGAAAGGAATCGTGGACTTCGTCCACTTGGTTCTCGGCGAAAGAGGTTGAGCAGGCAGGACAGATCGGCATGCTACAGAACCACGAATCCGTTGCCGGCTGCCCGGGCCGCGCCAAATTTTTCCAAGATGCCGTCGGAGGTTGGAAGAGGCGGGTGTTCCTTGTTGTAGTAAAGGTGCCGGTTCTTGAGGGAGAATGTCCGATCCTCGGACTGTGGCGGTCTGGCCTGCTCCACACCGGAGTCTTTGAGATGATTGACCACGGAATCTTTCACCCGCCAATGCCCTTTCGAGTTTTTCTCCCAGATGGCCGGATCCCGCATCGGCTCCATGGCCGCTTCGAATTCCACTTCCGTCATTCCCAGGAACTCCAGGTAAATGTCCAAGCTTCGGGGGCGGACATGGTCGTACTGGCGGACCATCTCGATCCCCTCCTCGCGCGTCATCCGGCCGTAACGGATTTCATTGGTGGCATCGTCCGTGGCCCGGCCGTAACCGAATTTCAAATACTTCATGTAGTCGTGGACCTCATTGGCATGGTCGTCGGTCTTGGCGCAGAGGTTGAAAGTCCGCGCCCGCTTCCAAGTAAGCGGCTGAAAGCCAAGCTTATCGATGACCAGCTCCGCCTGTGCTTTGGGATCCCAGTAGATGTAGTTCACCAGGTAGATGCCTCGCACCCCCACCTGTTCCAGCTCTTCATCCGTTGGGTAAATGTAAGGGGAGAGATCCCGCCAGGTGATGCCGCTGGCAGGGTCGTTGACGATGTCTTCTGGCTCCAGGCCCCGCATGTCATGCTCCTGCCGGACCCATTTGGTGAACTCCACCATGTCATCCAGCGTGAAGACACCGGTCAGTTCCCCGTAATGCTCCGGCCAGATGATCAGGGGCACCTTGTACTTGACCGCCATCTGAAACGGCACCGTCATGATGCCGGCGTGATAATGCCAGGTGATGTCCCCCACTTTTTTCACCATGTACCGGGCGATTTTTCGGACCGACTCCGGGCTCGCGGTGAGACGGATCAGGTCTACACCAAGTTTGCTGACCAGGTTGTTGAGGTTCCGGATCCCCAGCGGCGTGTTGAAGCAATGATTGAAGGTGACGCACAAGGGGTTCAGCCCGTAGACCTCTCTCATCAGATAAACTTGAAAATGGCTGTCTTTGCCCCCGCTGACCGGCACGATGCAGTCGTAGATGTTCCCCGCCGCCCGGGATTTGTCCCGGTACTCTGTAAGGAGTTTCTTAAGCAGTTTTTCCCGTTCCTGCCAGTTGATCCGATGGCGGGATTCGTGGTGCCGGCAGCCGCTGCAGATTCCCTGCTCGTCGAAAATAATCGTCGGCCTGGCGTTTTCCGGATAAAGACATCGGGCGCAGTACCGCATTTCCCCCTTGGTTCCAACAGCAGGTTTTCCTGTCCCTTCCTGCGTTTGCTCACTCATCGGACGTCAATCCCCGCTTGTTTTAGAAATTCTTTGGCTTTTTTGGTGCTGTGCTCCGTAAAATGAAAAACGTTGGCTGCTGCGCACGCCTCGGCGCCGGCCCGGATTCCCGCAGCCAGATGGCCCCACTGGAATGCGCCGCCGAACGCAACCACCGGGATCGACACGGCATCGGTCACCGAGCGGATAAGCTCCAGGTCGTAGCCGAGATCGCGCGAGCCTTCTCGGTCGATCGACGTCAGGAAGATTTCACCGGCGCCCAGTTCTTCCGCTTTGCGTGCCCAGTCGGTCACGAACCATTCAGTCCATTTTTGGCCCCGGTCAACGTAAACCCGGTGCGCGCTCTCTTCGCGCCGCGCGTCGATCGAGACGACCATGCATTGCTTGCCGAACATCACCGCTCCTGCGACAAGAAGGCTGGGCTTCAAAAGCGCTTGAGTGTTGAGCGCCACTTTGTCCGCTCCGAGCCGAAGTAGTTTCTTCATCTCATCGATGGAGTCGACCCATCCTCCGGTGGTCAGCGGTACGAAACATTTGTTCGAGATCGCCGAGATCGCGTCGTAAAACTTCTGCCGATTTTTCGTGTCGCGGCTGACGTCGAGCAGCACGATCTCGTCGACCGCCCACTTGTTGAAGAAATCGACCGCCGTATCCGGCTTCCAATGGATGACGTTGGTGTGCCGGAACCCGATGCTCTGGACCACCTGGCCGTCACGAAGGATTAAGACAGGAATGAGCCGTTTTTTCAGCATAGCTGTTCGCGATGGTGACGAAGTTTTTTAAAAGTTGAAGCCCGACCCGCTGGCTTTTCTCCGGATGGAACTGGACGCCGTAGATATTCTCCTTCTGCACACTCGCCACAATCGCAATGCCATGGTGGGTAACGGCACTTACCGCCGTTTTTTCTTGCTCAGCTATTTCGAAGTGGTAGCTGTGCACAAAGTAGAATACGGGTGCTTCCGGAAAATTTTCGTACAGAGGTGTTGTCTGTTTGATTTGGAGATCGTTCCAGCCCATGTGCGGCACTTTATATTTCTTGTCGCCCGTTTCAATCTCTCGCACCGTTCCATGTATCCAACCCAAGCCATGACAAAAACCGCGCTCACCTGATGGGAACAAACGGCATTCCTCACTTTTATCAGAAAGAAACTGCATTCCAAGGCATATTCCTAGGAATGGTTTTTTCTTCTCCTGAACCTCTCTGTTGAGTGCAGGAAGAAAGCCGGCTTCTCTCAAGTTATTCATCCCTTCATCAAATGCTCCGACACCCGGCAAAACAATTGCTTCGGCTTTTTCAAGGTCATGCGGCGAATCGATGATTGAAATCTCAATGGTTTTGTCGATCGCACGAAATGCATTTGCAACCGACCGCAAGTTCCCCATTCCGTAATCCACGATGGCGATCATTCTTATTCCCGCACCGGCAGGCCGGAGCGCCGCATGAAGGCCTTCGCCTTGATCGGGCTGAGGTCCCGGAAGTGGAAGATGGAAGCGGCGGCCACGGCCGAGGCATGGGCCTGAGTGATTCCTTCCACCAGGTCTTGCAGCTTTCCGGCTCCGCCGGAAGCGATCACCGGGATTTTCACCGCGTCGGCCACCTGCTGGATCAGTTGTAAATCGTAGCCTTCCAACGTTCCGTCCCGGTCAATGGAGGTCAGCAGGATCTCCCCTGCGCCAAGCTGCTCCACCTGACGGGCCCAATCGGCGGGCTCCAACCCCGTCGGCTTGGTTCCGCTATGGGTGAAGACCTGGTAAGCGCCATTGGGCATCTGCTTGGCGTCGATGGAGACGACGATACACTGGCTACCGAAATAGCGAGCTGACTCGCGAATAAATTCAGGTTTTTCCACGGCGATGCTGTTGATCGCCACTTTGTCGGCCCCGGCCATCAACAAGCGCCGGATATCTTCAAAGTCACGGACTCCTCCGCCTGCTGTCAGCGGCATAAAGACGCGACCAGCGATCTCTGAAACCGCGGTGATCAAATCTTCCGGGCCTCTGCCTTCAACGGTCGCTCGGAAATCCAGGAAGACCAGCTCGTCGCTCAGCTGGGCATCGTAAACCATCGGTGCTTTGACCGGATCCCCTACATCTTGGCGGATGCCGGATTCCACCAATTGAAACTTCACCGTTTTCGTGAGCCGGCCATTTTTGTAAAGGAGGGTTGGAACCAGCCGAACGGTCGGCGAGCTTTTCCCGTTGGCCCGAAGCTGCAGTCCTGCCTGCTCTGCGTCGGCCTGAGAATCCCACTGCAAGAAATTCTTGAGCAGCCCGAGCCCTACCTCCTGGCTTTTTTCCGGATGGAACTGAACGCCGAAAATGTTGTCCTGCTGAATGGCGGAGGTAAAGGGCGTTCCGTAAGCGGACGTCGCGCAGACGGTGTCCGATTGTTCGCAGACCACATGATAGCCGTGCACAAAATAAAAATAAGGGATCCGCTTTAAACCGGCGAACAGAACGTTTGGTTTGGTTGGAACCACCTCATCCCAACCGATGTGGATTGTTTTTAAACCGGAGCTGTTGGTTTCAAAAGGCCGGACCGTTGCAGGAATCCATCCCAGGCCCTGATGCCGTCCATGTTCGGTGCTTTCGTGCGCCAACAGCTGCATCCCCAAACAGATTCCCAGGAACGGCGTCTTTTGGGATCGGACTTTATTCTCAAGCGGCTCGATCAACCCCAACTTGCGAAGGTTTTTTATTCCTTCGCCGAAAGCCCCAACCCCCGGCAGGATAAGCCGCTGCGCCTGCTCGATGTCGTGGGGCTTATTGGTGACCACCACCTGGGCATGGAGAGACTCCAAGGCTCGGGCCACCGAGCTGAGGTTTCCCATCCCGTAATCAACGATGGTGACGTGAAAAGGGGCTACAGTTTTTTGAGCCATTCTTTCTGATCCCACAGTTCGGCCCCGCGTTCCATTGCGGAGAAGTCCGGTTTGTTGGGATAAACCGCATGCTCGGCGGCGATCTTGTTGAACTCCTCCTCCGTCATGCCCACCATCTGCAAAAAGACATCCAGGCTGGCTGGCCGCTTGCCGTCGAACTGCTTCATCAGTCGTTCCCCTTCTTCCCGGGTCATCCGGTCGTCCCGGATGTCGATGCAGGCCAAGTGGTTGGTCCGGCCCATGCCCCGCTTGATGAACCGCAGGTAATCCCGGACTCCCTGCAGGTAGCATTCCAGCTTCTCGTAGCCGAATTCCTTTGGAACTCCTTCCACTTCATCCGGCTGCCAGTCCAGCTCCCGTCGGATGATCTCCACCTGTTTTTTGACGTCCCACGGGATGTAAGTCCCCATGCAGATGGAGCGGTACCCCAGCGCCTTGAGCGTTTCTTTGGGCGGGTACCGGAATGGTTCCAGGTCCCGCTCGGTGATGTCGCCCCCGACCATCCCCAGCATGTCCTCTGCGGTGATGCCTAAGTTGATGTACCGGTTAAATCGCTTCTCATCCACCGGCTCCGGCTCATCGTATCGGAAATAGGCGTTGTATTCGGTGTTGGGCTGGCCCCAGATCACCAACGGGACTTGGAACTTGATCGCCATCTGCATCGGGAAAGAAAAGATCCCGGTATGGCAGTGCCAGCAGAAATCCCCTTTGCGCTTCAAGCTCTCCACCATCAGCCGGCGCACCACTTTCCACCCAGCCCGGAACTTCAGGAAATCCACCCCCATTTTCCGGATCGCCTTCTCGGTATTGGCCAGCACCGTCGGCCGGAAGAACCCGTGATCGAAGCAGACCACCAGTGGTTTGACGCCGTAATCCCTGACCATCGAATACAGCGTGTAGGTGCTGTCCTTGCCGCCGCTGAAAGGAATGATGCAGTCGTAGGCGTATTTGCCGCGATACTCATCCAGAATCTGGCGGAATTCTTTCTCCTTGGCAGCCCAATCCACTGCCTCTTTCTTATGCTCGATGTTCCGGCAGACGTTGCAGACCCCCTGCTCGTCAAAGACGATGGTGTCGTGGGTCTCGGCCAGAAGGCAGCGGACGCAGCGCCTCAAGCCGTCGAATGATTTTTGGATATTCATTTTAACGTCATCCTCGCGAAAGCGAGGATCGGCCTCCTTCAAGGATTCCCGCTTTCGCGGGAATGACGTGAGAATCACCGGCGATCAAATCCCAGCTCAAAGGGGTTCCCTTTTCGATGTCCCGCGCCGCCCGTTTTCCTAAGACAAACGGCAGATGCTTCGGAGCAAGCCCGTATCCCGGGCGGATGGAGCGTACATTCTGTGCCGTGAGAGTTTGGTCCGCTTGAACATCTTCCACCACAAAAAGGGATCGGCGAAAACAGCGGTTCTTGGCTTCTTCCGGAGAAATGGCCGGCATCGGTGAGCCGATGGCTTGCTGGACCGTCCGGATGCCTCGGACCATCGCCCGGAATTCGTCCGGTTCGAGGGAGAACCCGGCATCCGGACCGCCGTCGGCCCGGGAGAGGGTCAGATGTTTTTCGATGATGCAGGCCCCCAGGGCCGCTGCGGCCTGCGCCACTTCGATGCCGACCGTATGGTCGGAGAGTCCCACCGGAAGATGCAGCGCATCGGCCAGATGCGCCATGGCGGCGAGGTTCATGTCGCTTGGATCGGCCGGGTATTTGCTGGTGCATTTAAGAAGCGCAATCTGGGTCGCCACGGTTGTGCGGGCGGCCGCCACCGCTTCACTGATCTCCGCGAAAGTGGCCAGACCGGTGGAAAGGATCATCGGTTTACCTGTCTTGGCGATCCGCTGGATCAGCGGAATGTCCACGATCTCGAAGGAGGCCACCTTGTAAGCCGGCACTCCCAACCTCTCGAGGAATTCGACCGCGGTGTCATCGAAAGGAGAGGAAAAAAGATCGATCCCTGCTTCATCGGCCACGACCTTGAGTTTCGGCTGCCAGTCCCATGGGGTGTAGGCTTTTCCATACAGTTGGTAGAGGGTTTGTCCGTCCCATGCCGTCCCTTTATTGATCTTGAACTGTTCTTGAGGCGAATCCAACGTGAGCGTGTCCGGCGTGTAAGTCTGCAGCTTGATCGCATCGGCCCCGGAACGCTTGGCCTCCTGGACCAGCTTCACCGCCTTTTCAAAACTGCCGCCATGATTGCAGGACATCTCCGCCACGATGTAAGCCGGATGGCCGGCCCCGATCCGGCGGCCGTTGATTTGGATAAATAGCCCGTCATCCTCGCGGAAGGGAGGATCAGATTCCCGCTTTCGCGAGAATGACAGTGGTGGCTTATTTTCTGTTTGGCTCATGGTTTTCGGAAGACCGGCTGAACCACCGGTCCCTCCAGCGCCTCTGCCAGTCGTTTTTCCTGCAGGACTTTGGCCAGTAGTTCCAACACGGTCCGATAGATCCGGAGCGCCTGGTCAATCGTCACTTCGGTGTGGGCCAGACAGAGGTTGTGCGCTCCTGTGAACAGGTATCCGCGCTTGATGCATTCCTGCTGCATGAACGTCTTCATCGCCAGACCCTCTTTCTCCGAAGAAAAGTGGATGCCGGTCCGAGGCGGTAGGCCAATGCAGCGAGTCAGCTCTTTAAGACCGTAGGCTTCGGTGAGGAGGTTGTAGCCATCCTTCAACCGTTCTCCCCGCTCCCAGAGAGTTTCCACTGCTCCGGGCTGCTTCAAACGCTCAAGAGTCACCTTGGCGGCGGCCAACGACGCGGTCTCCCCGGCGAAAGTAAAGGAAAAGAAGATCTCATCGAACAGTTCCATGATTTTCCGGGACCCGACAATGGCCGACACCGGCATCCCGTTGGCCATCCCTTTCCCAAAACAGGCCAGATCCGGCGTGACGTTGAACAGCTTTTGAGCGCCGCCGGTTCCCAGCCGGAAGCCGGTGACCATCTCATCGAACACCAGAACCGCTCCATGTCGACGGGCCAGATCCCGAACCCCTTCTAAGAATCCAGCGGCCGGTTCTACCAGGCCGACGGGTTCCATGATGACCGCCGCAATTTGGCCGGGATGCGCTTGAAAGAGAGACTCCAATGAATTCAGATCGTTGTATCGAAAGACCTTGGTCAGATCAGCCACTGCTTTCGGAACCCCCTTATTCCGGGTGGTGGTGCCGACGTACCAATCCTGCCAACCATGATAACCACAGCAGGCGACCATTTCCCGTCCGGTCAAGGCGCGGGCCACCCGTACCGCGGCGGAGGTGACATCGGATCCGTTCTTTCCGAATCGGACCATCTCGGCGCATGGGATCATCTCTTTCAGAAGTTGGGATACTTCCAATTCAAGCGGATGGCTGAGGGTGAAGACTGTTCCCTGCCTGGCTTGCGCAGCGATCGCCTCGGCAACCTGCGGGTCGCCGTAGCCCAGCGTGACAGCTCCCAGCGCCATGGAAAAATCCAGGTACTCGTTGCCGTCCACATCCCAGACCCGGCAGCCTGCTCCCTTTTCAATATAAACCGGTGAAACTCCCTGCACGAATTGCGACGGCCCCTTGCTGAAAGTCTGCGAGCAGGATGGGATCAGTTTTTCGGCCTGACGCCTGAGCTCTTGAGATCGCTGGAGCGACCCCTTTTTAGGAGCAATCGGCGGCTTCTCCAACAGCGATTTGCAGAGATCCATTATGGAAGAGATATCAAGCGCCATGGCCGTTGCTATTTTTCGTCTGTTTTTTGGCGGTGTAGTCGGTTCGAAGGATCCCCATCACCGCCTTGTCGCGAAACTGCCCGTCCCGGAACAGTTGTTCTTTGAGGATGCCTTCAATAACAAATCCCAATTTTTGATAAACCCGGACTGCCGGTGTGTGATCGGCGTAGACCCCTAAGGTGATTTTGTGCAGGTTCAGCCGCTTGAATCCGTATTCCACAATGAGCGCGATCGCCTCCGAGCCGTACCCTTTGCCCCAAAATTTTTTGTCCCCGATCATGATCCCGACGTCTCCCCGCCGGTGAATCGGATGAATCGGTCCCAATTTGATGTTCCCGACATGGGTACCGGTTTTCTTATCCAGAATCGCCAGCATGACGTTTTCCGGGTGCCGGGCCACCGATTCCAGGTAATGCCGGAGGGTGGCGCGGGTCGTTGGGAAAGAGCCGGTTTCCAGGAACCGGGTCACCTCGTAATCGTTGAGCCAGTCAAAGTACGGACCCTTTAAGTCGGGCATCTCCATCGGCCTCAAGTAAATTCGCCGGCCGACGAGGAATGTGTGTCGCACATTCTTTGAAACGATTTCCGTAGCCATGCTATCCTTTCGCTGTGAAGTGATTTAATTTGGCGGTTTTTTGTTTGGCGGCGAGCGCTACTCGAAGAACCTCGGTAGCCGTCTCGGCATCCACGAGCGGTTTTTCTTTTCCTAAAATGCAGTCAAGAAAGTGTTGCATTTCCTTTAGATACATCTCGTTTGGATTGTAAGAATCATTGCGGAAAATCTCTCGGGGTATTCCATCCGAGCCGACATAACTCACAAAAACTTCTTCGGGATTTTTCCCTCTACTTGCCCAGTAAAGAAATGCGTCGCCGGGGCTGATGACTTCACAACCACGGCTCTTGATGTGGCGCAGATAATCTAAGCGAACCTCACCGGTGGCTCCTGACTCAAAATCGAGCATGATGAGGGAATAGTCCTCGGTTTCGATCTCCAAGTCGCTGGTGTGCTTGGCGAATGATCTTACTCCGATAATTTTGCCTGCGAACCACTGAAGGTAATCCAGTTCATGGATGCATTCCAAAATAATTCCCCCGCCCTGGTCCGATCTGGCGCTGTAGGTCTGCCGATAATCGGCTCCCGGCCGCCAATTGGGCAGGTAGTGGCTGAACCAGGCCCGGAAAAGCAGCGGGTTGCGAAGGCGTCTTTCTTCCAGCACCTGTTTGACCGCCGCCACTCCTGGATGGAACCGCATGTTGCAGCCCACCAGCACCATTGCGTTTCGTCGGTTGGCTTCCGCTGTAAGATGCTCGGCCTGTTCCAAAGTATCCGCGATCGGTTTCTCAATGAAAATATTTTTTACGGTTTGAAGCGCCTTCAAAGCGATAGCCGTGTGCAGATGAGTCGGTGTAGCAATGATCATCGCATCCGGTTTTTGAGCCAGCGCTTGATTCAACTCAGAGAAGCCTGGGATGCCGAGCGTTTTCGTCGCTTGCGCCAGCCTGTCCTGATCTGTTTCGCAGACGGATAACTCCCCGGCCTTCATCTGCGCCAGGTTCGTGAGATGTCTTTGTCCGATCGACCCGGCTCCTACCAGCAGGATTTTCACCGAACCTCCGCTTCTTTCCGTTCAAGAACTTCCAAGATCGCTTCGGCCATCAGCAGATGCCCGGGCTCATCGATGTCCACCGACCGTTCCCGCGGGATTTTGTGCCCCACCACTTTTTCTCCGTAGAGTGTTCGCTCCCGCCGGAATGCTTCCACCCTGGCGAAATAAAAGTAGCCGCTGTCTACCCAGACCTGTGGAAGCTTTTGGCTGGCCACCAGGTACTCCTTGCCGAAGAAGCTTTTCAAGAAACCGTTCTCCTCTTTCAGGGCCCAGAACGGGGGCTCCAGATAGGTGGTGACCGCCATGCTGTAATCGGCCTGCCGTTCTTGTAAAAGGGCGTATCCTTTTTGAAGATCTTCCGGTCTCGTAAACCCCGCCGTCGGCAGGATGAGGCAGAGAACCTCCGGAACTCGGCCGTTTTTCTCCAACCAGCGGATGAAATCCAGGCAGACGTCGGTCAGGGTCGCGGTGTCGGAAGCCAGTTGCGTGGAGCGGTCATGCACCTGGGCACCGTACTCTTTGGCGACGCTCGCTACCTCGGCATCATCCGTGGAGACCCACACCTCAGGGAAAAGGCCGGAGCCAGTGGCCGCTTCTATCGTACGGCCTAAAAGCGGTTTCCCCCTTAAGAGAGCAATATTCTTTCGAGGGAACCTTTTCGATCCGCCTCGGGCTGGGATGAGACATGCTAAGCGACTGGAGGACTTAGAGCTCATTTCAAAACTGCTCCGCGTACGTCATTCTGAGGCCGAAGACCGAAGAATCTCGCTTGACCAATGAGGTCCTTCGGCCCCTGCGGGGCCTCAGGATGACGGTTATGAAATGAGCTCTTAGACATGGTCCCAGCTCAAGGCTTCGTTTTCCTGGATATCCCGTAGGGCCGGTTTGCCCAAGAAGTAATCCAAGAATTCCGGAGAAATCCCCGCCTCCGGCCGCATCCCTTCCAAGAGATCTTCGGTCAAGACGGTTCCTTTTTTGATCGGCGCGCGGGCCACCAGCCGGCGGAACCATTTCTTTCGCTCCACCTGATCGGTGCGGCTGGGGATCAGATCCTCGAGGCCGACGCCGGCTCGAACATCGCGGAGCAGTTTGACATGCGCCTTAAACTCTTTGGGTTCCAACGAAAGCACGTGATGGTGGCCCGGCAGATTCCGGCTTAGGGTGAGCCGTTTTTCCAGGACCGCCGCGCCGAGTGAAACCGCCATGATGTCCG
>OBEQ013014200.1_pt1 | contig 11203 bp, 11 predicted proteins | sample 1670901 | NCBI WGS metagenome assembly OBEQ01 (sample SAMEA104232315, study PRJEB22302) | groundwater metagenome | biome: forest; feature: aquifer; material: groundwater | place: USA | collected 2011-08-07 | depth 5.4 m | reverse complement strand
TTCTAGTTGCGGTTGGATCAATTCCAAAATAAACATTCAACTTTTTTTCTGAGAGCGTTTTTTTTAGCTCTTCTTCCGAAGGAATAATGTTCGCCACGCCGCAGGTGAGAAGCTCATTGATTCTGTTCATGAGCAAAGTATAGCATGAATAGCCTTAAATTTGCTATAATTCTATTCATCCTATGGACTTTGCAAGACGCCGAAGCAGGAGAAGAAGGTATTCTACAAATCGCCTCCTCTTCTATTCCCGCCTTTCCCGCTATGCCCTGATGGGAATAATATTCCTAATAATACTTACAACATTTTTATTTATTTGGTATGGACGGGATCTTCCACAACCGGGAAAACTGATTGAGGCTCCCCTTGGTCAGTCCACAAGAATTTACGACAGGAATGGGGTTCTTCTTTACTCTGTTTATCAAAATAAGAACAGGACTTATGTGAAACTTTTTGATATCCCCAAAAAACTGCAAGAAGCGACCATTGCAACTGAGGATAAAGATTTCTACAACAATCAAGGTTTTTCAGTTACGGGCTATCTTCGAGCGATCAGAAATATTGTTTTGTTCCGCGGTGTCTCGGGAGGATCGACTCTTACTCAGCAATTGGTGAAGAATGTTTTGCTTTCATCGGAGCGCACGCTTCCAAGGAAAATAAAAGAGTTAATCCTATCCATACAGGTAGATAAAAGATATTCCAAGGATCAAATTTTGGAGCTTTACTTAAATGATGTGCCATATGGGGGAACAGCGATTGGGGTTGAAGCTGCATCAGAAACTTATTTTGGAAAAAAAGTAAAAGATTTAACTATTGGTGAGGCAGGCTTCCTGGCGGGCCTTCCCCAAAGCCCTAGCGTTTACAGCCCCTTTAGTGGAAATAAATATTACCTGTCAAGAACTAAAGACGTCCTAACGCAGATGGTAAAACAGAAGTATATCGTCCAGAGCGAAGCCAATGACGGATATAATGAGATAAAAAATTACAAGTTTTCTCAAAAAGATACAGGCATAAAGGCTCCACATTTCGTAATCTGGGTAAAGCAGCTTCTGGCAGAAAAATTTGGCGAACAGGCTGTCGAGAATGGTGCTCTTCAAGTTACAACTACACTTGATTATAAAATTCAAGAGCAAGCAGAAGATACCGTTAAATCAGAGATTGATAAGTTAAAAGGTTTTAATGTTTCAAATGGAGCCGCAATCGTCTCGGATCCTAAAACCGGTGAGATCCTTGCAATGGTTGGCAGTAAGGACTATTTCGATGAAAAAAACGATGGGAATTTTAACGTAGCCTTAGCAAATCGCCAGCCGGGGTCCTCGCTTAAGCCCATCATGTATGCGACCGCTTTAGAAACAGGGTACACTGCCTCGACTCTTCTTATGGATGTTAAAACAGATTTTCCGACAAATGAACCGGCTCATCCGATATTTACTCCGGTAAATTATGATGGTAAATATCATGGACCAATGCAAATAAGATTTGCTTTGGGGAATTCTATAAACGTACCGGCTGTGAAAATGTTAGCACGTGTTGGAGTTAAAGACACGATGCAGCAAGGCTTTAACATGGGGATAAAAAATTGGGAGCCAACAGCACAAAATTTATCAAGCGTTGGTTTATCTCTTGTTTTAGGAGGACGCGAAACAAGCCTTCTAAGCGAAGTCATAGCTTACAGCGTTTTTGCCAATAAAGGCGTAAGAGAGGATCCAGCTGCAATTCTTAAAGTTACTGATGCGGCGGGGAAAAAATTATTTGAATTTAAAAAATCTGATGGGCCTAGGGTTTTATCTGCGGAAGTTTCATTTTTAATTTCCCATATTCTTTTGGATAATGTGGCAAGGACGATGGAATTTGGACCAAATTCTTATCTTGTTATTCCAGGCAAAACTGTTTCAGTCAAAACAGGAACAACAGATGAGAAAAGAGATAACTGGACAGTTGGTTATACTTCTTCATATGTGGTTGGCGTCTGGGTAGGAAATAACGATAATAGCCCCATGAATCAAGCTATCTCATCAGGGGTAACAGGAGCATCTCCTATTTGGAACAGAATAATGAGTGCAGTTTTAAAGGATAAACCTGATGAATCTCCATCAAAGCCAGATAATATTGTAGCTTTAACCATAGATGCTTTGGGTGGAGGCTTGCCTAAAGATGGACAGCCGACAAGATCGGAATATTTTATTAAAGGCACTGAGCCCACATCCGTTTCGCCTATTTACAAAAGTAAGGATGGGAAAACTTACATAGTCTTTCACGAGAACGATCCAGTCTCAACAGATGGGCTAAATAGATGGCAGAATGGGATTGATGCCTGGGTAGATCAAAATCATCACGACGATCAAGCGTATCGTCCACCTTCTGATATAGATAAGAAACCTGAAAATAGTCCGTCTCCCACGCCTTCAATTAGCCCTACTCCTACGCTCTCACCCACGCCTTCACCTTCTCCTTCGCCCACACCATAACTTCCTTATTTAACTGATTTTGCGTATTTGTGAAGAATGGAATTTATGATTTTCTCTCGAAGCTTTGATGTCTCAGACGTTGTTAAATTTTTATCAGGATCCTGATAAATTATGTGAAAGGTCTTGTTGGGGCCGTACTCGTCAAGAAGAGAAACCTCAACAACTAGGTTGCTCTTATTTTTAATCTCTGAGATTATATCCTCTGTGCTTACACCTTCTTTTACTTCAAACGCAATATCTTCAATAACTGGAGGAAATTTGGATAAAGGTTTAAAAACTTTTTTAAGATTTGCTTGGGATAATATTTTCTCAAAATCCAACTCAAAATCCAGCATATCTTTATCGTAAACCTCAATATAGCCTAGATTTTCGCTACCTTTGTAGATATCCGCGCCTATCCCCTCTTCTCTTTCTTTGAATCTTAGGTTTGTAATTCCAATATCTTCTAAAACGACCTCTACAATCCCTTTTGCCTGAAAGAAAGATGCTTCTGGTTTTTTGATAATAGCTGCGAGGGTTAGCTTTTCCGAAGGTAGTTTTTTTGATTTTTTGTGATAAGTGTTGGCAATTTCAAATATCTTAATATCTACTTGAGTTTTGTTTTCCGATACTACCGACAGAAGGCTTGGGATCAGTGTGCTTCGAAGATAAAGCATGTCCTCGGACAGCGGATTCTTAACCTTCACAGCTTCTTCAATTGGTCCTTCAAATAAATTTTCAGAAACCAGAGAAGAAGTGTAGGTCTCCGTGAAACCCAAATATTTAAAAGCGTTTTTTACTCTTTGCTCAAAGTAAAAATGGTTGGCAAGCTTGTAAGGCTTACTATTGAAAAATGCAGGTAGAGATGAAGGAAGCTTATCGTATCCATAAACTCTTGCAATCTCCTCGATCACATCCTCGGCAATTTCCATGTCGTTAACCCTTGATGATGGAATACCAACGATTATTTCTTCACTGTTTGGTTTTATGCTGAAGCCCAAACTAGTTAGGATTTCTTTGATTTTGCTCTGTGCAATATCCTGCCCTAAGACTTTATTAATCTTTTCAAAAGAAACTTTAATTTCCTTTATTTTTGGTCTGTTTGGATAAATATCCAGGACTTGCGAAACAACTTTTCCATCTGCAATTTCTTTAAATAAATCTATTCCTCGATGCAAGGCATCTTGCGCTAGATTTGGGTCAACTCCTTTTTCATTAAGCACAGCTGCCTCTGACCGAATAGCAAGACTCATCGATGTATTTCTGATATGTTTTGGGTTATTGTTGTCAATGAAGAATAGTATCCTCTTGGTTTGGTCTGTAACAACACTATTTGCCGTGCCCATAACTCCCAAGAGGTCAACTATCTCTCCTTTATCATTCGCTGCAACAATATCTGAGCCCAAAAGAGCGTGGGTCTTATCATCCAAAGTTTTTACCATCTCTCCTTTTTTCGATTCCCTGATGGTTAGAGTTTTGGTATTCAATCTGTCAAAATCAAAAACGTGCGCTGGATGTCCAATTTCTCGCATGACGTAATTTGTCACATCTATGAGATTGTTTAGGCAGCGAATTCCTGATGCTTCTAATCTTTCTTGAATAATTTTTGGAGACTTCCTCACGGTCACTTCCATTACTACAGCGCAGATTCTGTTAACAAGCTTCGGATCATTTTTTATTTCTATTGGAAACTTCTCCCCTGAGGAGTTTATTTTACTTAATTTTAAGGGAACAAGCGTCGCGGAAATATTGTTTTGCGAAAGCACCGCAGATGCTTCTTTTGCGATGCCCGCAACTGACATTAGGTCTACCCTATTTGTTGTAACCTCAATATCATAGACAAAATCCAAGCCTTGCTTTTCGAGTTTTCCAACAGAAACGGATGTCAAGGACAATATCTTCGCAATATCCTCTGCTTTGGCTTTTGTTTTAAGATGTTCTCTTAGCCATGAATCTAATATTCTAATATTCATTTGTTAAAACTGATTTAGAAAATCCAGATTGTTTGAGTAAATTAGTCTTAAATCGTCAATTTTTAAGTCTTCTCTCATCATTAGAACTCGCTCTACTCCCCAACCCGATGCAAATCCGCTATACTTTTGGGGATCAATTCCGCTATTTCGCAATACATTGGGGTGGACCATTCCTGCTCCTCCCATTTCAAGCCATCCTTCTTTGCAAAGCTTGCATCCTGCCCCATTGCAGACTCCACAGGTCACATCTACTTCAAAAGAGGGTTCTGTAAATTCGAAATGATAAGGCCTGATCCTTGATTTTCGACTAGGACCAAAAAAAGATTTTGTAAAATAATCCAAAACACCTTTGAGATCTGCGATCGATACATTTTCAGAAACTGCCAAAGTTTCGAACTGGTGAAACATTGGTGTGTGGGAAATATCGGACTGTCTTCTGTAGCATTTGGCAACATTTAACATTTTTATCGGAGGCAAGTTTTCCTCCATTTCTCTAATTTGACCCGATGAGGTGTGGGGAGTCAGAAGCATTGGGCCATACTTGTCGTGTGGATCCTCCTCAATAAAAAAAGTTTCCCAGTCATCGCGAGCCGGGTGATTTCGCGGAAAATTTAGTGCTTCAAATGCATACCAGTCCCACTCAACCTCGGGATACCTAACCCTTGTAAATCCTATTTTTTCAAAAATAGAAGTGATTTCTTCAATCGCCTGGGTAACTAAGTGAAGATGGCCGATTTCAGGTTTAATTCCAGGATTAGTTACATCAATTTTCTCTCTTTTTGTGAATGTTATTTTATGTTTTAATCTTTTTTCCTGTTCGGAAATCGCAGACTCAATTGTTTGCTTAACTTCATTGGCGAGGGCTCCAACTTCTTTTCTTTTTTCCGAAGGAACTTTTGTAATATTTTTTATCGCAAGCGTAAACCGTCCTGATCTGCCTAAAAATTGAAGCTTTACCTCTTCCAATTCCTGCGCTGTTTTAGAATCCAAAATGAGGGAAACCGCATTATTTTTTATCGCAATTAACTCATCTTCCATGTGATAAGGATATCAGATTCAATCTTGATTTTCATTAGCTTTGTGTTAAACTCCTGCCATGCAAAGACAGGTAGTGGCAGTGGTTGGATACAGCGGTTCGGGAATGAGTACTGTAACAGAGGTCCTGAAAGATATGGGTTTTCATGCTGGGTCTGGAGGGCAAGTTTTGAGAGATCTATCTGATGTTCTGCATCGTTTAAAAGAAAGATATAGCTTAATCGAATTAGCAGATGCTTTAAGGGCTCAATTTGGTCCTGCAATACTAATGCAAGGAGTAGCGCAGAAATTAGAGAGACAAGGTGGAGAAAAATTTGTATTTGATAGCATTAGGAATCCTTGGGAGGTAGCATTTTTAAAAGAAAGGTATAGAGCTTTAGTTATTGGAGTTAACACTCCAGATAATATTAGGCTTAAGATTATGAAAAAACGTGGGAAAGAAGGAGACCCTACCAATATGGATGAACTTTATGCGCTAAACGTTGTGGATGGAAATATTGGACAGCCATGGTGGGGTCAAAATATTCCAGGACTTATGGGAATGGCTGATGTTGTTATAACAAATAACTTCTATATGCCAGAACCAGAGGTTGCAAAGAATTTTATGAAACCTCTTGTTGAGGATGCCTTGGTTTCCAAGGGTTGCCATGAGGGACAAATCCCCAGTCCCGAACGACGTTAAGATTTTGGTTTTATTCCAAACTTTTCTAGGTTTTCCTTAACGCTGGATGGAAGGCCGACGATGTTCAAATAGTCACCTTTCGTATACTCCACAAACTCCCCGCCTTCCTCCTGAATTGCGTATGCTCCTGCTTTATCCGAAACTTTTGCTCGATTTAAATAGTCATCAATTTCCTCGTCGGTTATTCTTCTGAACTTAACTTCTGATTTTTCAGTTTTTTGAATTTGTTTACCACTCGGCGTATCGATAATCACATAAGAAGTGTATATGCAGTGTTTTTGTCCGGAGAGTTTTCTTAACATTTTCTTTGCATCTTCTAAATCTTTTGGTTTTGCAATGCTCTCTCCTTTTAGATCCACAGTAGTATCAGCAGTCAAAATGATTGAATTGGGATTTTCAGAGGCGGAGGACTTTGCTTTTTCCAAAGATAGCTTTTCAACAAATTCTTTTGGCGTTAAATGCTTAAGCTTTGGTTCTGCGCTTTCCTCATCAAAAGGACTTACTTTTACGACAAAATCAAACCCCATATCTTTTAAGATTTGTTTTCTTCTCGGAGATTTGGAAGCCAAAATTAACTTTTTCACTTTACAATTATAACATTTGACTTTTGATTGAAGTGGCAATATAATCGCCATGTTATGCAAGCAACCCAAGAAAAACCAACAGTCGATAATCTACCCCGTACAGATTTATCACGAAGTAAAAACTGGGAAGAAATAGAAATAGTAGAGGATGTAGGGCATTATGCTGTTGAAGGTAGTGTTAGGCCGAGAGATTTACTCAAAGCCTTCATGGAAGGTCTACGATCAAAAGGTATTAACCTGGAGGCCATATTGTTTCAAGGAGCAAGCATTGACTTTCGAGGGCAATTTCATCCAGCAAGACTGGTAAGAAGCGAGAGGGTTGATTTGTTAAGAGAAGGATTCCTCGTTTTAGGCGATGATATTACAAGGCTAAGCGTATTCGGTTTTGGGGATGCAGCTGGAGAACTTCCTGGCCTTGTTTCCGAAAAGATAGACCGCAATTCTGATAGATCACTCAGATTAGACGATGTGGGTTTGCCGATAGTGAATGGATCAAGCGTGGTGCCAGGTAAAACGCCCAGAAATGGAAGCTTACAGTTGGAATATTTGGCACAATTTTATCACCTCACAGACTATGACCATGAAAGGGTTTACAGAACGACTGTTAACTTAAAAGGCGAGAATAGAGGCTTAACGATTGGGGTAGCTGTTGATGCATTTAATAATGTGGTAAGCTCTTCGGGTTTAAGGCTTTATAAGAGAATTCCTTCAGCAGTACCAACTACTTAACAGAATTTACGATTTTTTTGAAGGTTTCGGGGTCTTCTTGGACGAGATCATTTAATATTTTCCTGTCGAGTTCAATTTTGTTGACCTTCAATTTGTTCATCAAAACAGAATAAGAAAGCCCTTCTTTTTTTGCGGCTTCTGAGATCCTAGTTATCCAAAGCGAACGATTATCTCTTTTCCTAAGTTTTCGCCCATGATAGGCATAGGCACCGGCATGAAGAGCTGCCTCGTGAGCAACTTTTGTAAGTTTTGACTTTGTTCCCCTGTAGCCTTTGTTTAGGGCCAAAAGCTTTTTATGTTTTCTTCTTGAAACTGTCCCTCGTTTAACTCGTGCCATAATTATGAATTTCCTAACATTTTCTTAACCTTTTTTGCAAATGATTTGGATAGAACTCCTGGTTCTTTTCCTCGTCGGATTTTACTTTTAGACATTTTAGATTTTTTATGTCCTCGGTTTTGATGTGAGAACATAACTTTTCCAGTTTTTGTAACCTTAAACCTTTTGCTGACTGACTTCTTGATTTTTTTCTTCATGTTTTGGTTCTTTCTCTTCGACTGTTCGTTCAGAGCGATGTCTTTCAGGACTTATCATTGCGATAAGTTGCCTTCCTTCAAAATGTCTCTCTTTCTCAATTTTTGACATGTCAGAAAGACTTTGTACGACCTTGTCAATTACTTGTTGCCCGAATTCAGGATGAGTAATCTGTCGCCCTGAAAATCTGACGACCAATTTTACCTTATTATTGCTTGAAAGAAAATCTCTTGCCCTTTTTACCATGACAGCTAGATCATGATCGTCCATGAAAGGTCCGAGTCTTATTTCCTTGGTTTCAGATGCCTTAGACTTTCTTTTCTCATCGCGTCTTTTCTTTTCTTCCTGATATAAAAATTTTTTAAAATCAATGATTCTCGCTACGGGTGGTTTTGCCATCGGGGCAACTTCTACCAAGTCCAACCCTTGATCTCTGGCTAATTTTAATGCTTCAAACTTAGCTATAACTCCGATCTGTTTGCCTTGCGCGTCCAGAACTCTTAACTCCGTTGCAAAAATACGTTCGTTAGTCCTGTAATACTTTCGCTGTGTTTGATTTCTTTTATGTTTTTTTATCAATGTCTTCTTTGACCCTTTTTACAAAATCGGAAAGGTTCAGTACTTGCTGTTCCTTTCCCAATCTAGTTCTGATAGAAATTTGATTTTTATCAATTTCGCTGTCGCCTATTATAGCCAAGTACGGCACTTTTTGCAAAGTATGGTCCCTAACCTTGGCATCTAGTCTTTCAGATCTCACATCGAGCTCCGCCCGAATATTGTTTGCTTGGAAATTTTCAGTAACTTTCCTCGCATATTCGTTATGTCTATCTGCAATTGGCAAAACAGCCACTTGAACAGGAGACAACCAAAGCGGAAATGCGCCCTGATAATGTTCAGTTAAGATCCCAATGAATCTCTCAAAAGATCCTAAAATTGCCCGGTGTACAATAACCGGCCTTTTTGGCTTTCCATCTTTATCTATATACTCAAGCTTCATTTTTTCAGGAATTTGAAAATCCAGCTGAATTGTAGCCAACTGCCAGTCTCTATCCTGCGAGTCCTTGATGTGGATATCGATCTTGGGTCCGTAGAATGCTCCATCTTTTTCTTTGATGTCATATTTAACACCGGCATCTTTTAGAGCTTTTTCCAGATCTTTCTCAGCAACTTCCCAAAGCCTTGGATCGCCCATTGCTTTGTCAGGCTTCGTGGAAAAATAAAATTCAGGTTTAAAACCTAATAATTTGTAGAAATCTACTACGAGAAGTATAAGGTTATGGACCTCTTGCTGAATTTGGTCAGGACGGACAAAATGATGCGCATCGTCAATTGAAAGCTGTCTTACTCTAAAAGCTCCTCCCAAAACACCGGAAAGCTCATTTCTGTGCACAACTCCGAAATCTGAAAGTCTCATTGGCAGATCCTGATAGCTTCTGACTCTTGTTTTGTAAACAAGACACGCACCGGGACAATTCATGGGCTTAAGAGAATAGTTTGCTGCTGGAACGAAAGAATAAAGATAATTAACTGCTCCATCTTCAAAAACATTTTTACTAATCGAAATATCTGCCTCAAACGGGTAGTCTTTTCGTTCTAAAGGAATAGATACTAAATAAGTCTGCAGTTTGTTGTCAGGATTCTTGGTTAATTCTGTCTCGTACAGAGAAATTATGCGATCCTTAAAATTTCCCCGTTCGAATTTCTCAAGTGCTTCTCTTAATTCCTCTTTGTCATAGACAGAGAGGTTAAACATGCTGTCTTTGTAAAAATCCCAGTGGCCCGAGCGTTTGAACAGCTCGCTTTTGACCATTACGGGAGTTGAAATTTCCATATATCCCTCAGAAAGAAGCCGCTGTCTTAGAAATTCAACTAAAGTTTTATAAATAATGTAGCCTTTGTGATGCCAAAAAATTGCACCAGGTGCGAGCTCGTTAAAAGAAAAAAGATCAAGCTCTGTCCCGATTTGGCGGTGGTCTTTAAGGTTTTGTTGTGCCATGAGGCTATTTTATCAATTGGGGATTCTTTTGTAAAACTTCGCGGATAACGTCTGAAACAAAATTGCCAACAACTGGAACCAAATTGATATTTTTTGACAAAATTCCAAGAACGAAGACAGTAATTGCAAGACCTATTGTTGCTCCTAAAGCCCAAGACAACCCTCCTAAAAAGTTGTTGATTAGGATCTGTTTTCTTGATGCTTTTACTCCTTCGTATCTTTCCATTTACAATCCCAACTCCCCACTAATTCCTTGCATTGCCGACAAAGTTAGTTTAACAAAATCCAGTAGAGGAATGCCAAGCTTTTCCTCACATAATTTTATTTGGTCTCTGCTGGCTCCTTTGGCAAAAGAAGGCTCCTTAAATCTGTTTGATATAAAGTCCACGGTAAGGCTCGCTAACTTTTTATCAGGATGAATCAGAGTTGCTGCAATTATGAGCCCGGTTAGCTCGTCTGCGCAATAGATCGACCAATCCATGGCAGATGAGGGCTCTACTCCATTTGACGCCCAGTTGTGGGACTTTATGGCATGCATCATTCCTTCATCCAGCTTATTTCCAATAAGTTTTTGTAGTTCCAAAGTGTGCCTTTCAGGAGTATCTTTTGTTAGTTCATAATCAGCATCATGTAAGAGTCCTACCATCCCCCACCTCTCTTCTTCCAAAGGATCAGGATTTTTGAGATTAAATCTCCTGTAGAGCGCACGCATCACAGCCTCACAAGCCAAGTGATGCTTAATAAGGTTTTGATTTTTGATTAAACTTTGTAATTCTTTATAAGCCTCGTCTCTGGTCATGTATTAATTGTAGATTGTAAATTTGAAATTGTAAATTGTTCGGTGTGGGCCCGACCCCGACGTAGCGTCTGGATGACCTGTCCGATGTCCATCAGACCGCTCTAACCAATCCGAACCTCCTTTTCCTGAGTAATTCTCTCAATTATCTTTCTGCTTTTCAACTTTTTTAATTTATGTTCTGTTTTCCTAGCTTCCTTCAAGGTTTTGTATTCCTTGCTAAAGACTAGCTTGAACGGTTTTGTTAATCGAGTATATGGCGACTTTCCATTGTTATGCTCAGTAAGTCTTCTGGTGAGATTGTCAGTAGATCCAATGTAATACCTGAAGTTGGTTAGAGATTTTAGAATATACAAAGTTGACATTCTGTGGAGCTGACAGGATTCGAACCTGTGACCTTTGCAATGTCAATGCAACGCTCTAACCAACTGA
>OBEQ012928820.1_pt1 | contig 11203 bp, 9 predicted proteins | sample 1670901 | NCBI WGS metagenome assembly OBEQ01 (sample SAMEA104232315, study PRJEB22302) | groundwater metagenome | biome: forest; feature: aquifer; material: groundwater | place: USA | collected 2011-08-07 | depth 5.4 m | reverse complement strand
TTGTCGAAAAAAACCGACAGCCAACGCAAGTGGTGTCGGCTGGCTCTGTTCATTTTTTTAGCCAATCTAGCTGATTTTGATTTTCTGCCCGGTGTTCTGCAACACGAAGCTCTAAAGTTTCATCGAAACATAAGCCATAGTTTGGGTGCAGCTTTTTTATGTGGGGCACTTTTTTTTCTGGGTGTTTTGCTGCTTAAGAGAAAATCTGCGGTCCGAACTTTTCTTTTTACCTCAGGGGCTTATTTAACGCATATTATTTTAGATTTTTTTTCAGGGCATGCTCCAATTCCTATTTTTTGGCCGTTGACCAGTGCGCGTTTTACATCACCCATTGCCATTTTCCCAGCAGAGAACCCTTCGCTTCATCATGTGAAAAGTTTCACCGATTTTGTGTCTTGGTTTACTCAAATCCACACTCTGAATATTCTTTGTTTTGAAATGGCAGTTGTTTTTACCATCTTGACGTTTGCGATGTTATTGGAAGGATTAAAAAAGGAAATGCCATTGCTACGCCGCGATTTGGTTTTCCGTTTGATCCAAGCCGCCGTCTTTTTTACTGGTTTTGTAATAACAAGACAAATTGCTTAAAAAGGAAAGGGAACTCATATGTCACAAGTGACACGCCGTACTTCGCAGGGCCTTACGGTTGATTTTGATCATGACCGGTTGATTCGCTGGTTGCTGCGGGTCGTTGGTGTTTTGGCCGTTTGCCATCTGCTCAATGCATTTTTGGGGAAACCAAGCTGGCAGCTGGAACGGCTTTTTGAGATGTCGCTTAAGAGCAATATTCCGCTTTGGTACGCGGCCATGCTTTGGACGTTTATCACCGTGATTGCATTCCGTTGCCTTCAGCTGGCTGAAACCCAAAAAGAAAAGTGGCTTTGGTTTTCGTTTGTGTTTGTTTTCGGAATATTTTCTCTCGATGAAGTGGCGCTCATTCACCGGCATTTGTTTCGAGTCATGAGCAAAGCATTGCTTGCAGGGCATACACGGCATGCCATCCGGTCTCATTTTTCGCATTCGGATTGGCCGATTTTAGCTGCACCCTTTTTTGCGGTGTTGATTACTTGGTTTATTTTTGCAATTAAGAATTTATTTCGCAATTCCCCAAAAGCTAGAAACACTTTCGTAATCGGTCTTATTATTTTTTCCATCGGCGGGTGGGCGATGGAAATTACCATGAATTTATTGAGGCATGGGTCCTACGAGTGGGTTTGGGACATCCATTCAGCGGTTAAGAAATCACTTGAAATGATCGGGACGATCATTGCCGCAAAAGGTTTATTGATGCAAACACGCGTTTTGGAGGCGAACAGCAGTGGAAAGTAAAATTCCAATCATAGTAATGACTGACGTTGAACCAGACGGATTTTTTATTGACCGGAATAAACCGCTTCCATGGAAGGGTTTTGAAGGCCTTTGTCCATTTTTCAGTGATTGGCGCAAAAAATTGGAGAGGGCAACCGCGGAAAAAGCGCACTTTTCTTGGTTTGTTACTTTGGATCCGCAAGTTGAAGAAACTTATGGTTCGGCAATGTGGCCCCTTACACAATATGAGAATCAGGTCCGCAGTTTCGAAAAAGAGGGAGACGAAATTGGGCTTCATCCACACGCCTATCGGTGGGAGCCAAAACACAATGATTGGGTGGAAGACCGGGAAGATCAAAGATGGGTAAACTATTGTACAGAGATGGCATTTGCTGCTTACAAAAAAGCGCTTAATCGAACCTGCAAATCCTTTCGATTTGGAGCGGCTTGGATCAATAATGAAACCATGAACTTTGCTCATCGACTTGGCGCAGAAATTGATTTATCAATTGAGCCAAAATTTAAGCTGGAAACCTTTCCCTATCTAACAGATAAAAAGAAATACAGTGGAATTTATCCCGACCTTGACGACGTTCCGTCTTTTCCTTATCAAAAAGCAGAGCATGATTTTAAGACGCCCGTTCAAAATGGGAACGGCAACCTATGGGTGATTCCGCAGACAATCGGGAACGTGCAGTATCGATACGGAAGACTTGAATGGCTTCAAAAAAGGCTCTTTGCACCTCAGCTACTTAAACCTTTCGATTTAACACTTAAACTTACTACCACTCAAAAGTTTTTTATTCAAATCGTAGAAGAACAATTAAAAGGGGAGCGTCCTTATATCACCATTGCTTTAAGAAGTGATGTGGGACAGCCAACCAAATTTATGAAACAAGTAATTAGTAATAGCAATTATCTTGCAACGCATCCTTTGGCGAAACGGTTTGTATTTGCGACGCCGGGTGAAGCGTTAAAGATTTTAGGGTTAAAGGAATAAGCGTGAGCAGCCTTAAGCAGAAAACATTTTCTGGCGTAAAGTGGCAGGTGATCAATAAGGTCGCCCAAAAAGTCATTTCGATTCTGACCTTTGGAGTGCTCGCCCGGATTCTTACGCCCTCTATTTTTGGTCTGTTCGCCCTGGGGTTTGTGGCAATCGATGGATTTCATGTGTTCAAGACATTTGGTTTGGACACGGCTCTCATTCGTAGAAAAGGTGACATTGATGAAGCGGCCGATACGGCTTATGTCGTGGTTCAAGCGATGGGCGTCGTCCTTTTCGGAATATGTTTTGTCATCGCTCCGTTTGCAGCTCAATTTTTTCACAATCCAAATCTTGTGATGGTCATCCGTGTTTTGGCTTTAATTTTTGTCCTGAATACGTTTTCAAAAATTCCTTCTACTTTGTTGACCAAACAAATGCGGTTCGACGTATTATCCGTGATTGATTTAATCGGCTCGATTATCAATTCTGCGTGTGCCATTGCTTTTGCTTTGATTTCACCTACCGTGTGGTGTCTCGTATGGGCTTACTTGATTAAACAAACCGTGATTACGGTCTTGAGTTGGTACTTTTCAGGTTTTCGCTTTAAGTGGCGCTTCAATTTCAAAATTGCGAAGGAACTTTTTAACTTCGGAAAGTTCATGCTGGGCTTAAGCATTCTTTGGTACATCGGCGGGAATATTGACAATATTGTGGTTGGAAGAATTTTGGGGGCTGCTCTTTTGGGGTATTACGCCCTCGCGTCCAATATCGGCGATTTTATTAACACCCATTTTATTTACGTGCTTGAGAGCGTGATGTTTCCCGCGTATTCCAGCATTCAGCATGACCGGGAAGAAGTCACGAGAGTTTATCTTAAAACAACCAAATTTGTTTCGTTTGTTTCAATGCCGTTTAGCATTGCTTTGGTGTTCTTGTCCAAAGAAATTGTTGCGGCTTTCTACGGGGTGAAATGGCTTTCGATCGTTCCCTTAATCCAAATTCTTGGATCCGTTCAGTTTGTTGCCCCAATTCTGATTTGTTCTGGATCCGTTTTTCTCGCTTCCGGAAAGCCTCAATACAATTACCGGATTACGCTTTGCTCGCTTTTAGCGAAAATTCCATGCCTCATTTTTTTCACTCATTGGTGGGGCTTGCTGGGCGCAGTTTGCGTGGACGTGGTAACGCTTTTTGTCACCGCTCCGATCAATGTCATGTTGGTTAGAAAGTTAACCACATTCCGCTTCAGAAATTTCCTTGTGCAATTCTTACCGTCTCTTTGCTGTTCTCTAATCATGCTGGTGGCCATCCAGGCGGTGAAGGTAATTCTTTATTATCATCCGTTATCTGATTTTGCCCATAATTCTTTAACCTTGCTTACGTTATGCCTGGCTGGGGTAGTGAGCTATGTCTCCGCCATTTTTTTCATCGACCGGGATTCTCTTAAAGAGGGTGTAAAGCTGATATTGAAACTTGAAAAGCCAAAAGTTCCGGCAAGTGTAGGTGCATAACATGAGTATTCAGGCAATACCAACAAATGAGAAACAAAAAGAAGTCATTGCGGCAAAACCAATTGTCCGGAATGATGGAAACACAACCACGGTTTCATTTTCCGTGCAAGCGAATGGCAAATCTTACGATATTTGGTTCCGGACACAAAATCTTCCGGATGGCGATTACAGCAACGTTGCTTTGGCGGCAGCTTTGTTACCTGCGATGAAAATGAACCTACCTTTGCGCTTAGAAGGGGCGGTTTCTCCAAAACTTTTAGAGGGTGTTTCAAAAATTAAAGAAGTTTTTAATACCTGGGATGAAAGTTACAACCCGGTTGAAATAATTCCGGAGACAATTGCGCCGGCAAAAATTGAAGCAGAAAGAGGTGTGGCTTCTTTTTTTTCTGGAGGCGTTGATTCTTTTTATACGCTGCTTAAAAATCAAACCGAAATTACCCACATTATTCTTATTCACGGGTTTGATTATAAGCCGGATTTTCCAGGCAGGACGGAAGTAGTGCGCAATATTCGACAGATAGCTAACGCTTTAGGGAAATCACTAATTGAAATAGACACCAACGTTCGTGAGTTTGGAGACGATTATGTTAACTGGCTTTTTTATTTTGGTTCCGTATTAGCGAGCGTTGCTTTGTTGCTTTCTACAAAATTCAAGAAAATCTTTATGCCGGCTGCAGACAGTTACAAGAGTTTGTCCCCTTGCGGATCTCATATTCTTTTCGACCATTTATGGGCTGTAGAAGGGCTTGCGATTTTTCACGATGGCGCTGAAGCCACAAGGGTCAAAAAAATGTCCAGAATTGTTCAGAACGATGTTGCTTTATCTTTTCTTCGTGTGTGCTGGGAAAATAAAGAGGGCGCTCGCAACTGCGGCAAATGTGAAAAATGTTTGAGAACTATGCTCAATTTATTTGTTTGTGGAGCGCTTGGTAAATGCAAAACCTTCGATCGCCCTCTTGATTTAGGTCGTGTAGCGCGTATTGATGGAAGCCGAAAATCGATACGCAGTTTTCTTATGGAAAATTTAGAAGCGGCGAAGGAGGGAAATGTTGACAAGGAATTGATTCAAGCGTTACAGGGAAGTTTAGACGGATTATATTATAAAGGAATCGCTGGGTGGCCTCGGCGTGTGGCGAACCTTTTAAAGCGGAAAGGAAAATTTTATGGTGCGTTCAGCAGCTAATTTGCAATCACTTAGTTCTATTGAACGTGCAGACAGCCCGGTCCAGGTTACAAAACCGAAAATCAGGGAAGAATTTGGAAAAACGACGGTTTCGTTTTTGGTTAAGGTTGGCACAGAAACCAAAGAAATATTGTTCCGCACAGATCATTTACCTTGTCTTGATTACACCAACGTTGCATTGGCGACCGTCTTGCTTCCGGCTATGAAGCTCAACTCATCAATAGAACCAGAAGGTGCTATTTCCGGAAAGCTTTTAGAAGGCATTTCAAAGATTCAAGAAATTTTTCATACATGGGATAAAAGTTTCAACCTTATCAAAGTAACGCCGAGCCATGTTGCTTCCGCGGAAGAAAGATCTAGTAGAGGCGTTGCTTGTTTTTTTTCGGGTGGCGTTGATTCTTTTTATACCTTACTCAAGAATATAGATGAGATTACCCATATTATTCTTATTCATGGTTTTGATTTTCAGCCTGATTTTCAAGGAAAGGAAGAAGTCGTTCATAATATAACCAAAACCGCTTCCAAATTAGGCAAGAACCTTATTCAAGTAGAAACAAATCTTCATGATTTCGCCGACAAGTACGTTCTTTGGGACTTTTATCATGGTTCAGCGTTGGCGAGTGTGAGTTTATTATTGTCAGGACTTTTCGAAAAAATTTTTATTCCTTCATCGCATAGTTATCGATGGTTAGGTCCATGGGGTTCTCATCCATTAGTAGATCCCCTTTGGAGCACTGATGAACTTAAGCTAATACATGATGGATGTGAAGCGACCCGAGTCAAAAAAGTCATCGCGATAGCGAAAAATGATGTGGCAATGTCATATCTTCGCGTGTGTTGGGAAAATAGGGACAATGCTTACAATTGTGGAAAATGTGAGAAATGCTTAAGAACAATGATTAACCTTTTGACTGTCGGTGCTTTAAAAAAGTGTAAGACATTTACTCGTAATTTAGATTTAGGGAGAGTAGGACGGATTCAAATCAACTGCGAAAGCACGCATGACTTTGTTCAAGAAAATCTGGAAGCTGTAAAACAAGCGAGGATTGAGGGTGAGTTAGCCAGTGCTTTGCAAGATAGCTTAGATGGATTGTACTACAAGGGAGTTTTAGGATGGCCACGGCGAGCGTGGAATTTAGGCAAACGGCGGATTGCTCGCCCTTTATTGAGTGTTATTAAAAAAATATTTTCATCAAGAAAGTCTTTATCGCAAATTGCCAAAAGAGTGCGCTGTGATAATCTGACTTATCTTAGCGATAGAAAGATGCTAAATCTGGAAAAGTGCATAAAGCAGATTAAAAGAAAAAATATCTCCGGTATCTTTTTAGAAACAGGTATAGCACTAGGAGGATCAGCTATCATTATTGCAAGCCACTTACCTCGAAATTGTTTTTTTCGTGGCTATGATACATTTGGGATGATTCCACCACCCAGCGATTCAGATGATTTTAAGTCACACCAGCGTTATCAAAAAATCAAGGATGGAAATTCAGAAGGCATTAATGGAGATATGTATTATGGATATCGACAGAATTTATATGAGGAGGTAGTTAAGCAATTTAGTAAATATGGTTTGTTGGTTGACCAAAACCGTGTCTCACTTCACAAAGGTTTCTTTGAAAAAACGCTGCATTTTGCAAATGGGGAGAATGTTGTTCTTGCACACATAGACTGCGATTGGTACGAGTCTGTGAGGCTTTGTCTTGAAAGAATTTACCCTGTACTAAGTGTAGGAGGTTACTTCATTATTGATGATTATCATGATTATGGAGGTTGCAGAAAGGCTGTGGACGAGTTTATTTCGAAACAAAGCGATCTAAAGATAGTGGAAAAAGAACCAAATTTAGTAATTGAGAGGACAAAGATTTCTATATGATCAGAAAGTTACCAGAGCGTAGTCAGGTAGATATCAAGCGAATGGCGCTTCTGAGCGGCGACAAGTTGAGCGCTTCTGAATTAATCAGTCAGTTGTGTCAGAAAATTTATCAGGTGTTGGAGCCTCTGATTGATAGCGAGAAACCTGTTGCTTTGCTTGATTTCCCCGACCATTCAAACGTTGGAGATAATGCAATCTGGTTAGGAGAAAAAGAGGTCTTGCGAAAATTAGGTGTAAGGGTCATTTATTCAAGTGATTTTGCTACCTATTCGAAGGAAATGCTTTCAAAGAAAATTGGTGACGGTATCATTTTGATTCATGGAGGTGGAAATTTAGGAGATCTGTGGCCTGTCCATCAAGAATTCCGGGAAAGGGTGATTGCCGATTTTCCAAACAATAAGATTATTCAGCTGCCTCAGTCTATTTATTTTAAAGAAAAGGAAAATTTAGATAGGGCAAGAAAAATTTTTGATTCGCATTATAGTTTTATACTCCTGCTTCGCGATAATGTGAGTTTCAAATTTGCTAAGCAAGAATTTAAAAGTCCAAGTTTCTTATGTCCAGATATGGCTTTTGTTCTAGGGTCTCTAGATCGTCCCGGCGCCGGGGTTTTTAACATGCTGTGTTTATTACGTTCCGATTCTGAAGCAATAGAATCTGTTTTACCCAATGTTTACAAATCTCTCAGAAAAATTGAATGGGTTAAAGACGATAAAACCTTACTTTACTGGTTCAACAAACTGCTTACGAATTTCATTTTAGAATTTCCGAGACGCTTAAAACTTTTAGGATTATTACATTCAAAGTTTTGCGATCGCGTAGCTTCTGAAAGATTAAGGCGTGGAGCGCGCCAATTAAGCGAAGGTAGCTTTGTGATTACAGATCGACTCCATGGTCATATTTTAAGCCTACTTTTAGGAATCCCTCACGTTATTATGGATAATAATTATGGAAAAATTCGTTCTTTTTACGAAACATGGACGAAGGAATGCGATATTGCATCTTGGGCTAATTCACCTGAGGAAGCATACAACATAGCTAGATCTTTAACTCGAAGTAATTTATTTGAACGGAAGGTAACCTTATGATTTTGGATGAAGTTATGAACTTTAAGCATGCCTATGCGGAACGCATTGTTATGGATGTTAAAATGACAGAAGTAAAGTTCATTCTCGATCACGTAGCGCGATATCTTTTTGCAACGCAGTTTGTTGATCATAACCGAGTGTTAGACGTGGCGTGCGGAACGGGGTATGGAACATCAATCTTACAAAAAGCATCTGCATTTGAAACATTTGGAGTCGATTTAGATTCCGCCGCCGTTAGCTGGGCGATAGATCATTATAAAGACAATGCATCTATAGAATTTTTCAATTGCGACGTAGCAAAACTTAAGGACAAAATTGATGGTGTTTTTGATTTGATCGTATCATTTGAGACAATCGAGCATGTTACGGATCCCATCGGCTTTCTGCAGGGACTCAAAAGGTATTCCAAAAAAGATACGATTTTTTGTATTTCCACGCCCTTCCGTTTAACTGAACAAACGGCAAAGAACGGAAAACCACTCAATCCTCATCATTTAGTCGAGTGGCCACGTAAAGAATTTTCCAAATTATTGAAATCTCACTTTTCAAAGATCGATTGGTATACACAGGGACTCCGCATCAAAAAAGGCAGGTACCCGTTTAGCAGAACGTTGCGGAAAGCTAAAGTCCGAAATTGGTATAAATCTCATTCGTTAGAAATGCCGGAGAGTTTCTCAGACTTTCGCGTGGTGCGCTTTCCGGTTGAGCATGAAGAATTTATAGAGGGAAGAATTCAACTGGCTGTTTGCAGAATATAAAGCTGCTAAAGATATAGAAAAGAGCGACTTAAAAATGAAACCTTCAATTAGTATTATTGTTTGTACTTATAATCGGTGCCAAAGCCTTAGGGATACCTTAATTGCTTTGAAGAAACAACGTTTCAGCGACGATGTTTCCGTTGAATTAATTGTCATTGATAACAACAGCACTGATAGTACTCGTGTTGTTGTTGAAAGCGAAGCGAAGAATTCGCCATTTTCCATTCGCTATGTTTTTGAGGCAACGCAAGGAATCTCAGCAGCACGAAATCGCGGTATCTGGGAAGCCACAGGTGAACTCATTGAATTTACAGATGATGACACAATTCCAAACGAAAATTGGGGGCAAAGCTTGTGGAAAGCTTATAAGAAATACGATGCGGATTTCTTGGGTGGGAAAATAGATCTTTTGTGGCTCACAAAGCCTCCTAACTGGCTGGTCAATAACCGTGTTTTATTAGGTCATTTGGGAATCATAGATCATGACAGCACTACTGTTTTTTCGTCCGATCAATTTGATACTAATTTGGTTTATGGAGCCAATATGGCCTTTCGTAGATCTTGTTTTGATAAGGTCGGGGTTTTTAGGAACGACCTTGGTATGAAGGGGGGGGAACTCTTGCGGGGCGAAGATACTGAAATCGTTGAACGGTTTGTTGCAGCAGGAAAAAAGGTAATTTATGTGCCGGAAGCAGTTGTTTCGCATAAGGTTGAGCCTTACCGTACGAAACTTTCATATTTTCGTAGGTTACGTTTCGGTAGCGGTAGGACTCATGAACAAATGAAACCCTTAAGCAAACATTCCTTGCCGTTTTGGCTTTGGCGGGAGTGTATTCAAAATGGTCTAAGCGCTCTATGGTCTTATATCAAAAGATTGCAAGAAGAAGGCATAAAACAGGAAATGATATTTTGGTTCCAACTGGGTGTTATTACGGAACATATAAGACAAAAATTTTATTCGCTTAAAGGAGTGGATGCATAACGTGAAACCAACCGTTAGCATTGTTATCCCAACTCTTAATAGGGCAGAATTGTTGCACAGGGCGCTAGCGAGCGTTTTGGCTCAAACCTATAAAGACTATGAAATTATCGTAGTTCAAAATGGACCGGAAGAATGTTCAAAAGAAATAGTCCAGGGGTTTATCAAATCAGGAGTTCCCGTTCGTTATGTTTATACGACCAAGGCAAGCTCTGCTAATGCAAGAAATATGGGCGTACTGGAATCAAAAGGGAAGTATATCGCTTTTCTGGATGACGACGATGAATGGTTTCCTGAAAAATTAAACGAGCAAGTTTCTTTCTTAGATCAAAATAAAACGGTTGGTTTAGTAGCATGCCGTTGCGTAAGAGTCAAAGAGCTTGATGGGATAACCGATATTTTACCGGAGCCTTTTCTTGACCGCATTAGCTATGCGTCTATCATTAAAAGTGGGTCAGTGATTCCATCTTTGTCCAGCATCTTGATTCGCCGTGAATGTTTCGATAAAGTCGGGTTTTTTAATCCCGACTTCTTCATTAGCGATGATCATGAATTTTATCTGCGTGTGGCTGCACGGTATGAGATCTTTATGCTAGTCAACCCTCTTTTCCGGTATTACTGGCATGCAAATAACATTTCTAAAAAGAGTTTGCGAATGTACCAGGAAAAAATAAAAATTCTAAAATCTGTCCGGGCTGAAAATAATTTAGGAGTTTCTCAAGCCGACATCCACAGATCCTTTTTAAACTATGGGGATAAGTTTTACGCATTGGCAACTGATTGCAAGGATAAGAAAGAATACAAAGAAGCCGTGAAGCTTTATTTAGCTGCTCTTTCTTGTAATCCATCGGTTGGACTCCAGATTTCATGGAGCCGTTTTAAGAATCCCTTATACCGTTTTCTTAAACCATACGGTGCCATTGTTGCCTGTGCTTTGAAAGCTTTGAGGCCGATCCATGATTAATCAGCAGTCAGAATCAAAAAATAATAACGAAGCCACAGTTAATAGCGCTAAGCATTCCGCAGGGAAAACCGCAGAGGATTTTTCAATTATTGTTACGACCTACTGCAGGCCGAATACGTTGAAACTTGCTTTAGAATCATTGGCCAGCCAAGAAAATGTACGAGGCAAGATAGAAGTATTAATTTTAGATAACGATCCTTTATGTTCTGCAGAAAAAGTGGTTCGTGAATGGTCTCATCCGGCAGGTTGGGTTGTTAAATATATTTCTCAAAAGAAAAAAGGAAAAACTTATTCCATGAAAGTAGGAGTCAGTGAGTCTAGTTACGATACCATTTTGGCTTTGGATGATGACATTGTTTTAGAGCCAAATTTGCTTACGAGTTACGCCGAAGCGGTTTTAAAATGGCCGAACGCATTGAGTTTTGGCGGGCCTGTTATTTGCGTATGTCCCGAAGGGATTCCTATAGGGTGCGATGTAGAGGGTCCTCATCGTCTTTACTTAGCTTGGCCTCATCATGATCGTGGATCCTCTGAAATGTTTTACCCGAAGAATA
>OBEQ011423933.1_pt1 | contig 11204 bp, 8 predicted proteins | sample 1670901 | NCBI WGS metagenome assembly OBEQ01 (sample SAMEA104232315, study PRJEB22302) | groundwater metagenome | biome: forest; feature: aquifer; material: groundwater | place: USA | collected 2011-08-07 | depth 5.4 m | reverse complement strand
TGAAAAAACTATGCACTTAATCATCGTAAACAGTGAACTGACATACTTTACGCATATTCATCCCATCCAGGACACTAGTGACTTTGTCATTACGACGAAATTTCCCAGTCATGGAGTCTACCATCTCTATGTTGACTTTCAGCCATTAGGAGCTATCGAACAGCAATTTGCCTTTACCGTACCGGTCGGAGTAAAAGAAACTGATATTACCAACTCAGCAAACTTGCCAATTGATACTGCTCTCACTAAAACATTTGGAGACTATGAAGTTTCTCTCGCCACTTCTGGTCCACTGAAAGCATCGGCAATGACTCTTGGTCAGCAAAAACTGATCTTTACTCTCAAAGCCGCCAAGACAAAACAACCAATCACGACACTTAAACCATACTTGGCTTCGTTTGGTCATCTGGTTATGATCAACCAAACTTCCTATGACTATTTGCACGTTCATCCGACCAACACTACCGCCCCGCCCCCCAATGCCAATGGCGGGCCACAAGTAGAATTTTTGCCAATTGGCATTTATGGTCCTTTTAAACCAGGGGCTCATCGAGTGTTTGCTCAATTTAATCCTGATGGAAACTTATTCACCGCAGATTTTACGGTTCAGGTCGATCCATGAAATATCTAATCTGTCTTATCATCCTAGTCCTTCTTGTCCTTCTCTGGGCACCCATATCAGTCCAGGCCCATATTTTAAAAACTGATGGTTCGATCGGTGCCGTCCTGCACATTGACCCCGAAGATGAGCCCATCGCGGGTCAGCCAAGCATTTTCTTCTTTGAATTCAAAGATAAAGAGGGGAAATTCAGAACGGGAAATTGTGACTGTGTTGTCAAAATTAAACAAAACGAAAAAGAAATTTTTTCCCATTCTCTGGTCGTCGAAGAATTGACCAAAGGCTTTACGTATACATTTCCTAGCAAAGGAACCTATGATTTTGTCCTCACAGGAAAATCAAAAAGTTCCACAGAGGGGTTCCAATCTTTTACTCTAGAAGATGATATTACCGTTTCCAAAGAAAGAGATGCATCGATCTTTTGGACCAACAATTCTGCTCATTTGGTCTTTGCCCTACTCTTTGCGACATTCATTGGAGTGTTACTGATTTTTAGATTCATCTCTCGAAAGAAACGACTACTCATATTCATAATGGTGACTATCTTTTGTAGTCTTCGTACGCAGACTGCCTCTGCCCATCTTATTGGCCAACCACCTTTCTTTAAAATCAATGGCGTTTATTCTAACCTCTATCCGGTTCCTACAACCTCACTGCAAAATTTTGACCTCCCTCAAGACTTGGCTCCAGCTTCCTATTTGGTCAATCAACCACTAGACTTAGAACTTGATAAGACTGCACTTCCTGTTCCTAATTCGGTCATCGAGAAAACCACCTTTCGCTGGGATTTGGGAGACGGCACAAAAGAAGAAGGTCTCAAGAACAAACATTCTTACTCCAAAGCCGGGCCATATCTTCTGAAGATAACGGCCCAATACATTACTGACCCCCAAGCTCAACTTTTCCAGTCCGTACTTTTAAACATTCTTCCGAGTAAAGACTATCAACTTCCTACTGCAGTGGTCAAAGTTAACGGCAAGAAAAGTATCAATCCTCTCACCGACGTGATAAATGCCAGTTTCAACCAACCAATTCAATTAGACGCTTCAGAATCACAGTCCAAAAGCAGCAAAATAGTTTCTTATTTTTGGGATTTTGGTGACCAATCTTCGTCCAAGAACAAAATTGACAAGCACCCTCTTTCCAAAGATCTCTATCAGACCTTTGTGGTCCTTCGTGTTTGGGATGCTCAGGGTTTCTACTCCGATATCTATACCGAAGTGGACAACGCCGATCTATTAAAACAAAACCCAGTTGGCTACGTGGAAAACAAATTAGCTACGCCCACCTCCAAAAAATCCGCTTCTGATAATCTCTTCTTACACATTATAATCGCCGGAGCAATTTTTATTGCTTTTGGTCTGCTTCTATTCCTTATCGGTTTTTTAAAAAGACAAAAGAAAACTAAATGAAAACTGTAACTGGAATTGATCTGGTCAACATACCGGACTTTATCTCTTCAATACAATCTGGTGGTGAAATATTTTTACGCAAAATATTTACCGTCGACGAATTAAAAAATCCTGCCCCAGCTCACCTAGCTGGCATCTTTGCCGCCAAGGAAGCCATAATAAAGGCACTCTCTATCAAGCCTGGGTTGTGGCATTGCATAACAATTGTTCACCAGTCCGACGGGCGACCAATAGCCAAAATAAAAGCACCACACCAACTTTCTTCCTCAGACTTGTCGATCAGTCATTCTCGCGATTATGCAGCTGCACTTTTTGTCGGGATAGTTCATTAATAAGGTCATGCACAATAAACAGGCGCTTCTGATCTTCATTTTAGCTGGCCTCGTCGTCTATTTCCGTTCCCTCTTTAATCCTTTTATTTGGGACGATTATGGTCTCATTGTGGACAATAGTCTCGTCCATTCCCTCACAAATCTTCCGCGCTTTCTTGCTGGTGGAAACTTCAACTTCAGCCTCGATAACAGACTGGTTGGCACCTACTATCGCCCTTTAATTTCCATTATTTTCACCCTCCTCTATTTTCTTTTTGGTCCCAATCCCACTCCCTTTCACCTCCTGCAGCTCGTATTACACATCGCCAACGGCTTTCTTGTTTACCTCATTTTTCGGGGCTTCTTGGGAAAGTTTATTTCTTTTTTCCTAGCCCTAATTTTTCTTGTCCACCCGATTAATGTCGAGTCGGTGGTTTATATCGCCGATCTTCAAGAAGTGCTCTTTTTTTTCTTTGGATCACTGGCGTTTCTTTATCTACAATCCAAGAAAAATTTATCACTACGAACCTGTGCAATTACCGCCGGACTAGTTTTTCTGTCGCTTTTGGGAAAAGAAAGCGGTGTAGTGTTTATCTTCATCATGGTCTGGAGTCACTATCTTGGGGCCAAACCAATTAAAAAACTTGGAATCTGGCTAGCGGGCGGATTTATTCTCTACATCTTTCTTCGAATCCTGACAGTGGGAGTGGATTTATATGAAAGACGCCTGTTTCCTCTGGCAGAAGCCACATTTTTAGAACGACTGCAGTCTGTTCCCAAGATCATTTTTTATTATTTAAAATCTTTTTTCTTTCCCCTTGATCTCTCAACCAACCAGTATTGGGTAGTAAAGCATATTTCGTTTAATAATTTTTTCTTTCCACTTTTAATTGACACTGTCATTTTTCTCCTCTTGGGGTTCTTCCTTTATGGACTGATAAAAAAGCGCTCTTCTCAACTCAAAACTTATATTTTTTCCCTCGGGTGGTTTTTGATTGGCCTGGGAATTCACCTGCAAATTATTCCTCTCGACCTGTCGGTGGCTGATCGCTGGTTCTATTTTCCCCAAGTGGGCCTACTAGGGATGTTGGGAATCATAATCGCGGACAGGATGACTAATCGCAGAATTGCCATTTTGATATTTAGTGCTTTAGTGGTTTTGCTGGGGATAAGAACTTATACTCGTAGTCTCGACTGGCAATCGAGTTGGAAGCTTTGCAGTCAGGACATCAAATTAAACCAAAGTTATCCTCTGGAATATTGCCTGGCCAACGAATACATCAAACAAAAAAACTATGTCCTGGCAAAACAGCATATTGAAAATTCAATTCTTTTGGCTCCGGCCAACTTTCACGCCTGGAACACCCTAGGTCTGTTATATCTTCAGGAGAAGAATATTCCCCAGGCCAAAGAAGCCTTGGAAAAAGCAGTCACCTTGAGTCGCGAAAATGTGGGCGAGGAAAATCTGGCGCTTCTCAATATTTTCTATGACGACGCGCAAAAAGGCCAAACCTTGGCACTAAATTATGTTTCCAGAAATCCGGGAAACCATATGATGTGGCACATTCTGTCCTTGGCTGAATATAAACTGGGCCATCACACCGAAGCATTAAACGCTGCGGCAAAAGCACTTTCCTTAAGCCCAACTAACACCAAGTACCAACAAGTCTATTTCAGCCTCAGTCATAATAGACAATTACAGCTCAATCTTGATGCTTCCCCATAGAAAATTTCTTTGAAAGCTTTTCAATAGACTGAATAATGACGTCCCTCGTTTCTCTTCGATAGATGACGGTGTGATGGCCAATGACGTCAACGGTAATGTTTTCGGCGCCTTCCAAGAAGCTGCCTTTTTCCTGTGGGATTAGATGGTCGTAGAGCGGGGCGATAGAAATAATTTGCGGATTGACTTCAGAATGACTTTTCAAGTCAGCAATAATCTGACTCTTCATTCCGACTTCAAGCAAAGACTTTATTGGAAACCTGTCTGCCATTTCTAGTCCACTATAGGGAGTAGCTATAGACACCATGCCACAAACTCGTTTATCTGGGTTGAAATGCACCAGTACATATTTCCCAATCAACCCACCCTTGCTGTGAGCCACAATTACACAATTATTTATATTATTCTCATCAATGAGCTCTCGTACTGTTTTGGCTGAAGTCGGGATATCCTGTAAGTTAAATCCCAGTTTGGGAATTACATATGTGGGGTGGCCACGCAGTGAAATTTCATCGGCCAGGTGCTTGAGGTCTTGCCAGGGACCAAATAATCCAGAAAGGATAATAACTGGACACTTGTCGGTAAGGACATAGTCCAAATAGTGTTGTGGCGGCCCTCCTTTGTGAAAGTAACGAGTGGTGCCATAAATTTGGTGCAGTGAATCTATGATCCAATCTTTCCAATATGCCATAATACTATTATTCTACCGCAAATATGTTTGCTACCATCCCGGATTTCTTAGCACACGTTTCTTCTAAATATAAAACTCGCCGCGCTCTTTATATTCGGCGGTTCCTACGGTCCGACATTTTTACCTACGAGGACATAGAAAATCTCTCTCTAAAAATCGCTTCCTACCTTTTGGAAAATGGCGTGGAAGAAAAACAAACAGCCCTCATTTGGGCTCCGAATATGCCCGAATGGATTTTGGCTTTTCTTGGTTGTCTGACTGCTGGCATCGTAGCAATACCAGTAGGAGTTCATAGTACTGATGAGGTGGTAGAGAAATATATTGAGCAAACAGAACCCAAAGTCTTGTTCCTCTCTAAGTTTTACCCGATTGATTTTAAGAAAAATGCGCATACAAAAATCAGACGGATTTATTTGGAAGATCTCGTTGCACTGGTAGAACACAAAGATATAAAAATTCTTCCCGCTGTCCACTCATCCGAATTAGCAGAAATTGTCTTCACTTCTGGAACCACCGGCGAACCAAAAGGCGTGATGATTTCTCATCACAATATTCTCTATGAATTGGCAGAGCTTTTGAAAATCCTGCCTGAAGAAAAGGAATACCGGACGTTGTCTGTTTTGCCACTAAGTCACGTGTTGGAACAAGTTGATGTTTTTGCTTCGCTGTCTCGCGGTGCCACGATGTATTTCCTCCCACGCGTCAATCTAGTCACCATTAAGAAAGCTCTGAAAAAGCACCAGGTCACCCATCTCGCGGTCGTTCCTCAGATATTACGTCTCTTCTTGGATAATATTGAACTAGAGCTGGAAAAGGAGAAGAAAGAAAAACTGTTTGAGTCCTTGCGAAAAATAAGCACTAACCTACCAATTCCAATACGCCGAATACTGTTTAAAGAGCTACACGATGAATTTGGCGGACACCTGTCCTATTTTGGCGTGGGCAGTGCGCCATTAGATGTAAAGCTCGCCTCTACTTTTGAAAACATGGGTTTTAAAGTGGTCGAAGGTTATGGCGCCTCAGAAACGACTGGGGGTGTAACAATAAATCGGCCGGAGACCAGAAAACTTGGGTCAGTGGGCCAAAAACTGCCAGGTATGGAAATCAAAATTTCTTCTGCAGGAGAAATTCACATTAAAGGTGATAATGTAACTTCGGGCTACTTTTTGAATAAGGAAAAAACCAAAGAATCATTTACGAGTGATGGCTTTTTTAAAAGTGGCGACCATGGCTATTTTGACCAAAATGGTTATCTTTATATTAATGGTCGGGACAAGTTCAAAATTGTCACTGCCGCCGGTGACAAAGTTTTTCCCGAAGACGTTGAACGAAAATTAAATACCCATCCTGATATTTGGGACAGCTGCGTACTAGGAGTAAAACGCGGCGATGGGGAAATCGTCTTTGCCGCAATTATTTTAAAGAAGACCGCTAAAACAAAAGCGGAGGAAATAATCTTAGCGGTCAATAAAAATTTAGAGCCCAATCAGCAAATTCTTGATTTCAAAATCTGGCCCGAACCTGACTTTCCCCGGCTTCATACTTTAAAAGTGGACAGAAATAAAGTGCAGGACTACATCGAAAATAGATCCGGTGCACAATACAATCCTCCGCCACTAGTCAAGAGTAAAGACTCACTAATAAAAATAGTCGCGGAAGTATGTAAGAGCAGTGAAAACAAAATTTCCGAAGACACAAAACTTGCCAATTTAGGTCTAGATTCTCTAAGACGAGTGGAATTAGTATCACTTGTTGAGGAAGAATTTGGAACAGAAATTGATGAAGTGAAAATAGGAAATGATACGAGAGTGGAGGATTTAAGAAAACTTATTAAACATTCTTCAAAAACAAAATATGCCTACGATCTAGATAAAATTGCTGCCCATCTCCGTCATCCATTCCATAAGTGGTTAAAAATCATTCTTCAAGACTATCTTGTTTTTCCCCTCTTCAGAATCTTTGCGAAAGTATATTTAACATCATCCCCAGATTGGTCAACACTACCTCAACCATTTGTCATCATCGGCAACCACCCAGCAGCAGTTGACCCGCTATGTCTCTTATCGATATTACCTAAATCAATAAGAAAAAATTTGATAATACTGACTGATGAGATTGGTTGGCACAGAAAGATTGCGGGTTTTATAAAAGATAGCTCTATCACTGGGCCTTTGGTAAGCGCTTTCCCCTTAAATAAACGGGGCGGCCCTCTCAAAGAAAATCTGGACGCAATTATTGATTTTTTGGATGATGGTTATAATTTGATTATTCTTCCTGAGGGGACGTGGACGCCTCGAGGAGAAAAATTAGGACCTCTCAAAACTGGTCTATGGGAATTATTGAACAATACGGGAATCTATCTTATTCCTTTCTATGACTCGGGAAATTTTTCCGAAGCTTTTGTGCAAGACGAGACCTGGAAAGCATATATTCCCAAAAAGAAACTGCAGGCGACAATTTGTTTTGGGAAACCTTTTCAACTTACAAATACTACTAAAGAGGCTGGAATGAACCTCATCAAAGAGAAAATTCTGGAGTTAGTATCTTAGACTCTAAGGAAATTTACTACTTGTCGGACCACTTCACTTTTGGGGCGCAAAACAAAATCATCGTGATGGCCAGAAAGATAGAGTGATTTTCCCTCTGGGAAGCGCCTTCTTAGTAACTCCGCTTGCTTGCGAAACATTTTCGATTCGGTTCTCGAGTTTACTATTAGCAGTCTTTTATTTTCTAAACTTTCAAGATAATTAGACCAATCTATACTAAATAGAGCGTCCAAACTTTCCGTAATAACTCTAGGGTCTACTTGTAACATCATTGAATAATAGAGGTTAAGATAATTGGCTGGTAACCCCTCTTTTAAAAGAACATATTTAAGAAGTTTCCAGCGATGATAGACTAATAATTTGAGAAGTTCATACATCTTAAGACGTTTTATTAACTTAAGAAACCTTATTTCCTTTGTCTTTTGAATAATTTTGCTGTCAAATACAGACGATACTAAAACAACATTTTTAACTTCATCTTGACATTCATGAGCTAATCTAATAGCCAGAGCAGCACCATAGGAGTAACCCAGAAGGCTAAACTCTTTTAGATTATATGTCTTGATAATTTCTTTAGCGATTGAAATATAGTCCTCGATATCAACTTGCTTTGTTTCTTTAAATAAATTCTCTGAGTATCCAATCCAACCTGGAAGGTCAAATGTTATAAAGCGAACTCGGTCTAAATTATAGTGATTAAGAAACCAAAGATAATAGAGGCCTGAATGGGGAAACGAGGGGAAAGACAATACGGTTTTTTCTCCACTGCCAATGACATACGTTTCTATTCCATAGCCTTTATAGGGAATTAACTTAGTAAAATATTCAAATTGCAGTTTGGGAAATTCCGGCATTAGCTATATTGTGAGATAGAACCCTATCGGAAACAAGACTACAAGATAATACGAATTAGGTTTGCGGTATAATTAGTACGCACTGCTCCCATAGCTTAAAGGATAAGAACCTCTCGCTAGGCGCTCGAGAACCTTGCGGTCCTCGCTAACGCTGCGGGCCTAAGAGCGCGGGAATACAGGATGCTCCTGTAGTTTAAAGGACAGAATAGGGGTTTGCGGAACCTCTGATCGCGGTTCGATTCCGCGCGGGAGCACAAATTACCAAGAAAATATGATTAATCTTTATATACTTTTCCTCTTTGGAATTTGGCTTCTATCTCTAATAACCATTTTCTATAGTGCGTGGGGTATCAAGAACTGGAGGAAGTTCAAGGTAACGGACCGTTTCGGTGGTCGACTTTCTCCCGACGGGCGGTGGGGGATCTTTTGGGCAACTTTATACTTAATTATCAGCTTATTACTTTTTATCTATTTAACTTTTATCGGCGGTCAATTGCTCCATCTTTGGTAGCTTCATCCCAGATATTGAAAATAATTGTATAATCCGCTTGCCAGTCGCTAACTCACAGCTTCCCGCCACTTATTTATGACTGATCTGGAACAAATTAAACAAAAAATCGACATTGTCTCTTTGATTTCTGAGACGGTGCAGCTAAAAAAAACCGGGGCGAATTTTAAGGGTCTGTGCCCTTTCCATTCGGAGAAGACTCCTTCCTTTGTCGTTTCGCCTGAACGCCAAATCTGGCATTGCTTTGGCAGCTGTCAGGATGGTGGCGATATTTTTAAATTTGTGATGAAATTGGAAAATGTCGAATTTCCAGAAAGCTTACGCATGCTAGCCAAACGGGCTGGGGTCACGCTAGAACGGGAGCAATTTACCAGTAAGACTGGAGATCTAAAAGAAAGGATTTACCAAGTCAACCATCTAGCAAGTGAGTTTTATAACTATATTTTGACTTCCCATCCACTGGGGGAAAAAGCCAGAGACTATTTAAAATCCAGACAAATAACTAAAACTTCCGTAACTCTTTTCTCCCTTGGTTATGCACCAAATTCCTGGGATTCACTCCATAAGTTTCTGACGAAAAAGGGCTATGATACCAATCTTTTGGAATCCGCGGGCCTGCTCTCGAAATCTGACTCCGGGAAAACTTTTGATCGCTTTCGCGGTCGGCTCATCTTTACCCTTAAAGATCAAAACGGCAATATCGTGGGCTTTGCCGGAAGAGTTCTGGATCCCGAGGCTCAACAAGCAAAGTATATTAATACGGCCGAGACTCCGGTCTATATAAAAGGCAATGTACTCTATGGCCTGGATGTAACCAAGCAGGTGATTAAAAAAGAGAAAAATGTGGTGGTAGTAGAAGGCGAGATTGACCTGATTCAGAGTTATCAAGTTGGTGTCCATAACGTGGTGGCGATCAAAGGTTCAGCCTTGACCGAAGGCCAAGTAATCCTTTTGAAACGGTATACCCCAAAAATCTCCTTGTCTTTAGACGCTGATTTCGCCGGAGATGCAGCCGCCCATCGGGGTATTCTGACCGCAGATCAAGCCGGACTAGATATTACCGTAATTACCTTTGACCAGGTCATAGACTCTGATTCGCCGGCTGGCGAACTAAGGGCTAAAGATCCTGATGAATTGATAAAAAAAGATCCTGGCTTATGGAGAAAGGCGGTAGATCAGGCAGTCCCCTTTTATGAATTCATCATCAGCTCTGCTCTCCAAAAACATGACAAAAGCACCGCAGAAGGCCAGAAAAAGATCGTAGCGGAAACTGCACAATTTTTAGGCGCCATTGATAACTCAGTCGTCAAAAGCCATTATCTGAAGAAGTTAGCCACGGCATTGACTATTAATGCCGAAGCTTTGGCAGAGCAAATGGAAAAAGATTACAAGAAAAGTAGTCTGAAATTGCCAATGTCCTATGCTCTGAAAGAAGCAGTCAGCAGTAAAAAAAATCGCCAGGAAATACTTTCTGACTATCTGTTAGCACTTCTTTTGCAATCACAGCGACCTCAAGATTATCTTGTTCTGTTACGTGAGCGCGTCAGTTCAGATTGTTTTCCCAGCTCTGCTTTATCTCTGGTTTTTCAGAAATTACTGGATTATACCCAAGTCGTTCCTCTTTTTAGCATTCAAAGCTTTATTGAAAGCTTGCCTCCCGAACTGGTTCCCACTGTAGATAAGCTTTTCTTAGAAACCCTGCAAATTGATGTCCAAGATGACCAAGAAGTGTTGCATGAAATCACCACGATTGTTTGGGAATTGCGCGAGGTCTTTCTGAAAAATAAATTGAAAGCTTTGACTAATCAAATAAAAGGAGCGCCAGAAGGACAACTCAATACTCTGGAAAAATCCTTCCAAGAGGCCAGCCTGGAATTGTCGCAACTGGCTTCAGAAAAACGCCTCATGGGCCAAAGCATCAGATTATAAGGAGACTCGTTCATATTGTAATTGTGTGCGTAATCAGTTACAATTCGCCCTAGACGTTTGCCAAGTGAGTCAGCTCAGGCTTTCTCGTACCTGGACATTCAGTCAAAAGTTTATGCCTAAAAAATCTTCTCCTCTTTCCAAAAAAGCCAAATCGACCCCGGTCATTGAACTCTCAACCCAAGCCAGAGAACTCCTCATTAGGGGAAAAGAAATTGGTTTTGTGACTCAGGAAGAAATTCTTCAAGTCTTTCCCGAAGCCGAAAACCAACTAGAACAGCTCGATCAACTTTATGATGATCTGATCAACGCTGATGTAGACATTTTTGAAACGACGGCGGAGGAAGTTGAAGAAACTGCGAAATCAGTCACCGATTTGGAAAAAGAATTGGAGGCAATTGCCGCTCTTGATGACTCCGGAGTATCTGATCCGGTCCGGATGTATCTTAAAGAAATCGGGCGAATCAAACTTCTGAATGCGAAAGAGGAAGTGGAGTTAGCCAAACGAGCAGAAAAAAATGACCTGGCCGCCAAAGAGAAACTCATTGCTTCTAATTTGCGCCTCGTAGTCTCTATCGCCAAAAAATATTTGGGACGCAACCTGTCGATGTTAG
>OBEQ011210294.1_pt1 | contig 11204 bp, 7 predicted proteins | sample 1670901 | NCBI WGS metagenome assembly OBEQ01 (sample SAMEA104232315, study PRJEB22302) | groundwater metagenome | biome: forest; feature: aquifer; material: groundwater | place: USA | collected 2011-08-07 | depth 5.4 m | reverse complement strand
GATTTATTTGTTTATCTTGCAATGAAAATTCATAATAAAACTGAATTTGAATTTCAAGGAAAACTTATTAGTTTCAAAAAACCATGGAAGCGAATAAGTATGATTGATGCAATTTTCGAGATTGGAAAAATTGACACTGAAAAATATTCTGATGCTGAATTAAAAGAACTTGTAACTACTTATAATTTAGAAATAGAAGGAACAGTTTCTCGAGGAACAATTATTCAGGCACTCTTTGAACATCTCTGCGAAGCTGAACTGATTCAGCCAACTTTTATTATCGATCATCCTGTTGAAACAAGTCCCTTAACAAAAGTACACAGAACAAAAAAAGGACTTGTTGAAAGATTTGAACTTTTTATGAATGGTTGGGAACTTGCAAACGCGTATTCTGAATTAACTGATCCACAAGATCAACGTGCAAGGCTCGAAGAACAGGCAAAACAGCGTGCAGAAGGATATGAAGAAGCGCAGCCTATGGATGAAGATTTTGTACAAGCAATTGAACAAGGCATGCCTCCGACGGGAGGTATTGGAGTTGGGTATGACAGACTCGTTATGCTTTTATTAAATCAACCAATATTGCGCGATGTGTTATTGTTTCCAACAATGAAACCGCAAGTACAGGATAGAATTGAACATCATAAAGAGGACACATGAAACAAACAGAACTTTTTTTAATTTTTTTTCTTTTAATAATTATTCTTTTTTCAGCTTGTTCAAAAACTGTTGTGAATCAAGATACTGCCCTCAATAAAAATGTAGGAAAAAATGATGCAAAATCAAATGTTGATGTAAAATTAAATGCTGATACGCAATCAAAGACAGATGTACAATCTACTGATACATCTGATAATTCTGTAGTATCGAAGGATGCGCAAGTAAATGGTGTTTCATCAATTGATGGATCTTCTAATCACGGATCTGTCATTGCATCGAATGAAGTATCGACTGCAACGTCGGGACAAAATATTACTCCAAAACAATCTGTTCAAAAAAATGATTACATCAATTTATGGATTTATCCGCAAGACCCTCTCATTTTTACAACTCTTGATGGAAATAAACATGAAGTTCATCTTTTAAAAGCAGATGACACAAGTTGTACTATGTCTGTTGATGGAAAAGAAGGATTGGTGCAGAAGGATGAATTTGTTGTCGTTAACAATCTCTATGTAAAAGTAAGAGACATTAATGCAGATAGTTTACAGGGAATGAATACTTGTTATCTTGGATTAAGAACTTACGAAGATATGGTAAAATGATGAATGAATTGTTTTGATTGTTTATTCTGTGTCGATATCCTGTATGCTCTCGCTGCAAATTGAGTTTTCTTTTGGACACGACAAATAAAACAGGATACCCAAAAAATATTCAAAATCAAATCTTCCTGACACTACTAAAGAAGAGTAATCTATATAAATGAGTGATTATTTCTATTTTCTATGACTGACAAAGATGTTGATTTTGTAGGCTGGAAATATCAAGTTATTTTAGGCAGTAGTCTTGATAATCTTGAAAGTGAAGTAAATAAAATTGCTGCAGGGAAAAAGCAAGTTGTTTCTACTCCTATTTATGATTCTTCAAAGAAAATGTATGTAGTTTCTCTTAGTTATCTTATAAAAAATGAAGTGAGCATTCTTGAGCAACCTGTGATACCGCAACCGGTGACAAAGGAGTTTAACGAATTGAATCTTCTTCCTGAACAACCTGTGACACAAGAGTTTATGGATGCTGTTGAAGAAGAAATTGAGCGAGTAAATCCAAATTTTAAGAAAGAATAGGACGAAATTTTTTTTATTACATACGTTTTTTTTATTTATTGCAGGATCATTATTTCTTCTTTGATGAGATCTTTAGTTTGAATAATTATTTTCTCTTGAATATTTTTTTCTTTATTCATAATTTCACCAATTATACTATGCGGTCCTGCACTTACTATTTTGACAAATAATTCTCGTCCTAAAAGATTCTCCGAACTATTAATGACGATCGTTTTGTATGCATAGTTTCTTGCAATATAACTTTTTTTAAGAGCAGTTATTTGATTTTTATTTACTTTTTCTTCATTTTGTATTTTTTCATTTATTTCACTCACAAATACATTCCCCATCCACCCAATCCATTTTGTATTTTGCATAAGAGAAATTTCTTTACAGAGTTGAGTCATCCTTTTTGATCGATCCATGACGACATGAATATCAAGTTGAGGTAATTGTGCTGCAAGAGTATTAGGTCTTATCCAATATCTTGAAATATTTACAGTATCAGGTTTTGTTTCTTTTATTATATCTAATGACTCAATAAACTCTTCTTCTGTTTCTGTTGGAAAACCGCAGATTACATCTGTTGAAAAAGTGAGAGTGGGAATACTTTGTTTGAATGCAGAAATAATTGCAAGATAATCTTCTTTATTGTATCCGCGTATCATTTTTTTCAAAATAGTATTGCTTCCTGCTTGTATTGGGCAGTGCAAGAATTTTAAAATTTTATCATCCTTAAATATCTCGATAAGTGGAAGAAGCATTCTTTTGATGTGATTAGGATTTGCCATTCCAACGCGAATTTTGAATTCTTTTGGAATTTTACAAATTTCTGTTAAGAGAGAAACAAGATTTGTTCCAATATCAAGTCCATATGCACCACAGTCTTGACTTGTCAGCCAGAATTCTTTTGCATCGCTCTTTTGAATTTCGTGAACAATTGCTAAAACAGGATATGAAAAAACATTTCCTTTTGCGGCTTTTGTCATACAGAATGTACAGATACCAAGACAGCCTTCAGAGATTTGAATAATTTCTATGTACGGATTTGCATTAATTTTTGGAAGTCCTAATTTTATTTCGTGATTTTTTTCTTCTCCACCTATTTTTCTATCAAGAAGATCCGTATTATTTTCAATTGCAAGAGTGATATCTTTTATTCTATGACTGCTGACAAGAAGTGCATCGGGACAAACTTTTTTTATCATGTCAGGATGTGCATCAGGCATGCAGCCAGTTATTACAAGCCTTTTATGATTTAATTCTTTTATGCGTGCAATAATTCTACTCTCTGTTGGTCCTTTTACAACACAGGTATTGAGAATAATAATATCTGCATCTTTTTCATTATCAATAATTGTATGTTTTTTTGCAAGAATGCCTTTTGCAAGTTCTCCATTATTTACATTTGCACTACAGCCATATGTTTCGACAAAGATGTTCATGAAAGAGAAGTCAGAGAGAATGTTTTTAAATGTTTCTTTTGAAGGATCTCAACTTTTTATGTTTTATCTTTTTCTTTCCTCAAACGCATTACAACAACCTATCAGTGCAACATATTTGTTCGTAATTATTCGCAGCGGAATTTCTTTTAGAACATTTTTCATTTTTGTATTGTCTTCAAATATTTTTCTAAAATTACTTTTCAAAAGGATATTTTGTATTTTTCTTGCAATTCCTCCGCCAATATATATTCCTCCTCTTGGAAGTGTGAACAGAGCAAATGTTTGTGCGAATTGTGCATAATATCTGATAAAGAGATTAAATGTTTTTTTACAGACGGAATCTTCTATATTTTTTTGAATGAGTTGTATTTTTAGTGCTCCATCGAGAGATTGTATTTTTTTATGAAGGGTTGATTGGTCGTTGGTATTTTGTTTATTTGTAATTTTTTTATTTACCTTTTTTTTATGAGTGTCTTGTTTATTTATATTTTGTTCAACAGTATTTCTTGTCAAAAAATCATATATTGAAATAATTCCTCTGCCGGATACAAGGTCTTCATAGGTCATTGTTCTTTTCAATTTTTTTTCAAGATATATTTGCAGTAATTTGTCTTCTTGTGTAATTGCTGCAAAAGGAATATGACCTCCTTCTGCAGGATGAATCATGTATCTTTGTTCTTTATGATTTTTTTCTTCTTCATTTTTTTCTATGTAATTTTCATTTTTTTTATCAAGGTTATCGACGAGGGAAATTATTGCAACACCAAGTCCTGTTCCTGCAGCAAGTATTCCTCTCTGTTCCGTATCTATGTTGGGAAGATTGTCTAACTTTAAGAAATCTTTTTGAGAAAGAGAGAATAGTCCGTTTCCTACGGCTTCTAAATCATTAAGAAGAATAACAGAAGAAAGTTTGTGTTTTTTTTGTATGTCTTTAGAAGATATATTCCATCCGACATTTGTTATGTATGCATGTTTTTTATCTTGTGATAATGGTCCTGCAATACCAACGGAAGCAGAGGTATATTTTTCTGTATAAATTGCGAAAGAGATTTTTTGCATTTGAAAAAAGATTTCATTGATATTCTGTATTTTTTTTGTTTCAAATGTTTGCACAAAAAGAATTTCCCAATTTTTTTCTTTTTCTTTTTTTGCGCAAAGAGCTGCATTAATTTTTGTTCCGCCAAGATCAATTGCTAAAAGAAAAGAGTCATACTTTTTGCTCTTACATTTTTGAGGAGAAATGAGTATCTCTTGGTTTGTTTCGACATTTGAGTGCAGGGTGTCTTGCATATTTTTCTAAAAGCGAAACTCTTTTAAATACTTTTTTTAAATGCTTATTCTTTCGGCAAAAGATTTATATTCTTATTGCTACTTTGTAGTTAAAAAAGTTAGCGGGATGAGTGGTTGAGAAAAAGTTGGCGATATAGTTAAGGACAATTACATAACTAAAAGAGGTAAGAAAGGTGGATTATGACAATTGATGAATATGTTAAAGTTAAAACAGGTGAAGATTTAGTAAAACTTGGAGTAGTACCAAAAGATTCTTCAAAACATCTTGCACTTATTACTCTTCTCCGTCTCAAATCATTACATGATGAACTTGAAACCTCAATCGATGAAACAATTCTTGGAAGTTGGATTCCTCTTGTTGAATATAATCGATTAACAACAACGCAAGCAAATAATGTTGATTATATTATGGAACATGCAGAAAATGGTTCAACTGTTCGAGGAAAAGGAGAATACGAAAACGAAAAATTCGATGGAAAATCAGGAATTATTAGGATGGTTGATCAAAGTCGTAAACTTCTCAGTGTTGAATGGGATAGTCCTCCCGTCTCAGGTCACAATTTAAATGGACTTATAACAAATTCTGCAAGATTAAAACATGGTTATAGAGTTCCTCCTCAGAATGTTACTCTTATTTTACCAAGTGAAGTTGTTGCAGAAGAAACATTTTCTCTTGCAAAGGGTGTTGTCTGTGACGAAAAGATGGGACATAAAATAAAATTTAATCAAGTATACCAAGGTAAATTAGAAAATAAACTAGAGATTCCTGTCGGAACAACGGGTATGATTGTTGAATATAGACCAAAAGAAAAACCAAAAGAAGGTGGTGTTGTAAAAATAAAATTAGATAAAAATATTCCGAATCAAGGAAACACACGAAACTTTGAATTTTATGTGAATAGTTTATATGACTCGAAAAAAAATGTTCCTTATGTTCTTGTTTCTAACAGAGGTCAAATTTTTCCTCTGGATAAAGAAAAAGAAATTTGGAAAAATGCACTCCTCGATCTTTTTCCAAGAACAGTTCTCAATCAAGCAGAAACGGAAAAAATCATTCTCGGAATTTTTATGGGAAAAGACATGATCCTTGAAGGACCGCCTGGTTCTGGAAAAAGCAACACTGCAAAAGATATTATTGCAATCGCACAATTACAAGAAGTTACCTTTCATGTTGAAAACTGTAATGTACAATGTAATCCATTTAGTCTTTTCGACGAGAAATTTAGTAAAGAAGTTCCCGCTTGTCCTGAATGTTTAATTTCATACGACCCAAACTTTCGTAACACGGGAAGGTTTACTCTTCCAAAAGCAAAGGATGTTTTAGTGACTGTTGCAAAATATGGAGAAGGTCATGGAATAGAATACGCTGAAGGAACAAGCGGCATGTCAAGAATGCATCTTGCAGGTTTTAAACTTCCAAAGATTGGCGAAGAAGCAAAAGATCAAAATGAATATGATCCTGAAGGGTTTCATCCAGGACTTCTTCCTCGAACAAATAATGGAATACTGCATTTAGATGAAATGGATAAACTTCGTCCGCAAGCACTTGATGATCTTCTTGAAGCATTAAACAGCGGCAGAATTAAACCCGATCAATTACGCTACACCTATCCTGCACGAGCTACAATTATTGGAACTGCAAATGATGTAAGTAAATTTTCTGGACCAATTACTGATAGAGCATTAATTGTAACAATTCCTTACTCTGATGATCCTGATGTAAGTTATAAAATTACAAGAAGAGCATATCATGGAGAAACAGTTGACTTAAGTCTTTCAAAAATTCACGATACACATCGTATGAAATGGAATGAAATACGATCTATTCCCATGCCAACTATTGTTGAACGTGCAGTCGATGCAGTTTTTAGAAAGTTTGATACAGAGTTTAAAGGAAAAAAATCAGATATCACGACAAGTAATAGATGTAAATTCGATGCACTTGATGCAGCAAGAGCAAAATTAGTTCTTGATGAAATATTTTTTAAAGATACACCAAACATTGTAACAATGCAGTATGCAATGGATGGACTTTCTTATGCGATGTGTTCAAGAGTACAAGATGGTGGAAGAAATTCTGCTGCAAAAGTACATGAAGATATCAGAACGTGGATTACTGAAAATTTTGATAAGGTTCTCAAGGGAGAAGAAGATGTCTGGTGGTGCAGAGTCTATAAAGATATTTCCATTGCAAAAACAATTATTTCAACAATTGAAGATTCCTTTGTTTCTGAAATTGCAAGGTATGAAAAAGATTACAGAAATGTATTTGAGCCTTACAAAAAAGTAAAATTTGCGAGAGAAAATCCGCAGAATTCTCGTGCACAGATTGCAATTTCCGAAAATCCTTTTATTGATAAATTATTTGAAGAGCAACCGGGTATGGAAAAAGTAAGTGAAGCAGAACTTGGTGATCTTATTGATTATTTTATGAAGAGTAAACAGAATACGACTTGTAAAATTGGGTAAAATAAAAATTAATAAATGAAAATTGATGACTATCACCATGCGGATTGTGTACGATTCAGAATACCAAATATTGATTTCTCTTCAGTAAACGATGCACTTACTCTTGCACTTGTACAGGCATGTCAAAATGGGAATGACCCAACTACTGCAATTGAAAAAATTCTTAATGATCGAAAACTTGTAGGAACTCTTGTAGATCAAGTTGCAGAGACTCTTAAGTTTCAAGAGTCTGCACAAATGAGAGTTGTTGAATCACAAAATGAAGATGCAGTTAAAAAATATGATTTTGAAAGAAGAGAACAAATACAAGGTGTTGAAGATACGCTCGGAAAAAGTGCAGAAGAAAAAAAAAGTATGTTGCATGTAGTGGGAAAAACAGCGCAAGAAAAATCGCAGGCATATAGTCTTGCTCAATCAAGACTTAATGAACTTCGCTCACGAGTGCAGTCAAATTTAGATGAACTTGGAGGAGAAGTTGGATATAATAGTTTACAATCATTGCGAAAAGAATTTTCTGTTCCATTGTATGATTCACATTCTGTTTCAAAAAAACCTTATCCCTATTCAGGTATGGGTTGGGAAGAAGCAAGAAAAAAAGAACAAGAAGATTTACGTGCAAAAGCACAAGGAACATATGTGCAGCCTCTCACGTTAAAAGAAGGGTTTTCAGAATTTCAGAATCATGAAGGTTCTTCATATTCTGGAACCGTAGTTCAAAAAGATCGAAAGAAAGAAAATAACATTTTCGGACAAAATTCTTCTCTTGAAGAGAGATTGCAAAAAGATCCTCGAGAAAATGTTTTAAGAGATCCTGCAAAAGAAAATGCAGGAAAAAATGCAGAAAAAATCGGAGAAGAAAAACAAACTGCACTTGTTAAATCAGAAAAAGGATTTTGGAAAAAAGTATGGGGAGTTTTTAATTATAAATTATGGTGATAATATAGAGTTAATAAGTACCTTTTAATAAAATTATTTTGCTCATTTTTTATAATAGTTTACATGATAAAAACTGAAGAACAAATGGATGATGAAGAAAAAATCGAAGAAAAACAATCTCAACAAGTGATTGCACTTGATACTTCTGTGATTAAAGAAGATGTATCTGAGGGATTGGGATTTGCAGATGAAAAGGATTTTGAAAAATCACAAGAAACTGATCCTCTCCATAAAAGCGCACTTGAAGAACTCGCAAAAGAATCAGGCAGAGTAAGTAGAGAAGATAAAGAAAGTAGAGAAGATAAAGAAAGTAGAGAAGATAAAGAAAGTAGAGAAGATAAAGAAAACAGAGAAGATAAAAAGATTGTACAGCGTGCTTTGAAAAATGAAAATGAAACAGTTCCTCTTCACTTGCGTATTTCTGAAGAACAAGAGATATTACCTCTTGAAGAATATGTTAGTCTGTTTACAAAACGATATCATGAAGAAGATGCGTTTAAACAAATTGTTCACAATTATCTGTCTATTGGTTCATTCAAACGTATGGGCTGGGGAATTGGAAAAGTCTTTAGCAAAAAATGGTATGAAAAGAAAAAAGAAGAAGTAATTGAAACGTATGCAGAGCGTATACGTAACGCTCTTGAAAAAGCAGTTGTTGTGAAAGAAGATATGAGAAGATTGTATCTTGAAGAAAAAGAATTAGTGGAAAAAGAAAAAGAAGCAAAACAATTGCGAAATATTGTTTCTGAAAAAGAAAAAGATTATGCACAAACAGAAGAAGAACGAAAGAGAAAAGTACTCTTCGCACATAATTTGTATAATGAGAAAAGTGGACAAGAAAAAATAAAACTTGAAAAACTTGCAGAGGAAATTAAAATTCGAACAAATGCTGAAGCTATTGTAAAAGAAACATTAAAAGAACATCTTAAAAGGTCTGAATATATTAAAGTTGAAGATAATGGAACTCTTTCTTTTGATGAAGACCTTATTTCTAAAAGACTTGAAGATATTTTTCTTGATGAAATTGTTGAAGAGGTTGAAAGAGATGACGGCGCAGGATTTTTGTCGAAAGTAATGAATAATTATGGCGGAGTTATTGCATACTTTGCGCCTGTTGAAGATTTATCTGAAATTCCAAATGTTGACTGGGTGCAGACAATTATTTATTCGAGAACCAAAGGATATGCTAAACCGCAGTTTCCTTATTTTGTTTCAGGGAAAGGAGAAGATCGAGGAAAAACATCAATTGATACTGCAATTGCTCTTGATACATCAGGCAGTATGAGAAATAATAATCGATTTGAAGTTGGAAAAAAAACATCGCTTGCACTTCGCGCACTCATGAGAAAAACAAATCCACTTAATGAAACAATTCTTGCTTGTTATAATAGTTATTTAGAAGAACTTTCATCGGCAGAACTTATGAAAAAAACGTATTGCGACGGAGGAACTGCAACAGACAAAGCACTCAACTGGCTTCTTGACACATTAAAAGACAGAGGACCATCGATTGCATATCTTGTAACAGATGGATATCCTGAATCAGGTGATGGAAATATTATGGAACGCTGTCTTCTTGCAGCAAAAAGATTTACTCAGTATCCTTATGTAAAATTACGTATTTTTTTAATTGATGGTGATTCTGAAACAAAAAAAATTGTAAAAAATATTGGAGAAGCTGCAGGACCTCAAACAAAATTCGTTCCTGTGCAAAATTATGAACTTGCAAGTAATATGATAAAAGATGTCAATAATGCAATTGGTGAAATGTATTCATTGACTGAGTGGTGAAAGAAACTCAAAAGAATTCAATCTTCGTCTCATACTTGGGACAAAACTCGATTTTGTCGGCGAAAGATTTATTAATACTATCAAAGAGTAATGAATTAAAGTTCGCAAGTGGTCTTAAGAGAGATCATTAAGTGAATTATAAAGAGGATGACGATACTGCATTTGTAATGCTCTTTTTTAAAAAAGACTCTTAAAAAGTAAAAAAGAATACAAAGCAAATACAAAGCAAATACAAAGCAAATACAAAGCAAATACAAAGCAAATACAAAGCAAATACAAACAACAAACATAAGGTGGTAACACATGGATGAACAACAAACAGTAGAACAAACACAAGCACAAACAGAAGTAGTAACCGAAGTAAAAAAACCAATGAGCAGACTTGAAGCATTAACTTCAAGATATGGGTCGCTTGCTGCTCCAACACGAGCAGAAACACATCAAGCATTTGATGCAAAAAGAAGTTATCAATCAGATATTTCTACACTCACACGAGTAAGTAAAGGACCACAAGCAGGTTCAAAATTAAAAGATGATATGTACAAAGAAATGGCAGGTATTCAATTAGAACTTGCAAGACTCTGCCAAAAATATGGAAAGCTCCAAGTAAATTTGGGTTCTGTTATGGGAAAGAATGCGATTTATAAATTGGGTGAAGGAGTGAAAATTAAATATCTTGAATGGAGAGGAAAACAAGAAAAGGCAGATAATATAAAATTAGAAGCAGCACAAAGAAAGGGCAGTGCAATTAATTATCTTATTGAACAAATGGCAAATGTTCTTAATGATCAATATGAAAAAGCAATTCAAGGAAGATCAAGTGCAGAACAAATGCAGAGAGAAAATATTGTTCACATGAAAGGTCTTGATAAAAAACTTATTCAAAGTTTACGAGAAGGATATGTGAGCAGTGCAGACAGAGCAGAAGCTGAAAAAGAATTAACAAAACTCGAAGCAGAACTTAAAGAATTTGATGACACACTTTCTTTATATGAAAAAGATGCACTCGATGCAAAAGCAAAAGGAGACATTGAAACAGTTATGAAAGTAACTGATGAAATGACCCAAGTTCTTGAAATGAAACATCAAGTACTTGATGCAAAACTTATGGCTGATGGAACTGTTTCTGAAATTCGAAGAAAAATTTTAGGAAGTAGCGAAGCTGTGCAGTCTTCAAAAGGAGCAGCAGCAGCATCGAAAGTTAATTATCAAGCAATAAACGCACTTGTTGATTCAATGACTGAACTGCAAATTAAATATAAAAATGCAAAAGAAGACATGCTTCCCGTTTTTAAAATTCAAGGACAAATCTCTGTACTTGGTTTACAAGGATTAGATATGCAAGAAGCACTCAGAGAAGTTTCAGAAATTTCATATAGACTTATGGATGCAAATGCAAATTTAGTAACACACCTTGCAGCAGAAACATTTGATCTCTTGCAAACGCCTCTTTATGACCCTGAAAAAATGCGCGTTGTAGAAGAAAAAATAAAAGTCTACATGACTGACT
>OBEQ011149175.1_pt1 | contig 11204 bp, 9 predicted proteins | sample 1670901 | NCBI WGS metagenome assembly OBEQ01 (sample SAMEA104232315, study PRJEB22302) | groundwater metagenome | biome: forest; feature: aquifer; material: groundwater | place: USA | collected 2011-08-07 | depth 5.4 m | reverse complement strand
GTAGGTCCTTTAATAACAACATGAGAACCTATGACGGTGCCGGCACCGATTTTTACATCGGGGCCTATCACGGAAAAAGGACCAACCGATACGTTATCGGCCAGCTCGGCCTTACTATCAATTATCGCAGTTGGATCGATCAAAATTAATTTACCACCGCTGCACATCTGATTTCGGCGCTGGCAACAAACTCGCCGTCAACTTCCGCACAGCATTCAAACGCCCAGATATTACGCTTGCTTTTAAGGAACTTTGCTTCAAGCATTAATTGATCTCCCGGCACAACAGGTCTTTTAAACTTGGCCTTATCAATACCGACTAAATAATAAATCATTCCAGCCAATTCATCCCCCGCTGTTTCCGATGCCAGCAATCCGGTAGATTGCGCCAGTGCTTCTAAAATCAGCACGCCCGGCATAATAGGTTTTTGCGGAAAATGTCCTTGAAAAAACGGTTCGTTATAAGTAACGTTTTTGACTCCCAGCAATCTAACGCCAGGTTCGCACTCAACAACCTTATCAACCAACAAAAAAGGATAACGATGCGGCAAGAATTGTTGTATTTGTAAAATATCTAACTTGATGGACATATTGAGGATAGTTCTCTTAAAAGTTGATGACAATGCGATTAAATAAAAACACGTGTGTAATTATTCAGGCATGGTTGACAACTTTTGTTGAACTTGAGCGGTAACATCGATTTGCTCGCTGGCATAAATAACGCCATCGGTCAGTAACAAATCAAAGTTTTGGTCTTTGGCTATTTCCCGAATTGCCTCAACGATACGGCGCTGTAATTTGCCCAATTCTTCATTGCGGCGCGCATTAAAATCTTCGCTAAATTCCTGTTGAGCTCTTTTAGCGTCTCTTTTTTTATTCAAAATATCTTTTTCCAAATTGGCTCGTGCCGATTCCCCCATCACGGCAGCATCCTTGGCCATTCTTTCATCCATATTTTGGATTTCTTTTTGTTGGGCAACTAACTGCTTATCGCGCGGAGAGAACTCTTGTTCCAGGCGTTTTTTGGCTTTTTCCGCCTGAGGCGCTTTTTCAAGAACGGCTGGTATATTGACAAAGCCAATTTTTAAATCAGCATAGCTCACATTAGCAGCAAGCAACAATCCTAAAAATAAAGCAATCTTTGTTTTCATCGTTAAACAGTTCTCTGGTGGAATTAAAATAAATAATTAAAAATACGGCTATTCGTTAAATTATAGGGGATATGCTTGTTAAACAAAAACAACTTCTTCTAGAAATTCTGGCCGAAGTTGAACTGGAACATCTGCTTCTGGTCCCCTGTAATAGCGCCTGTGACAGGGTCCGTTGTAGTAGACTTAGCATTTAACGGCAATGCGGCACTGACAGATAATGCACCGAAAGGCGACAGCCATTCACCTGAAACCCCGACGGAGTATTTCAGGTCGTTCGTTTTAAAACCGTTGCTAATAGACCCGGCGTCTAAAAAGGTTCCTAACCTAACCGATTTTGTCTCAGGCATAAAAGGTACAGGAAAAAATACTTCGGCATTACCGATAATTTTACTGGAACCACCGAAAGGATAACCATTGGAGTCTCTTGGGCCCACAGTATTATTCTTAAAGCCGCGTATTGACCCTGTACCGCCGCCGAAATAATTTTCGAAGAAAGGCAAGCTGGTTGTTTTTCCATAGCCATTCCCATAGGCCGCTTCAGCCTGAAGCCTGAACGTAAAGTCTCTAGCCAGGGGAAAATAAAGCTGATGTTTATAATTGATTTTATAATATTCCAGGTCGCTACCGGGAACTGTCGCCAAGGCGGAAAAACGCTGTTGTTGCCCTTTATTCGGGAAAATTGCCTTGTTAAGCGTGTCGTGAGTCCAACCTACTGCCGGAGAGAGTGTCAAAAATGAATCTCCTGTAGCTTTAACTATTGGCCGGGTATTGGTGACTGTTCCTGGAGGAGCATAGTTGTTTGCAGCATTTGAACAAGTATCTGTACCATTATTACCATAAAGAAAATCGCAAATTTGATTGGATGAAAAAGTCGTGGCACTCAAGGTAGTATGTTTCGCATCAATATCAAAACGCAAGCTGTCGAATTCGTTCAGCGGTATGCCAAAATTGATCCCGGCATTCGCCACATTGGTTGAATAATTGGCAATATTTACCGCCCCTGCATTTCGTTTGGTATAGCCTAGGTTATAGCCCTGACTTACACCATCCACGGTAAAATACGGGTTAAAAAAACCAAACTGATAGCTGGTAGCATAATTACTATTATTGAAGGCAACGTTTACGCGTTTGCCCGATCCAAAAACGTTATCCTGGGCAATATTGGCATTCAACACGATCCCTTGGGTTTGAGAAAAACCGATACCTGCCGACAAGTTACCGGATGGCTTTTCCACTACCGTATAATTAACGTCAATCTGATCGGCGGTACCTGCGACCGGCGGCGTCTCAACATTCACCTCCTCGAAATAACCCAAGCGTTCAAGACGCGTTTTCGAGCGCTCGATCTTTGAGCTTGAAGCCCAACTGGATTCCATTTGCCGCATTTCACGGCGCAGCACTTCATCGCGGGTTTTGTTATTGCCTTTCATATTAATGCGTCTGACATAAACACGTTTGCCTGGATCGACAAAAAAAGTCATATCGACTGTCTTTTTAGCTTCGTTGATTTCCGGCACCATATTGACGTTGGCAAACGCATAGCCATCATCGCCTAAGCGATCGGAAATGGCTTTAGAGGTTTCGGTAGCGTTTTTTCTGGAGAAAGTCTCTCCCGGCCCGACCTTTACCAACTTGATAAGTTCCGGTGGAGCAACTACCAGATTACCGGCCAGCTTGACTTTTTCCAGCGTATAAATGTCGCCCTCTTTAACATTGATGGTGACATAAATGTCTTTTTTATCCGGCGTTATGGCGACCTGCGTGGACTCGATATTAAAGTTAATATAACCGCGATCCAGATAATAGGAACGCAAGGTCTCCAAGTCTGCCTGCAACTTTTGTTTGGAATACTGATCATCCTTGGTGTAGAACGACAACAGATTGGAGGTGTTTAATTCCAGGTTGCGCAACAGTGTTTTATCGTCAAAAACATTATTGCCGACGATATTGATCTGCTTGATCTTGGCTACCCGGCCCTCGGAAATCTTGATATGAATACCAACCCGGTTGCGGGTGAGATTAGACACGTCCGTAGTAATCTTTAGGCCGTATTTACCGTGACTGAAATATTGACGGCTTAATTCCTGCTCGACTTTATCCAACACCTGCTGGTCAAATACCTTGCCTTCAGCCAAACCGATTTTCTTTAAGGCTTTGGTCAAGTCGTCCTTACTTAAGTCTTTGTTGCCTTCAAAAATGATTTTTGCAATGGAAGGCCGCTCTACTACATTAACAACCAATGTTGAGCCTTCCCTTTCCAGGGAAATGTCTTTAAAAAAGCCGGTTTTGAATAGCGCCTTGATTGCCGGGCCGACATTATCCAATGAAAACTTTTCCCCCACATTGACAGGGAGATAGTTATAGACGGTCCCTACAGAGATACGCTGCAGGCCTTTGACTTGAATATCCTCTACAATAAACTCTTCATCACCTTTAACCGTCTGGGAAACAAATAGAAACAACAATAGCAAGCGAAAAACGGTATTTAATTTCATGTAGAGGTCTAAAAATAAAACAGCATTGTCCAATGTTGAAAAGCTGCCGGATTATATCACAGTAAATATTTAAAAAAGCTTAAGCCCTGTGAATAGAAAAACTGAGTACATCATCAATAGATGCACTACCCGATAACAGCATTAATAAACGATCCAGGCCTATAGCCATGCCTGAGCATTCCGGCAATCCTGATTTTAAAGCTGAAATAAGACGTTCATCTTTAACGGAAACAGGCAGTTTCTGTTGCTGCCTGATAGCCAGCTCTTTATCGAAGCGCCGGCTTTGTTCTTCTGCATCAGCCAACTCATAATAACCATTACCTAGCTCTATGCCATTGATAAATAATTCAACTCGCTCGGTGATCAGCGCATTATGCTGATTAATTCTTGCTAATGACGACTGGCAAGCGGGATAACCATAAACCATGCATAAAGCATTTTTGCCCAAATGCGGTTGAACTTTATGGCTGAATATAAAATCCAGCCACAAGGCATGGTCTTGCCCGCAAATATCCACAGCTTCGGACATCTGGTATTCCCTGGCAAAAGTGCAATAATCCTGATAAGAAAAAACCAGAGGATCTAAACCGGTAAACGAAGCAAATACGTCCTGATAACCGACTCTTTGTGTTTCCTGTAATGCCTGAGCACTGAATAATGCTTCAATCAGTTCGGCGATTTCATCCATTAACTGAGTCAAGGTAAAACCGACCCGATACCACTCAAGCATGGTAAATTCAGGATTATGAAACCGCCCCGACTCGCCGTTTCTGAATGCCTTGCTTATCTGGTAGATAGAACCGCTGCCGGCTGCGAGTAGCCGTTTCATTGCAAACTCGGGCGATGTTTGCAAAAACAGTGTTTGCCGCCGTGGCGACAAACAATATTCAGTAGTAAAAAACGCCAACTGCGGATCTGTTCCGACGCTGTGGCTAAGCAGCGGCGTATCCACTTCCAGCACCGACTTCCTGGCAAAGAATTGACGTATATCGGCAAGTATCCTCGCTCTTAACCGCATCAGCTCCAGGGAGCATGTCGGCTGCCAGTCTTGCGGCACTATTCTTTTACGCGGGAAACGTATTCGCCGGTACGGGTATCAACCCTGATCAACTCGCCGATCTGTACAAACAAAGGCACCCTGACCACGGCGCCGGTTTCCAAAGTCGCCGGTTTACCGCCGCCGCCCGAGGTATCGCCGCGCACACCGGGATCGGTTTCAGTAATGACTAAATCGACAAAATTGGATGACGAAATTGCAAGAGGCGAATCATTCCATAAAGTTACCGTGCAGGAATCCTGGTCTTTAAGCCATTTTCCCGAATCGCCGACAATTTTTTCATCGCACTGATACTGCTCAAAAGTATCCGGCACCATAAAATGCCTGAACTGGCCGTCGTTATAGAGATATTGCATCTCGACATCGACAACATCGGCGCCTTCTAGCGACTCGCCCGATTTAAAGGTTCTTTCCATTACCCGGCCGGTTTTCAAGTTCCTGATTTTTACCCGGTTAAAAGCTTGACCTTTTCCAGGCTTAACAAATTCATTTTCAATAATTGCACAGGGATCGTTATCCAACATAACTTTTAACCCGGCTTTAAACTCATTAGTGCTATAGATAGCCATTTTATCCTCAAATATGACAAACAATGTAAACTCAGCCATTATAATAGAGGCAACAACCGATAGAAACTCTAATAAGCCATTTCATGCCCGAGCCACAGTTCGAAATCCAGCACTTAAGCCAAAACTGGCAACAACAACTTGCCGAAGCTTTTAATAACATTCAAGACCTTATTATCTGCATTTATTGGACAAAGCGACGGGAACGGGACATTTTGAAGTTTCTGAAACCGAAGCACTGGCGCTTATCAGGCAAATCCAAGCCACCCTGCCCGGCTATATGGTGCCAAAGCTGGGGCGGGAGCCAATTCAAAACAGACCGTTTTATAGGACGTTGATTCCAGAAAATGTTATTTATTTTTACCATGAAACCCATGAAGGGCTTGAAGATATTTCTATATTGGCTTCTGTGTGAGAAATTGTGACGATTCATAAAACAAATACGTAGCCCATCGTCTTGTTCGACAAATCACTCAATGATCTTTCCTTCATTGTCTTCATGTCCTTCATGGTAATAAAAACGAGTTAAAACAGCTCAGCCTTTCTGGTTAATGATGCCATGCGGCACATGCGCGGCGGCAACATGCCGCGCAGCAGACTCACAGTGGCCTTGTTGATCATCAAAGAAAATATCCGCACCGAATGCCTTTAAAAAAGCGCCTTTGTCTAAGCCGCCCAAAAAAAATGCTTCATCGATACGAATACCCCAGGCTCTTAATGTCCTGACTACCCGCTCATGAGCCGGAGCGGAACGAGCCGTTACCAATGCAGTTCTTATCGGCGACGACTCCGGATCAAATTGCGTTTGAATATAATGCAAAGCATTTAAAAAGTCCTTAAAAGGCCCGCCGGGTAAAAGTTTCCTGGCTGCGCTACGTTCATTTTCAATAAACACATCAAGACCGTATTGTTGATAAATTTGTTCCGATTCATCCGAGAACAACACCGAATCGCCATCGAAAGCAATGCGCAGCTGATCGGAGTGATGCGCCATGGAAGGGCCACAAAGAATAGTCGCCGCCGCAAAACCCGCGCACAAAGCCTTGGCGACATCATCCGCATTGGTCGATAAAAACAAATGAGCACCGAAGGCAGGAATGTAACTATACGGGGATACACCGCTGGTGAAGGCCGCGCGGATAATCGTCAACTGATGATGAGCAATGGAATTGAAAATTCTCAGCCCGGTATCGGCACTATTTTGTGATAACAGAATGATTTCAACCAGTGGGTCATCGGGATAGCTGTCATTTAAGCTCAAAAACTTTTTAACCAGGACGAAGCCGAAACCCGGTTCCAAAATTTCATCTTCATGTTCTATTTGATACCGGCAGAAAGCTTCCTTGCCTTGCGTTTCGAATATTGCATGCGATTCATCCAAATTGAATAGCGCTCTGGATGATACCGCCACAACAAGCTTTTTCTCTCTCATAACCGGCAGAGCATTAATCTTAGTTATCGCTCACCCAAACCGAATCCAAATTCAGTGTTTGTTTGATCCTGGCTGTATTTGCATTGGCTTCCGCTTTGGTTTTAAAGCCCCCGACGCGCAGCCGGTACATAGTTGTATTCCTTTCATGAACCGGTATTACTTCGGCAAAAATACCTTGCCGTGCAAATTCAGCCGCTTTGCTTTTAGCAAACCATTCCTGCTTGAACGCCACCAGATTCACTCCCCATTTTGCGACAGCCTCAGGTCTTTTTTCCTTTACAGGCTCCTCTTTGACAACTGCTTTTGGCGGTTCTATAGGCTGAGCCGGCTTAGCTGTTACCGCTTCGGGTTCTGTTTTTACTTTGACAGGTGCAGTTTCTACTTTAGCAGGCGTAGCTCCATGCATATCACTGTCTTTGGTCGATGCTATTTTATGTGCTACTACTTCCTTGCTCGATGCAGGTTCGCGGACAATATCCTTTTTGCTCGATACGGCTTCAGTTTTAACAGGTGCAGTCTCATGCACCGCAGCTTCCTTAACCGGCGCCGGTTCATGTGCTGCTTCAATCTTGGGCGGCTCGGCAACAGATGATTCCGAGGACGCTTTCCCTTCTACGCCTACTTTGACCTGCAATACATCAAGCGCTTTGCTTACCATGTCCTGTTTCGCCGCAATATCAGGCACTTTGTTATTTAACAAATCGATAGGGGACTGGGGATTTCCTTTCAGCTCTGTTATAAATCCATTAACCTGCTGATTCAACTGCACTACAGAATTTCTCATCGCCTTAATTTCTTCATTAGGCGGATTTGCAACATTTTTTGCCAAATTTGCTTCAAGGCTTGAAACGGCTTCAGTTAATTTTGCAACTTCAGATTTTGCATTGTAAGTCATCACACCCAAGCCGGTTGCCACGCTTAACGCTACAGTACCAAACCCCAGCGCCACGTAACTGAAAGTCTTTGTTTTTTTAACTTTCTTTTCAGCCTCTTCCAGCTGTTTCAGCATGTCTTCCCGTTCAAACCCGAACGGTTCCAGCTTTACTTTCTCAACGCTTTCTACATTTCCTGTATCGGCAGCTTGTTTCGGTTCGGCTTCCGCAACATCTTGGTTAGTGCTTGACTGTAACTCCGCAGTTTCCGGTTCAGAAGCCTGTACAGTTTCATCTTCATTCAAGAAATCGGTATCACCGAAAGCATCCGCGAACTCGTCTTGTTTAATTCCTGAATTACCGCCTATGTCGGACATTTCCGTATCAGCAGTAATATCAAAATCAGGCAAAAGAAAATCATCTTCCTGAGTTAATGACTTTTCAGTCTCTGCTAATTGAGCCTCCTCTATCTGCTTGGAAAAATCATCACTACCTCCATCCAACTGGAAAAAGTCATTTAAGTCCGCATCATCGCCAAACTCGCCTTCCTTTATAGACATTTGCTCTAGCTCCTCCTCTGCCTCTAGCCCGACATCTGCGAATAGACTATCAAAGCTATTCTCGTCACCCTGAAAATCACTGGATAATTCATCAACTGTGGCCAACTGCTCTTCATTGGCTTTAGCTGGAATCGGTGTCTCAGCTTCATCATCTTTGATCAAATCCGATGCATCAAAGTCATCGCCAAAACCGGAAAAATCATCGGCTTCGTTCGACAGCTCATCTGTCTTTTCGTCTGCTTGTTCTAACGCATCTTCCGCATCAAACCCGATATCTGCAAATAAACTGTCAAAGCTATTTTCATCATTATGCAAATCGTTGGACAATTCCTCAACTACTGCCTGCGGTTCTTCATTGTCTGCAATTAAATCCGCCACCGCCGGAACTGAAGCCTCAATCTCATCGTCCTGAATCAAGTCCGACTCATCAAAACCATCGCCAAAGCCGTCAAAATCGGCAAACTCATCAATTTCGTCAGCCAAGCCTGCATCATCAGTCGGAGAAGATAAATTTTCGCTAACTTGTTTAGGGTCCTCGGCCTCGACTTTAGGCATCACGTCAGGTTCATTGAAGTTGCTAAAGCCTGAAAAATCATCCAATCTTTCGATTCCGATGGCATCATCTTCGCCTGATCCTTTAACTGCGATTTGCTGGTCTTCATTGTCTGCGCTTAAACCGGCCACCACCGGAGCAGGGACTTCAAGCTCATCGTCCTGAATCAGGTCCGATTCATCAAAGCCATCACCAAAACCATCAAAATCGGCAAACTCATCAACTTCGTCAGCCACGTCGACATCATCAGTTGAAGAAAGTAAATTTTCGGTAATTTGTCCAGCCTCCTCGACTTCTACTGTAGGAATCATCTCAGGTTCATTAAAGTCGCTAAAGTCTGAAAAATCATCCAGTTCTTCAATCCCGACAGCATCGTCTTCGCCTGGTTCTTTAACGGCTACCTGCCGGCCTTCATTGTACGCGCTTAAATCGGCCACAGCCGCCGGAGCCGAGACTTCAACCTCATCGTCCTGAATCAGGTCCGATTCATCAAAACCATCGCCAAAACCGTCAAAATCGGCAAACTCATCAATTTCTTCGGCCAAGGCGGCATCATCAGTCGGAGAAGATGAATTTTCGCTAACTTGTTCAGGCTCCACGGCTTTGGCTGCCGAAACCATGTCCGGTTCATTGAAATCGCTAAAATCCGAAAAATCATCCGGCTCTTCAAAGGCAGCAACATCCTGTTCAATATCTCCATCAAGACTGACATTCATCAGCAGTCTGTCAATAGCATCCTCTTCATCTTGCTGCTTATTTAATGAAGCAACGGGTAAACTATCTACAGCTTGTTCTAATTCCCCTGTTTCGGCTGCCTGAGTTTTTTCCGGCACATCAAAATCCTTGCCAAAACCGTCAATACTTAAAAAATCATCCAACTCATCATACAAGCCGGCATCTTCAACGGCTTTTGCATCCGTTTGCATCGGCCCTTCATCTGCATCAAAGCCGGCATTCATCAGCAATCTGTCAATAGCATCCTCCTCGTCCTGCAACTCATTCACCGGAAGAAGAGAAGATTCCGCCTCGTCCAGCAGGGCATCCAGATCAACATCGAGACTGTCGCGTTTTTCATTTGATTTTTTATCTATTGAATCAGTCATATTCGGGCTCAGTAATGAGAAATTAAGATAACCACAAGGTTTAAATATAGCGTTCGGTAGTTATCGGCAGAAAAACAATTTTAATCATTTTAATCCCAAATAAACTTAATGTTCATCAAGTTTCAGCCATTTGATGCTAAACTCCAAAAAAAACTTCCAAGAAAAAAAATGCAACTAGCCATCACTGCCTTAGGCAACCATCAGATTAATTTTATTGCCGAAATATTACCCGCCGTACGCGACTGTAAATGTACTGTTTTGGAAATACGGCTATCCCGTCTTGCTCAATCTACGGCGGCATACCTGCTTATTTCAGGTAACTGGAATCAAATCGCCAAATTTGAAACTACGCTGGACATTATACAAAGACGGCTGGACATCAAAATCCACACCTTGCGGCCCGAACAAAAAGACAAACCCAAAGAATGCGTTCCTTACTCATTGGAAACAATATCCCTGGATCGCGATAATGTCACCGAATCCATTACCGCTTTTCTGTTTGACCGCGAGATAGACATTGAAGAAATAACCGGCAGTTGCTATCAAGCCCCCTACATCCAAACTTCAGTATTCTCAACCAAATTTGTAATTCTGATTCCGCCGCAAATTCACCTGCTGTCGCTACGCGAAGAGTTTCTGGATTTTTGCGACCGGTTAAATATAGACGCTATTCTCGAACCTATAAAACGATAAACTTGATAATGATAACTCTAGGCAACCCTGTACCCGATTTTGAAGCTTTAGCTACCGGCGATAAAACAGTAAAGCTAAGCGACTACCAAAGCAAATACCTTGTTATCTATTTTTATCCCAAGGACAACACGCCCGGCTGCATTCAGGAGGGCCAAAGTTTTCGCGATAACATCGACCGATTCACTGCGCTTAATACTGTCATAGTAGGTATATCCCGTGATACAGTCCGCGTTCATGAAGGCTTTAAATGCAAACAGGAATTCCCGTTCGACTTGCTTTCAGACCCGGATGAAAAGCTGTGCCAGCTGTTTGACGTCATTAAAATGAAAAACATGTACGGCAAGCAGGTTCGCGGCATCGAGCGCAGCACTTTTCTGATCGATCCTCAGGGCCTGCTGGTTGGTGAATGGCGCAAAGTAAAAGTTAAAACTCATTGCGAAGAAGTTCTGCAAGCCTTACATGAACTTACCGGCGTCTAACCATGAATATTCAAACTTCGCCGGATAAAAAGCTGTTTGTTCTCGACACCAACGTACTGATGCATGATCCAGCCTCGATCTTCCGCTTCAAGGAACATGACATTTTCATTCCGATGATTGTTCTGGAAGAACTCGATCATGCAAAAAAAGGCCTCACCGAACTGGCGCGCAATGTACGGCAGGTCAGCCGGTTTCTCGATGAATTAATCTGCGACGCCAACCAGCAAACCATCAACGACGGCCT